>Ga0123355_10018238_pt1 | contig 11121 bp, 10 predicted proteins | sample TergutEmb28metaG_3_FD_89872 | JGI IMG/M metagenome (GOLD analysis project Ga0123355, IMG submission 89872) | Embiratermes neotenicus P1 segment gut microbial communities from Petit-Saut dam, French Guiana - Emb289 P1 | ecosystem: Host-associated > Arthropoda: Insects > Digestive system > Gut ...
ATGTCCGGTAGTAATTTTGCCTAAATTCCGACTTCCACGTAAATTTAGGGATCTTTTACATGCCGCAAATCTACAACATGGGACCGACGGCTTTACTTCCCCTCCGAAGGAAGGCATGCTGAGAATTTTTTCGCCCTAAAAATCCGACGGCTTCAGCCGGGTTTGAACCCGCAAACTTGGGTACTAAAGGCCAGCACACTACCCCTAGACCACCGAAGCCATTTTTTGGAGATTAATATTTGTCATAAATTATATTTCATTTAGTGCATTTGATGGTTGATGTATTAATAATAACAGTATATTACTGACCATCACTGGACTTCTGAGTACCATTGTTCTAGAACAAAATTAAAAAGCAGTGGGTATAAAGAGCCCCCTTGTTTTAGCCCACAGTATGTATGGAAATAAGTTACTCACAGAGGTTTTTGAAACCTAAGTTATTAACCTGCTTGCTGTGTTGTGCTCCAGGTATAAATTTTCATTGTTGCAGATGTTTTTATATGAGGACTATGGATCAGCTGGTTTTGCAATTAATATTGTACTGTTGACTGTTGTGGGATTTCTGGTGAATGGTCCATATGCTCTCATAACAACAGCTGTTTCTGCTGACCTTGGAACACATCATTCACTGGAAGGCAATGCTAAAGCTTTAGCAACGGTGTCGGCCATCATTGATGGAACAGGATCGATAGGTTTGTATTTTAAGCACTTCCCGTTTTGAGTTGTACTGCACAGCTATTTGCATTACTGGCTCTGTAAAGTGAACGTTGCTGTTGAGGGTAAATCGATGTCAGCTGACTGCCACAGGTCTTACCAGTGTTTGCACACACAGATACAGTCTAGGCTTGTTTGTACTTTTACATGGCTGTATGCTCAGGATAGAACTGCTGTTGGACAGAGCACAGCAGTGATAAAAGGCACGGAATTTTGTGATTATCTGACTGAATATTAGTGTATCACGAAGGACTTGGTCCTTGGGGTTAGTTTTTTCTGATTGTGGCTTGGACCATTGGCTTTTTGTTGATCGATGTTGTAGTTTTGTAAAGGTAATTCTACACACAGTCTTGGTGAATTTTTAAATGTTTTTTTTTTTTATGTTTCATTGACCCTGCACCATGATATATCCGTATAATATGAACCAACAAGATGCACTATTTTTTGTTAATTTATTTCAATAATGCGTCTCTACATGTTTTGAGTAGGCTTGCTGCTCGAAACATGTAGAGGCTTGTTATTGAAATAAATTAACAGAAAATAGTGCATCTTGTTGGCTCATATTATACGGATATGAGTCTTGGTGACTATATTAGTTGTATGTACTTTTCTTAAATCAGTGTGTATATATTGTGTGTAGCATAACAGTGTGGATGTAATACTGCCTCGGTACCGTCTTTGGCATATTTATATGGATTTTCTTATATACACAGTGACATTTCACTAATATTCTGTTGTTTGTATTGTACAGTGAATAAGCCAGATATACCAATTGCATCATAAAGCATTCTCTTCTTTTCTTAACAGATCCATTATTATTGTGCCCAATATCCCTTGGATAGTTGTGCCTCTTCACAGTTTGTGTGTATGTTTTCAAATTGTTAAGTGATGTGTTTTGGTTTTCATATTTCTGATCTTGCAGACTTTAAAAATTTGTCAGTTCCCTTTCGAATTCCTGGTATGAAGCTCATGTACTGTCTGATATCATTCAGGTGCTGCAGTTGGACCATTGCTGGCTGGTGTTGTGTCAAATACAGGTTGGCAGTATGTGTTCTACATGCTGATGACTGCGAATGTCCTTGCTTTGCTGGTAAGATATTATTTGCTTTTGTTTATGACAGTATGTTGCACTGAATCACTCCCATGCTAGTTAGCCTCACTGATTTCTTTCAAACGAGCCTTGTTCTAAATGTGTGTGAGGTTTGAGGTCTTTATGTAAGTAAAAGACATAGTGTAAACTGTTATGTAATGTGAGCTGTCTGAGTCTAGACATGCTGTATATTGCAGCTGGCCAAATTTGTGTTGAATCACAGGACAGACATCTCTGGATAAAATGGACTGGAATGAAATGATCAGTAGAAAGATGTGTAAAGTCTGAAATTATTCCACTTTTAGCTCATGTAATTGGTATTTCGCCATCTGAAATGACATTGTAGTTATTCATGCATTGTCTGTATCCACATCTTAACCATAATTCATACTGAGGGTCATTTTGTAGAACTGTGTATTGATCTATGTACTGGACATAAATACTGCAAATGTTTCAACAGTAGCTTAGGCAGCTGTTTACAGTTCCTGTGCTAGTTTTTGGTTACATTTTCAGGTTAGGCCACCCCCATAATTTGTGCTCTCTCTCTCTCTCTTTTTTTTTTTCTTTCTTTTTGGTCGTTTTCAGTATAGGGTGCGCTTTAAGTCTGCAAATATAATCACTTACATTACAATACAGAACTTTAGTATGGAAATGTTGACTACTTTGTGTTTACTCTGGAATGTATGAGTTCATTACAAAATTTGTCTTGTCTGTCACACACTGTTAGCATGAAACAGGCAGGTAGTCATCATGTACAGTTTTTGTGCTAATATCCACATATACTTCCAGTCCAGGGATTTTAACAGTCATTGGTAGCATGTAAATGAAAGGAATTGCATCGTTGTGTCAGTGAGATTTAAGGTTCTCAGAGCTGCAACTGTGAAGGTAAGTAATTTGTTGATTGTGATGCCATGTTGTCTGGTAGATACATACCAGTATTTCAAGTGTACCCTTTATGTGTCAGCATGCATCAACCAGACAGCTCATTGTCACATCTCACTAGGAAGTAAATGTTAAGTGTGTGTCGGCCATAATAAAAACAGAGCTTGTTCTTACAATTTATTGTGTTCTGGATTCCTACTGATTTAATTTCAGCAAAGCAAATTTTGTTTCAGTTTCTTCTTCGTTTGGTGAAACGCGAGATTCACAGCACAAGGATTCGTCGGCTGCTGTTATTTTAATTAGGGCCTACAGTGATAAGTACATTGAAGTCTCAGGTATAGGCAAAGGTAATCTTACTTTACTGACACTCTGACAGTACTGCAGTGCATAGGTCTGCCATTCCTAGTGTCAGTGGAACAGTTCTGTTTCCATTTCAACATAGTCAACTTCATGGCTGTGAAAAGTAGGTACTGTATTTACCCGAATACCAGACAGGCCCTTCTTCACAATCCTCCATTTTCAGGAAAATAACTTTATTTACATAGCCAGGTTTTATGTCAATGTTTGCATGCTTAGTATTCTAGAATTAAATAATCATCAGGGTTAAACTATCAGACTAATGTTACAAACACAACAGCATTTACCTGATGATTGCAGGCATGATGATCTCCAAAACAACCTTCTGCTCCTAACAGACAACTGGCTGCTAGAGATGTTATCGCTTTTAATTGTTGTGAATGTTTCCAGTCTTCTGGAAATCTGCCATTTTAAATGCATTAATGTAGATATCAGCGAAGTGTAAAATGTGTTATGTATTGCCATTGACAGCTAACTGGCAATGAAACAGCATTCCCTGGTAGCGTCATGGCAAGGCCACTGAATGTTGCTGACAGCACTAGCAAAACAGTGTGTTGTCATAAGGATATTCATTGTCGATCTGCTATTTAAATCTAATTTGAGGCTTATAATTACCACAGTACTACTTTCTTATGGCATTCTTTATTTTTTCATTTCTCCAAATTCCTGAGACATGGAATCATTTCTGCTTCTTATTCCTACATTTCTGTTAGTATTAGATTGCAAAATCAATTACAGATGACTTTCCAGCATCGTTAGTAGGGAGACAGTAGTGCAGTCATTCTCAAGGAATGTGCCAAAGTATTTTGGTTATATTACTGGAGAGAAAAGAAAACTTATAAATAATTTTGTTGAAAATCAATTCTAGTTACACATATGTAGTATGGGTTAAGTATAGTATTTGCAGAATAATAATCCTCAGAATCTTGCGTGTGCAGGTCTCTGACTCACCCGTACTGTTGCTGACCTGAAGGTTTAGTGTTCTGCAATTCCTTGTGGCACATAATACTGTGCTGTGAGCAAAAACAGTTTAAGAACCATTGCAGTGGCATATATTGTCCCAAACATTCCATTCTCAATTTTTAAATTAAATCTTCAGTCTTCCTAATTAATAATGTAACTAACACTGCCACAGGGTGAATTGTATGAGTATGTATTTACAACCAGAGTCATCTTCACACAAGCATGCAAGACTGTTCAATACCATCAACATGATCCTTAAAATTATGACTGTAGATTCAAATTACTAAGGAATTTTTAACAAGACATAATGAAAATAATTTAGTGGACAGTGATATGCAATGTGCAGTGTAGGGAGAGAATGATTTTAAAAAGGGAGTTACTGTACATTTCCATTATATATATATGCAAATACAGGGTGCTTTTCTTCCAAAATTTCCACAATAAAAAGTGGGTACACATAATGTTAGGAGTTTTGAGTTGGGTGACGAAGTACTGGACACATGGATATATCAGGTAAAAGGCAAAGCAGTCCCATTACAGGCCTGGACAGGCCCAGAGGGTTCCAGGAAGTTAAGGTTCCCAGATTTCGTGACGACACAGGATGGTGGTAAGGTTGTCACCCTTACGCACCGGCTGCCTTTACCCCCCAGGAAATGCTCCTGGTACTCATTTCTGTTAGAGGCTGAGTCAACCCCAGGGCCATAGTGCGATCGGAAGGATTTTATATCAATGAAAAATCCACATAGACTGCAGCAGAAGGTGCAGAAAATTTGGTCAGTTTTCACTTTTTTTTTTTTAGTTTGAGCATCATCTTAAAGAACAGTATGACCAATTGGCAGTGTGTTATCCATCCAAAAAATATGTAACAAGGTGAAAGAATTCTCAAGTAGACCCTCTGCTGTAGTAGACACTTCTGGACACTGCTTGTACCTTTGTTCACTATGCTCACTGCAGCTTTGTCAGCCATACTGTTCATTCACAGGAGGCTTTCATTGCTTTTATTAGAAATGAATGGAACAGAGCAGCTGCAATCATTCGCTTTCTGAGAAATGGAAAATAAACACATAGGCCATACTGCCAAAGCCAATCTGAGACAAGAGAATACACAAGGATTTGTTCACAAGCACTAGAATTTTTTAACATTTCAGATGGCTGAAAGGATAGCGAATGTAAGATCAGTTGAGACAGCATTAACAGCTGCAGTGAAGCATAATTGTAAGGTAATCTTATTCTTTGAGATATTTGAATTTCTTGCAGTGGTGTTGCTGAAGATATTATCTGGGATGTTATGCCATGTTTAACAATCGTCATAGTGTACAATCCCAGAACACTTGAATCATCTTATGCTTACTGATTTTTTGTCCTTCGTGTAGATATCTAATACTTTTAACGTGGATGTAACTTTATTAACCTTTTAGAGCCAGGCGGTTACTGTATGTGCCACTAGACTTAACATACAAAAATTCTACGTTCTTCCCACAGAATATTTCTATCTTTTGTACCTGTCCCCAATAAAACATGAAGTTTTCCCTATACAAACCTCAGCGAATGGCTTTTATAACTGAGGAGGCAAGTGTTTACTGTGCAGTATGACCTGGGCCTTTAAATAAAATGGACTATGTTTTGTCAGTAAATGGTTAATTTATTAGGTTTTGGTTTTATCGGAGAAATAATACAACATGGATGCTGATTTTAACAGGACATGATTTTTGGACAAATATGGTAATTCTGGAGGGTATAAGAGTGGACCTTCTTTCCTTGCCACTGCACAAAAGAGAAGATTTAATAATTCAGATACAGATTAAATTAGATGTCAAGAAAAAAAAGTCATGGGCAGGAGAAGGTGAAATTTTCTCTTTGTATGCATATGTTGCGTTGGATTTTTAGTTTATGAACTTGTTTTTAACAGATGTATGATCTTTGTATTGAATAAAATACATGTAATTTATATTCTTCACACTTTATATTATTGTAACTGTGAATCATGCATTTTGTGTACAAATTGTACAGTACGTCTTAAGTTAATGCACATTTATTTTATAGGTATATATATTGTACTAATGAATTGAATCATCATGTATATACTGTCAGTAGAATATACTGAAAGATCATGAAAATGTTGCCATCATTGTATGTATTACATATATTCATTAAAAAATTGTTATACAAAAACTGAAATTAATTGTAGGTTAGTTATATTATTTCACTTTAGTTTTCTGATTTGAAAGGGTAAGATGGTTATTTTTCAGCTAGTGTGGGGTGTCCATGTTGTTTAGTCAGTGCCTGTGTCCTCTGGTTATGTAATACTTCTGAAATTTTAATACTGGTACCATGTCATGAGGGGTCGCCATGGTTGCATGTTGGATTGTGGATGGAGGAAAGCAACCTTTGGATATGGAGGGCAGCTGCATTGTGTGATCAGCAGACTTAGCTGAACAACTGTTAGCTTCTACAGGACTCTGTTCCATGGAGGTGTGTCCCTTGTTATCACAACCTGCCATGTCCTCAGCCTGCATATGGAGTTGCCACCAGATATGCAGCAGATAACCTCCAGTTTGTGAGTTGGATGATACACTACCAAGTCCTCACCATAAAAATCAGTACATTGCAAAATGTTACACAGGGCCATGGACTTTCACGCATTGTCTGGAATGATCCAAGTAATGGAAATTGGACATGAAATTTATGTTCAATTTAATGAGAGACAGGAGGTCAGATGGGACAATCATAATACAGAACCAGCAAATGGTATACTTTTTTTTTATGGAAATGGGAGTTGTCCATCAGTGCTTTCTTACACATAGGAATCATCAAGAGGAACGGCAGAGTTTGTTAGGGATAGGATGTCATGTATGATAACTGCTTTGAATGTGCATGCCTGTACTTAGGATGGCAGTGACATTATTGACTGTGTATCTAATCAATTCCCTCATCATCAGATGCATATTCTGATAAATTCCATTTAGGGGAGAGAAAAGAATGACAAACTGCAATAATAGCTTATCAACTGGAACACTCCTTAAGAGTGCAAAATTTTAGTCACAACATATGGAATAAAGGGGATGTAGAATATTTTGTATCAGATCACTTTATTAAGTTGACACAATCTAATTTAAGGCATGAATTTAAAATGTTTGTGACTGTAACTTCCTTATAAGTTAATGGTTTAATTTATCAACTGGAAACACATCTTCTTACCATACTGATGGCAGGATATGGGTTCGTCAAAGAGCTCAAACCATTGTGTCATGCTCATGCCCAGGCTTTTCCACTCTTTGTAATTAAACCTCTATGTTTATTATAAGGAAAACTTATTTATGATTCCAAATTTCTATAAAAGGACAATTGTTATGGTATTCCGGTTGGTATAATAAATGATATCTGATCTCCAGTTGCTCCCCATTCTGCTCGGTTCAACTGAAATACTGTTATCCATGTTATCAGAGCTGTTGTCCATACAATGGTTCCGATTCCAGACAATATCACATCTGTACAAACAGAAGTTTGCATTACAATCATTGCAAGAACAAATAAAATGATACGCACATGACCATACAAGCATAATCTAAAATACAAACAATTATGATTGTTGAAAAATTGTTGAGTGTGATAAAAACTGTATTTAGCTTAAAAAGTTTCATTTTTATTATGATATAATGTGTAGCCTTATATGGTCTTGCTAACTCAAGGCTGTTGAATTACAAAGATCAGGTAATTATGACATTAAAAAACAGTTACAGTTTGTACAGTTCTCACCCCATGTAAATGAAAGATGAATTTATTAAAAAGTTAGTGCAAAGGATAAAGAGGTGGAGAAGTTTGAGAAGTGAAACTTAGAAGAAACTCGTGGGCAGAAAAGCACAAGGTTGTCCTAAATTTTATCTATCAGGTCATAAACTAAATGTTAAGAAACACAGATACCAAAAAATGTGAAATGTGTATTTTGAACGTATAGGAACTACACTAATAGAGAGGCTGGACTTCTTCCTCATGTAACACCAAGCTGATAACCAATAAATTATTTATGTTAGAGAAGATGCATTTATAACTGGATGTTGTAATGGAAATATACATTGCCTTATTTCTGCATCTCATATAATGACCACAGTAATAAATATGGACTGATGACATACATATGACAGCAAGTGACATCATGGTTTATATCATTAAAATCATATCTTGGACCCAAATTCATTAATAATGGCCTTCCTGAAGCTGCAACAGTATTTCCAAGTGTTGGTATGTGTGAAATATCAAACAGTTTAAGTGTTACATCAGAAAGGTTTCCATCCCATACTCTACCGTAATACAAAAACACATTTCACGTTCGTGAAGCATGGTTGGCGAGTTTCATTTTGGTTCAGCACGGTATGTGTATGTTATTAGGAACTGTGTACGAAAACTTAGTTTTGTGTCTTCATCCTCCCTCAGTTGGAAAAGGCAATACTAATTTTGCAAAATGTAAATCTCTTATTTTGTACTTCTGGCCGAAACTTACATTTCTTTATTTCTTTTTGTTCGTCGTATGGTGGCTTCCTAAATGCTTCAGCGAAGAACCAAATCGAATTTACACACCACAGAAACGGAAGAAAGGCAAATCCAGCTGCAAGAGACAGTTCACATTATAGACGTAGCTAAGCCAAATTACTTGGCATTGTATTAAAACTGACGTTTTCATCGTTAGTGTAACTTACCTCGATAATACCACCTGCAAAGGTAAAGTTTCCTATCATTTTTCATTTTTGATAAATCCATCTTTCGATCTAGGATAACGAAGATAAATTTCACTCTCTTATTCGGCCGTATTTATGAAAACAGTTTCGTTTACACCCTATTGTCTATAATAACACGAATGGTATCTTATCGTTTGGTTATCATCATGCTGTTTTCTGAAATGTCAGCACCATCTCGTAGACGTGGGAGAGAGCAATTGACAGGGTCACCAACATAAATATGCAATACTGCATAGTTGAGCTCGATCCGAAATATCTCTTGGTAAAAAGAATGATACGAATGAACGTTTAAGGGGAGCTTAAATCATTGCAGTACCTATTATGAGTAATAAAAAGGATTTATTGCATATAATATGGACAAATAGGAAGACTGTATTGCTTAACATGGACTTTTTCGCTACTCTGATTTGCGTTCTAGTTCAGGCTGTCATAGATGTATGTTTCTACTGTTTCTGCCTGTAATGCTAGGACGATTAGTCAAATTGGTGCAATAGAGGTAGGAACAAAACTTGCCGAACTGAAATTTTGGAATATACACTCAGTTAAAAACTGCTTTACAGATGTTCATCACAGAAAAAGTTACGATTTGCGAGGCCCAGTGGTCATTTCAGGATTCTGGAAGTGCAAAACGTCGATACTATAATGCAGAGTTATCTCAGTCAACGTAAGGCTGGTTAAGACGTGGGCACAGACTTAGTAAGCAAATAATAGTAGAAAGAGCACAAGACACATAATAAACTTTATCATTACTTCCTTTTAATTATACCATTGTAAGTTTTACAGTTTTATAAATGATTAACGAGCTGCCATTAATTATGTAAAATTTAGAAATTCCGTAGTGTGTTAAGTGTTTAACAAAATAATTTATTTTACTTGTAACCGAAATTGTCTTCTGCGTATTAAGGGACACACAATTCCTGCCGGGAGCTGGTTCAACATATTAATTTAATGCATAAATATAGTTTAATTTACCTCTTAGTAACCATATGGGAGCCATCTCGTTGTGTTATTAAACCACATTTATTCAGTCTAACACAACGTAGGTTTTATTTTAATTCAATTAATTATCCTACATGTACTCTACATTTTTGGCATGTACTTAGGCCATCCACAGTTGTGTCAATACGAAAACGGTACAAAGGAAGCTGTGATAAAAGTCCTAAAGTGCCCCTTCTTACAGACACTACTTTCATAATGTTAATACGTAAAATATGCAATATAAAAGTATATGACCAATATAATTTTAAATAGTGTATATATAAAGACTTTTATTAGATTAGAACCTAGTTTGTCATAGTAAGATATCATATTAAAATTTTTCTATGACTTCATGTATTGTGGCATAGCCTCAGTGTAGTGTATTCTTGGTAAAGTCCACTAAATACACTGTAAGATTATCAGTTTGACCTAGGGAGAGCAAGTCTGTGTTATGTATTCACTTCTTAGACCTCTGAATTTGAGTGAAAAATTATGTAGTTAACAACTCGAAATGGCATTGAACGAAGTACGTGTTAATAGTAGTGAACTGTTTATTGTTGTGTTTGTCATCTTTTGTGTTAAATTGGAACTTATTTTCATAAACAATTTTGTTAAAATTGTACTTTCTCTGCCTGCATGTTTACACTTTGCATATTTATTTTGTTTGGGTCTTCCAAGTTGGAGGTTACCATTCAGCTCTTGTCTTTGAGATTTAATGTTCCCTGTGTGGTGTCTTACAATTGTGGTATTCTAGGATGTAATGGCATGTAGGCTTGTAGATAAATATCAGTGTTTTGCCTTTCTTATACCTTGAAAATGGAGTCAGCATATTCCTGTGAAATGTTGGTGCCCATCTACCAGACTGCATGGCTTCAGATACTGGAAGAGTATAATATAACATGCCACTGTTGAATTGTGTTACTTATACTTGTGCTTTCTTCCAGTGATCTATTGCTTAGAGTCAGTGAAACACAGACGTAGGTTACTGGCTGTGTTATTATTATGGCTGAGAAACCAGATGAGAGAGATTCAACAGGGACAGACATAACTGTTACAGGTTCAACAGATGCAGAGCATGATGAAGAACTAGATGCATTATTAAATAGTAAGAATTCTATGACAGATGTTACAAGTATGGCAGCTCAGTTGGCCTTGTGAGCATAACCTATATCTTTCTTGATTCCAACCTATTGGACAGTTTATGTAAATATAGCCAACTACTTGCACTTTTATTATGTTATTTCTAAAATACTTCACACAGAATATCTTAAAAGCACATAGTTTTAATTAAAATTCACTCCTACATGTTTCAGTCATCGTGTGACCATCTTCAGGGAGTCTTTCTTAAAATATGTTTCCTAAAAGAAGTTGCTAAAATTTATACCTGTTCTTGATGTGGTGGCA
>Ga0123355_10018240_pt1 | contig 11120 bp, 7 predicted proteins | sample TergutEmb28metaG_3_FD_89872 | JGI IMG/M metagenome (GOLD analysis project Ga0123355, IMG submission 89872) | Embiratermes neotenicus P1 segment gut microbial communities from Petit-Saut dam, French Guiana - Emb289 P1 | ecosystem: Host-associated > Arthropoda: Insects > Digestive system > Gut ...
GCCAAGCACACAAAAGAGAAAGAAAACAGAAGCAAAAAAAAAAGAGACAAAAAAATGAGAGTGATGTGGGGGGGGGGGGGGGGGGGGGGGGGGGGGGTGGAGGAGGTTTCAAAATGTAAACCAGAGACTGCCCTTAAAACCTGAGATCTGAGGTTCTTTCATGCCTTTTTGCGGGTTAGAGAAATTCTTTAGGCTACAGACGTGTATAACTGATATTTCGATCCAAATCTCTAAGGCAGCTTTTCCCAAAGTGTGCTGTACGGATGTCAAGGGATCCGCGACCAGTTCCTAGAGGATCCGTGGATACATTTCTGTAATAGCTACTTCAAATTTTAATTATGTTTACTAAAGGAATACAGTTTTTTTTTTAAAAAAACAACAGTCGAACATCTTTAATTTGTGATGTGTTCATTTCGTATGACCGTTAGCATATCTAATTAAGAAACCTCCTGCAGCCACGAAGGGAGAGAGAATAATTTTAATTAAGGTTAAATCATGCAATGCATTTTTACATCTACTGCTGCTGTGTGTTCACAGCAATCTAAAATCAGTTCTGAGACACAAAATTTGTAATTCTGGATTTGTATCATTCCAGACACTATTTACATGATCTAAGATGTGAGGATCCGTGGTTATTTTTCGAAGTCAAAAAGTGTCCGCGAGTAAAATTTTGGGAAACACTAATATAAGGGCAGACGGTATTCAAAACTGCCATGTGATAGCTGCCGCTCTAATTCACTTACTAAATCCCATAATCCTCTCTTCGGTCATGGTGAATAAATACCGGGGAGAGCTACCTGCCAGAGGCAGAAGAGCATTTGAGTGGAAAGACACTGTGTGACACCTGTAGTTGAGAAGCTTTCGGAAAATTAGGTCCGTTGATCAAGTATTTGAGCGGTTGGAGGCACTCTCAGCTTGATTTATATGAGTTCGCGTAGAACATGAAGTTCGAGGCTCAGGACAACGTACCTCCGGCTTTTGGGAATTTGATCATCTATTTACGGTTTAGTAAAATCAATTAATTCAGTAACGCGAACAATTAACAAATTCTAAAAGAACAGCCTGTAACACTGAGGTGGTCACATTAATTAGGCATACTTATTTACAACGGACCGCCATTTTTAATCGAATGGAAAATCATAATATTCTCTAGGTTACAGTTCGCTGTAATAAAAAATGGCACACGTCTCAACAAAAAATTGTTTCAATATGAGAATAAAAGCAACAAGTTCTTATAAAAGTATGTGAATTTATTACATGATAATCGTTGTAAACCTCCAACATGTTTCGGTCACCTTTTGTGGCCATATTTAGGGAGGCGTTTTTACGAATGATATATTACAAACACAAACAAATTAATGCAAAAATGTAAAATACTGAGTTTTAAATATTTTTCTAGCTTTATGCGTAAAAATATAGAATACAGATAAAATTATCTGTTCTAAATTTATGTGAGTAACGAGGTGTTTATGTGTTGTGTCTATATTATCACCATAAATTAGGGAGGCGATACGATGCGCACAGCAAATTAACCGATGCACACAGCATATTAACCGATGCACACAGCATATTAACAGATACACACAGCACATTAACATCCATTACTCACATAAATTTAACACAAATAATTTTATTTCTATTTTTTATATTAACATATATTGTTTAACATATTTAAAACTCAGTATTTCATATCTGTACATCGGTTTGGTTATCTTTGTAATTTTTTTATCATTCGTACAAACACCTCACTGAATATGGCCACAAAAGTTGACATCAACATGTAGTTGGTTTACAACGATTGTCATATAATAAATTCACATAGTTTCATATGCACTTGTTGGTTTTATTCTCATTGCGAAGCATTAGTGCATGATAAAGAAATATTTAAAACTTAAAAAAATATTTATTTACAGTCAACAATCCACCTCGCAGTCTTCAAACTAGTATTTTCGTTCAGGTTCCTCTAGGAAAAATCTGAACGCACGCCTTGTTTCTCTTGTTTGAAAGGTAGCATAAACAAAGAAAGAAAGCACAGGACAAAAAGACAGGAAGAAAGGAGGAAGGAAGAGCGCTCGTGCCAACTGAGCATATGGAGCTCCTATAGCAATGCATGTTATACCACCATTGCCTCACCCTTTGACTGTATCTAATTTCCATCCCAGGTTATTACCTTCATTAAAATGTCTAGCTTTAGACTTTAAGTTTTAAGGGATGCAGGAAGACGGGGTTGTGATCTGGCTCCGAACTTACATGCCAATTGCCTCAGGGTGCTGTGGCAGGACGAGAGCAAGAGTGATCTAAGGACAGCTTACATGTAGCTATAGCAACGTGTGGTGCCTTTGTGAGTCTGACAGCCACTGGGCACGTCTACTTTAACTGCTCCAGTTCCATTCCACAAGCTTTAACAACGCAGACACAAAACATGAAACTCGCTGAGGCCGAAAAGTAAAACCTCAATTAAATTAAGCGATTTTAATTTAGATATCTCGCTGGGATGTTCTTGGGGAAGGTATAACATATCTGCATATAAATTAAAGTTTCACAGAAAATATTTACTAAATAGAGTTTATATAAATTACTATTATTTTTTTTAAGATTTAATTCCTTAACATAAATTACATAAACCACACTAAGAAATACAAGACAATGCGAATATTCCAAATTGATATTAACAACAACAAAAAAGTATAATTTGGAAGGAATGTTATCTTCAATTTGAATTTTTAAACTTCGATTTTACGTGGTAAATTTAATATAATTATACAAAACTTCAGCGTTAATGCAAATGCTTCAGATGAATTATATTAACAAAATTCATGACGATACACAACATAAGCCTTTTATGAAGGAAAGAGGTCTCATTCATGATACAAGTGTGGTTTATATAGCAACAAATTAATTTTCTCCGTTAATTTTTATGGTGGTGTCTGACGGTGGCCCCTGCGGCCGCAACAGTTTGCATACATAAATAATCTTGTAGAACAGAAACGTTGTGATTGACGGATATATATATATATATATATATATAATACCTTCTACTTTCTACTAGCATGCGAATTCACTCTGTGCGAGTGAAGTCGCTTAGTTTAGTTAGAAGAGCGAGCAATGTCGCCAAATGTGTTACCTGCTTGCTCGAGAGCTAATGATGTTAAACACAATTCCTGTACAGGCCTATTACAGGCCCTGAGGGATCCAGGAGGTTGAGGTTGTCAGATTTCTAGGCAGTAGACACGTGCAGATAGTAAGCCGTGTGCACCGGCCGCCTTTACCCCCCAAGAAATATTCCTGGTACTCATTTCTGTTAGAGGCTGAGTAGACCCCACGGTCACTGTGCGGCCGGAAGGATTATGTCAATGAAATTTCTAATGACACTATCGGGAAATGAATCGGATTGTAGAGCAGTGCCTCAAACAACTGCGCCACCCAGGGGTGTTTAAAAATTTCAAATGTATCGCTATTTGTCTGTATATATGCGCAAGCATTAAATTAGTTGAGTGAAATTAAGCAGACTGGAAAAACAGTACAGTATATTGTTTGAGTATAGCAAAGTGGCATGTGAGCGAGATGATACAATTTTTTAATATTTTTACAATTGTTCTTCTATTGTGCAATATGAAGAACAAAGAGAAACTACTGGAATACAAATTAAAAAACTGACCCAAATCTGCAGGAACAAAGCAGTCTGCTCCATATCCAGAAGTTTGACGATACGCGGCATTGGAACGAATCTCAAGTTTTTGTTGTGCGAAGCGTTACTTCAGCAGAACTGAGAGAAAACTATCAGGCTAGTATTATTTCATCAGACAAGCGAAATCACCTCCGACTGGCCAACATTTGGGCGAGTGATGAGAAAGGTCACACATGTAAATGTAGTTGTAGGGACTTGCTATTTGGACTTCTGAGACATTGGGGTCGTGAGTTTGAAAGTCATTCGATGCCTTACAACGGACCCATAACTCGACCAACGTGTTGTCTTAGCATTCACTGTTTCAGTTGTTAGTTCTGAGCTACAATAGATCATAGGACATTCTTAAAAGATGTGGAAGAAGAAAGAAAGAAAATAATGAACACAATACGCTGTTTTAAGTACATAAAAGACAGCATCTGCACATTCAAGACATACGAAGTATTAAGATATGATGTACTGGGATGTAACACCGTGTAGACACCAAACAAGAAGCAGAGAGATTTCACATTATTCGTAAGTAGTGACGCCAAAAAAATGTTCATGTTTTTAGAGATAACATTCACACAAAATACAAAAAGACAGAATCGTGGAAAAGTCACACCACAGATAATCGTATTTGCTACCAGAAGAAAAATAACAATAGAAAGACACAGGAGTGTATGGAACCACCACTTTACTACTGAACGGGTTATAAGATATTTATGGATGATTTTGAAAATCCAAGATGTTAAATTTAAAACAGATTCTTTGTCGTGTGCAGCTGTCATTATTTTCCCCTTCCTTCAGGTTTATGTCCACTAAGTAGGCCTAATCCTGGAGTTCTCTCCCCTTATAACCCTTCTGACCTTTTTCTTTTACATTGTATTGGGGTTGTAGGTGTATTAATATCGTCAACTGTCCTGTAGTTCCATTTAGTATGTCGACTGCTTTCACTGAAAGCTTAAGAGAGCATGTGAAAAGCGAAGTCGATGATAACCCAGTCCAGCACTGAGAAGAACTGTGCCTGTAAGTGAAATTCCAGTGTGTTCAGCTGCTTATGGTTCAGGTATTGGGGCTGGGTACACACAAACAGTGGTGAGTATTCGGACCTCGAAGTCAGTATCCCCTAAATTCCAAACCTGTGGCCGTAAGGAAATACACAATAATTTAAAACAAACCAACACAAGAGCGCATCGAAGAAACAGCGTATCTAGGAGCTTCGTCCTTTATGTGATACGACTAACATTTTTTCTCTGCACTCCTACTACGTGCTGGACATACAAATGACTGAAAGCAACAAACGAGACTCCCGTCTCGTTTAGATATTTTGTAGAGTAAACATACAGCACTTCTCGTCTACAAGGATAAAATCAAATTTTTTGTAGAGGAAAAAGTCCTGAACTGTCTTATGACAGGAAAGCACTTGCATGTTTAATTATTAGCAATGTTAAAATTTCAGGTTCTGTTACCAGAGAATTAGTTGGTTTACCAAGTGGATGCTGGTAATAGCGAGTGATAAGCCCATGCCTTCGCATGACTTACCTAAAGAGAAAGGACCTGGGTCAGTTGGTAAGACCGCCACTGACCAATGCACTTGTTACCTTTCTTTTCCCAGACCGTGTAGATTACATTCCTGAAGGCTACGTCCATCGGACAAGTGAATGGAATGATTTCATAATTACCAACAGAGTTACGTCCGGTCTTGCGAGATGGCAGCACCCTCGGGCAACAGAGTATAAAAATACCGGTTATCTGTGCGGAGACCTGCTCGCTCATTAAGTGCGGCCCGACGTGGGAAACAAGATGGCGTATGTGAATTGTGTGAAAGGTCGCTGCACAACAGAAAATCCCACTCCTGAAGCACGTAATGCCAATAATAATAATAATAATAATAACGTTTTCTTAATTCTTACTTTGGAGCAACGAATAATTATGGCCAATAAAATTAGCTGTGTGTTAAAGAAAGGCTAAACTCACCGAATTTGAAACGTTAGACTAAATGCATGTTAGATACAAAACTTATACGACAGATACATATGGAAGCGAATGTTGGCTCCTCTGCCGAAACTTTGAAAGAAGGATGTTAAGAATGATTTACGACACTATTAACGATAATGGTATGTGGAGAACAAGATACAATCAAGAACTTTATAAATTCTACGATGAACTTGACATACTTCAAGTGATAAAGGGGGGCGATTGAGGTTGCTGGGACAACTCTTTAGAATGCAAGAAATGGATCTTTGCAGAACGGTTACTTTCTTACACCAGAAGGCACTCGACGTGTAGGAAAACCAAAGTTGAGGTGACATGGGACAGATGAAGATCTGACGAACGTGGGCGAAAGGAACTGGAGGAGTAACTCGCAGGACCGAGTTAAGTGGAAGACAATTTTGGAAGAGCCTAAGGTCCACCAAGGGCTCTAATGCCAGAAGAAGAAGAAGAAGAAGAAGAAGAAGAAGAAGAAGAAGACTTCTTACTTTGTGTCTAATGTACTGACTTAACAGCAGCGAGGTCAACCACACAACCAGCACAGTACACGTGAACTAATAGGCGGAACTTCAAATATAGTACGTTCCCGCAACGTCAATAAAGTTAGTGCGAAATTTATGTACCTTCAAATTTAAAACAACATAATGGCGTTAATATTCCAACGTAATTTGTTAAAACCAGCAACAATTACTGCTCTGGTGCAGAAATCACTAATCGTTATGAAAATCTTCGGCTTTTGTCGCAGACCACCGAAGGCTGAAATTGGACCTGTCATTCATCACTTCAATCCAGTCTAAATCTTCAGAGCTGTTTCTCCAAAATCAGTTTTTACGTGTTGTACGGGGGGGAGGGGGGGTCGTGGGGGCGGATAGACGCTTGCTACACCAACGTCATCAGCAGTTCTACTCCACGTGTGTCGGACAGAAATACATCGGCTATCAGCCGTAATGAATTGTGGTCAATGAAAGAGGCACCGCGTTCTGTGACGTGAGCGCGCTGCCAATGGAAGCAACAGGTAAGAAGAGGTGCGCTGACAAATTAGGGTGTCACGGCTGCGAGATGGCTACAAACGGGCGTCACACCGATATAGTGGTGGGCGAGGAGGAGGAAGCACTGTCTTCACCACATCAGCTTTAAATCCGTCTATATGTCTGCATCGTTATGGCTTTCAACGCCAATGAAAGCTGTCACTTTGGTCATGGTCGCAATTCAATTCCTGTGCAAGAAAAATCGCCCAGGCACGGCAGCATGCTTCTGTCTTTGGTGGTTTCCATGACTTTCTGAGTGATGCACTGCCCACTACACATGTTACGCCCGCCATATTGGTCTCTTTATTGGCAGTGTTCTGTTCCTGCTTATAATCCAACCTTATGGCCTGTTTCGTAACCAATGGACACACAAAAGATGGCAAAGTAATGTAAACAGTTGTGAAAGGGTGTTCAAGATGAATATTGATTTCTGTTGTCACCTTTGCTGCAGCAGTTCTACGATTTTTAGACACAATCCTCTTCAACGTACGCGATACGTTTAACTTACTTTTGGTTTCCGGCCACTTTTCCTCTTAGCTGACGATGTTTTCCCATGATTTGTGTATGCCGTCATAACTTTGGGAACTGCTGCTCTGGATACACCTAATAAAGTGGCCGTTTTGGTTACAGACGCTCCAGCTAAACGCGCACCACCAATCTATCCTCATTGTAAACCTGACAAGTCTCCCATTTTGCAGTACTTAATCTGTTACTAAACCCTATTGTATTATCTTGACACTGGCACTACGCAGCCTCAGTAAACAAAAGAATAACGAAATACAACTCTACAACTAATATTCTTTTAGTGCAGCCAACTTTCATTCCTGTATTACTTAGTGTTTCTATCATTTTTTCCAGCCCTTGTACCAGCCATGTCATTAATAAGGACAGTTATTGGTGTAGCCATTATTTAAACAAAAAAAAAATTCGGAACAAGATTATCTTTACCTTTACTCAGATTAACGTGTTCGTTGGCTGCTAGTGGGTAAAAGAAATGTCTCAACGTTGATCCGCAACGACGTACTTAGGGGCAATAGAACAGGAGGACCGCCTGAATGTGCAGGTTTTGGATCCTGTGGCTATGAACGTGTAAAGGCAACCGCATTCATCATTTGCTCAGATACTCACAATCAATAACGCAGTAGCTGGAACACGAAACTCAGGGATTGACTGATTGATGTTTGTGGCATAGACGTGATAAACGTGTATTCTGCTGGAGCTCGGAATTGAAAATATGTTACACTCGCTATTAGAAGCGTTGAACACCGAGACAGGAATATATCAAATGTGATCTTCTCCTCGAAGATATTTTGGTCTTTCTCTGTGATATCAAGCACGAGCCAGTTGCAGAGGTTGTGTGGATTTTAAATGATACAGCCGACGTCTACTTAAATATCCTGGCATTCACTAAGGAAAAGAGGAAAACTGTGAAAGATTTGAGAAAAGCCTAGAATCCAAATCAGTGCCCCCCAATAACGAAGCAGCAATAGCAGCTATTACACCGCTGTCGCAGCTGAATGTGTGATGAACGTTAATTTCATATCGGACGTGACGAAGTCTTTTCCATTGCAGTTATTTCGCAGCGCGCATAATTGTTGCAGCTAATAACAGATCATGAAGTAGTGTGCAGGGAAGAAATTGCTTCACACTTCCTTTTTGGATATCGGTTACCCTTGTTACTTCGAAGATTCGAAACGTCACTTTTCTCGCATTCTATTCTCTGTTATAATTATAAATTTAGCTTAGATAAAACAAGTGGGTTTCTTATGAAAGTGAAAAACTGGTTTCATCTGGTTGCAAAATAAAGAAGTTAGTTATTTCTGTCACCGATCATTTAACAAGGGAGGTTCTGTTTAGAAACAATCGAAGGTTCCTCTCACTGTTAGTATTGTAAAGGAAAATATGGCCGAATAAATTAAACTGATACAGGAACATCACCAGAAATTTTATATAGCGAAGGAAAACGGTTGAGGCACGTCATATTTATATGGAGAATGTGGAAAGGGAGGGATATACTGGAATAAAAACGAAAGCAGTGCGGCAACCTTTGGCATGAAGACTTTAGACAGGAAAACTTTGAATCGTCGGTACTCGATGTTAGTGAAGTTTACAAAATATTAGTACTCTGGAATATTACTTCCGATTTTACAGAAAAATGAATGAAACAGACATTGAAAAGAAATCTGTTAATGAATAAAATTACTTAACGAAATTTCATGATTCGTACAGTCTGTCTGATATCGTTAGAGTACTGAAACTGATGGGCTAACCGCGTCTTTCTTACATTCTTCATCGCTGCTGCTGTACGTGCACTAACTGTTTAACGTCGTCTGGGAGAAAATGGAATTGTTTTATTCGTATTTAAGATTCAAACATTTTCTTGGAGAGACTGAAAAAGTCAAAAACTCTCTCAACAACTACCCTTGAGACTGAGACTCAAACTAAGTCCCTCTGTAATGTAAAGCTACGTAAACGTGTAAAAGGTAAAAGGCAAATCAGTCCCATTACAGGCCCGAGGTGCCCAGAGGGTTCCAGGAAGTTAAGGTTCCCAGATTACATGACAACTGCACAGGATGGTGGTAGTTTGTCAGCCTTTACTCCCAGGAAATAATCCTGGTACTCATTTCTGTTAGAGACTGAGTCGACCCCAGGGCCATAGTGCGATCGGAAGGATTTTATGTCAATGAAAATTCGATTGACACCAGCTGGGATCGAACCAGCGACCTTCCGATTTGTAGCGCAGCACTTTAACCACTGTGCTACCGCGGTCCCCACGTAAACTTGTAAACTGATAAAAACCCGCAAAGGAACTCCAGTATCCAATTGTGAATTCCGATTTGGGTTGTGTGTAAATTACTGACGTCACTGACAGAAGTGTAGCTGCATATCAAGGATATAGGTCACCCCATGACTTGGACAGGACGAAGGCGAAGGGATATATATAACCCATTCACAAATCCGTCTGTGGAAGGAGTACCTGGTCAGTCCCACGTCCTGTCCTTTTTATAATCGGGAAACAGAATCTGTACCCTTTGTACAGGGAGCTTGGTGGACCTCGGCGCCGGTCTGGATGGCCAATGAAAATCTCGTCTACGCCGGAATTCTATCGCCGGACCGTCGAGTCCGTAGCGAGTCGCTACATCGACTGAGTTATATCGGCATCCATAGTTATGTATAGGAAAGTTAAATACAAATGTACACGCACTAAGACATTTGAGGGAATGGAGGCAAAACTCCACTCATCTGAATCTGTCACTAGATGAAGGTGAGTGGTCAGCTTCACGCTCCAGCTCCTTTTTCCTCCGGAGAAAGAGCGCTTGTAATATTTTGCATGTACATGTATATGAATATGTGTGTAGGTAGGAGTGGGTGAATGGGTGGGTGTGTAGGTAGAAGTGGGTGAATGGGTGGGTGTGTAGGTAGGAGTGGGTGAATGGGTGGGTGTGTAGGTAGAAGTGGGTGAATGGGTGGGTGTGTAGGTAGGAGTGGGTGAATGGGTGGGTGTGTAGGTAGGAGTGGGTGAACGGGTGGGTGTGTAGGTAGGAGTGGGTGAACGGGTGGGTGTGTCAACGCCACAAAGTCAGAACACCGCCTCAGAATAAAATCTACAATAAGCTGAACATTGCGTACCTAAAAGCAATATCTCATCGCCGACGATCACTGGATGAAAGATAAAGCACTATCTTTGTTCTGAATAAATTTCCCACTCTGCAGAACGAATTTTCCGATGACGTGAGGGAGGAACTGCAGGGGCGGACGCGACGCCCCCCTGGTCAGGTTTCGTAACAGGGCCAGCAGATGGCCGCTATTATGTGACAGACTTTATTTATGGAGCGGGTTGTGTCACGCGCCTCGTGACCAGTCCACGAAACAAAGTAACCCGACACCGAACGATTGCTGGTTGCTCAAACTGCAAGTAATGTTTGCATACAGCATAAATGTTCGGCATGGCTCTCTTTTTACAGCTGTACATGACGTAGGAATTCAGTGGTCGTTGGTTCGCTCCTTCATTACTCTTGCGACACGTTTTACTTACAGAATGAACATCCTGTGAGCCTTAAAACATTGACACAGGCATTTCATTTAATGTTTGGTCACGACAGTACCTCGGTGCGGAGGGCAAGACCCTTGGTGTTCGAGTGTGAAATTAGAAGCCTGCTGGGAGCAGCAAGGCATTTTTAATTATGTAAATCGTTTCAAATTTTTAGCCACTCTCATACTCCTAAAATAAAGCAGGAAATGTCCAGCAGGACACTGTACGAGGGGGTGCTGATAAGTCCTTAGCCCGACCTACTTCTCGAAGTCGTAGGACGGAATCGATAGTGTTGTTGGAAAGAGAGGTTTGTTCATGTGCCGAATTGCAAGTCTTTCTTCTTACAGAGTATGAAAGGAAGCATGCCAGGCGAATCGCGCGATTTCAACAACACGGAGAC
>Ga0123355_10018241_pt1 | contig 11120 bp, 6 predicted proteins | sample TergutEmb28metaG_3_FD_89872 | JGI IMG/M metagenome (GOLD analysis project Ga0123355, IMG submission 89872) | Embiratermes neotenicus P1 segment gut microbial communities from Petit-Saut dam, French Guiana - Emb289 P1 | ecosystem: Host-associated > Arthropoda: Insects > Digestive system > Gut ...
TGGGTTCTACATGTATACGATGTCACAGTTTAAACTTAAACACTACGTATTTGCAGTAAATAAGTACTGGCCTAATGGAAGGATAAAGTAATTGATCCAGTGGAATATTATCGCCTCCTTCCGAACCGCTGATGTTTGAGGACGATAGGACCTTAATGTGAACTTATTAGTGCATTAAGAGTAAGGTCAGGCTATGATGTTACACAAGCACACACTTGAGGGAGGAAGTATATACACACACACACACACACACAAACACTTGTATTATGACATACATGTACAAGCAGGTTAATTTTCCTTTAACATAATCATAATACAGGACCTTCATAAATGAGATTCTTCACTTAACATTATTAAGTTGTTGAATTTAGGATGCTGTGATGTACAGTGATTATGGATGGGGATCACTGCGTGCAAATGTTTACCCTGGCCACACTCACATAAAGAGACTTCAAGTCTAAGCACCATATTGTAAAAGCATAGAAGGATATGGAGACAAAGTTGCATTTTTACACCAGCACCAAATTCTGGTCAGTGGTCACTGTAACACTCCACCCACGTTATTGCCAGGGAATAATCCACAATACCCACACTGGACAGAAACTTGGAAGTGATCAGTCTCTTCCAAGAATGAAACCATGGCCATCCAGCTTGGAAAGCGCCCACGCTCCCGATTTGCCAGACTTGTAATTATAACAGATTCACGTCTTTTCAGAATTACCCTGAAACTGGCAATATGTATTCCCATAAGAAATTAAAAGTATTTGTGTTTATATTTTAGCAGTTCTGAGGACATACAAGTAGTGAGTACTTTAACTGACTCTTTAATTTAACTTTCAGATGCGAAAGGTTTGAGTGACTCACACAGAATTAAGGGCCTTCGGTATCAGATCCAGATCAATTTGGAAGATTACATCAGTGATCGACAGTACGACTCAAGAGGTCGATTTGGAGAAATCCTCCTCACTCTGCCTGCTCTGCAGTCCATTACATGGCAGATGATCGAACAGATCCAGTTTGCGAAATTGTTTGGTGTGGCACGCATTGACAGTCTGCTGCAAGAAATGCTACTGGGTGGTAAGATTCAAGATGTGTATTTTTGCTGAGCCATAAAGATCTTGTTTCTTGGATAAATTTAAACCTTCTCTACATCTGTAAGCTTGTCCTCCATTCTTACACAATATTTGTGTCTTGTTAGCTACTGTTTTTCCTCCAACCTATGTCCATCAGATAAAATTAATCCAGAAAAATGTATAATTTTGGGTTCTGTTCTTTGGAAAGTTTACTGCAGCTTTCACTGCATGTGTACCATGTACCACCCACTGACTGTTGTAAATTTCTTAATTCCTGTCAATATCCAATCTCACATTGGTGAACATGATGATGATGATGATATAAGCCTTGAAGCTTTCATGGCGACAGGAATCAATAAAATCTTCTCAGGCAGACAGCTATGTCAAGATGTGAAAGCTCTCCAACACTGCAAGGACTGATTCCATCCCTGAAATGTTGGGACAGTCATGATGTGCCTGCCTGCCCAGAAAGATTTTACTGAATCATGATGGTCTTCCAAGCTGTGATGCTATGAAGTTTCATAGGTAGAAATCAAACTAGGAGTGTCTCATACTCAGCAACTCTTTTCTTAGTTCTCAAGTTGTTTCTAAAGTTTGTTATAGTTACCCTTCTTATTAATTTCTTAATACTGAGAAGAAATTTATGACTGCTGCTAGTAATTAGCTTGTACATTTCTTAGTAGTTAATGTCCAAATTTCTACTCCATATGCCAAAATGGGTAAATTGTATGTTAATACAAGATGAAATGTTGCACTTCTCTCCTGCATGAAAACCATCAACAGTGTAGCAGGGATACTAACAAAGGGTGGAAACAAACAAACCAATTGGTCCAGATGAGGGAGGACGAAGAATCAAACAGGGCTTATACAAAATACAAAGCCAAGTAAAGTTTACCTCAGCAAGTCATCCAAATAAACTTAATACAATAAAACATCACAAATCAAGCCACTGAACACATGCTCAAGCAATATGACTCATTACTGTGAGCAGTAATAGAAATGGTGTATAATAGCTATCTGCAATACTCCCAGTTTTAAACAGATGGGCCTCCATGGAGCCATAATAGTACAAATAGACAGTAGCAGTTTAGTAGAAAACTCTGTAGTATGACAAAGCTGGCAATGAAAAGCAATATCCTGGCCCTGAACAAGCACAGTATAATCCCAATTTCAGGATTCACAATTTAAGATTTTCATATATTTCAGTTTCATTTTTTTCAATCCCAGCCCAAACTGTATATAATGTATAATTCTTCTAGATTTTTAGGTTTCTCCTGAATTTAAGACACAAAAATTGGTCCCTACACCATCTAGGAACCTCATTTTACAGTTTGGGTTTATAATTTTGGAGTCTGAATTGTGTATATATGCTTATCTGCAGCAGAAGTAAATCACCGTTTGAATTGATGTGAACTATCAGAGTAGTGTACTGACATTTCTCAAGAGTTAGCATGCATGTGATTTATCAAAAAGCTCATAGAAGTAGCTATTTACATACACACATGTTTACAACCAAATACTCTCATTGGTTAATCATGAATTACGGATGTAGCTACCCCTTGATTGGTCATGACACAGCATGCTGACAGAAGCAGCATCTCATAGAAAGTCTTGTACAAATCGAACCCCAAATTCAGTTTACTCTTCAATTTTTTCTTTCCTGTCCCATAAATTAAATATAAAAATATAGACTGGAAGGAAGGAGAACATCATTAGGTTTAAATTTAGAGTCAATATAATGTTTTTTAATCCACTGTAATCATTTTCTGCTACACTTTAACAGCACCTCCATTTAGAATTTTTTAGATTTAAGGTATAAACAGCTCCTCCCTGAAACTGGTCTTCAATAAGGGTTCTACTGTGTATGCCAAAACCATAAATGACTACACAGAAGTACAAAAGACAAGCAAGTACTCACAGCACTCACTGACATTAAGTTCAATCAAACTATCTGGTAACAAAAAATTCAATGAACACCCTACTGAAGCCACCAGAGAACCTGTCTGTTTGAAGAATGACAAGATAATGGCCAGAATCAAGTGTGTTTGAGAAACAGCACTACAGAAACCAATTTTGGATACAATGAAGAGGGAAAGGAAGAGTATTAATTTTTTTTTTTGACATTTCCCATTTCTTAGTGTGATTAAATTTCCTAGCTCCACAGCCTCTATCTGTAAACCACTGCTGGATTTTTCAATTTGATAAAACTGTAAGATCTTTTGATTCCCCTGAAAGAGTCATTTTTATGTTTAATATGTACTGTACCAGTGCCCACGAGTACGTTCAGTGTCTCTGCATATGTTCACAGGTGCAACAACAGACGGCAGCATGCAGCAAAATAGTACTTCAACTACTGCAGGCAGTTATCAGGGCAGTTCTGGAGGGTCACCAGGGAGCCCACTAACTCCACCAGGTTCAGCCCAGTGCAACAGTCCACCACAACACATGCAGCACACTAATGGGCATCTAGGCAGCCCCCCCATAAGCAATGGGACCACACCTGGCCAGCCACCTGTGGTAATTCTCCGTAATGACATGCACTTACCTGAGCAAGAGCATCCCTTTAGGATTGCCTTTAAACAGGAACCCAGTCTGGAACCTGAAGCTACATACTAAATACACCAAAACAGTGCCATAGCAGACATAAACTTCTTCGCTATTTTCTAAAATTTTAAAGGGTCAGTCAAAGAAATACAGTTATCACATGCTACATTCCTTTACGCACAAGATTGCAATATTCCACTAGGAAATCAACATAATTTTCTTCACATCATCGTACAGTCTTCAAGTCAAGCAAACTTAATGTCTGTGTTGGCCTGAAAATTATATCCTTTGAGGTTCCTGCATTCATGAACTTTTCTTCTCCTATGCTTGCTTGTCATAATGTGTTTGCAGTTTTACATTGTATCTCCAACCTTCTAACATGCTGCTACCAAGTACTTTGGTAATTCTGTGTACATTACATGGGTCATATTTTGAATTCTTCCAAAATGTTTTCACTTCATTTAAGATCTAATGGTGTATAACCATGTATCTGCTTAAAAAGCAGAATTTCTGATGCTACTGTCCTTCTTCATCTCTTTTTCTAACCATACAGCTATCACCTCTATGTGCCAAAAACAGAGCTGTCAAGGGTTTGCAAATGTTAAATACACCACATTTTTGTACTATGAGGGTTTCATTACCTAATTTATTTTTTCAGTCACTTTGGTATTTTCATGCAGTCATCTTAAGTGTAGAAAATCAAACTCCAAAAGTGTGTCCCTTCATCGTCTTTCTTACTTTAAAAACAAACATATCCATTCACATACATACATAAAACTACATTCAAAATCACAGACATTATAATCTGTGACCTATTTAAAGTTCCTTCCCACAGCAGTACATAGTATCATCATAGTTTCAAGGAAAACATTAAAATTATTTTTCCTTAATGAGAAAAATTGCCTTATCAAAATAAAATACAGAATTTGTATCAGTCACAACACAACTACATTTAGACAACAGTGTTTATGTGATTAAAAGAGTGAGATGTTTTGACCTAGGGCAGGTCATTCTCAAGCTGATAACAATTCTAAAAACATATATGGAGGAAGAAAGTATAAAAATATTAGTTTGATTACACAGAATAAAATAAAAACAATGTTAAAAGTCATTTACAAATTCAATAGTTCTTAGGTTTTTTTTTAAAATTGATTACAATTCCTTGACAGGCTGTTATTTCCGCTGTCAGTCCAACAAGGACTATTCTAATTGTCTCTGTGAGGATGTAAATACATGATAACAACCTTTCATAAGCAACTCCTACTCTGAAATACAGTTGGTATGTAGCGTGACTGAATCTTACTGCGTATCTTGTAGTGATTTCTATAACACAGATATTGTAATCAGTAATTATGCTATATGATTCTATGTGTCACTGACTATCTAAGAGTTATGATTATTAGATACATTTCTTAAGATTGTACATCTTTATGTTATGTGGGTCGGCCTTTGCCCGAACGTATGGTGCTGAACAAGTATTAACAAGCTGTTCAGCACCATACGCTCAGTCCAAGGCCGACTCACAGAACATAAACATGGGTGATTTTAAGAAATATGAGTATCTAATAATCATAACTTCTACATAGTCAATGACACACAGAATCATATAACATTTGCTCATTAAAATATTTGCATTATAGAAAGCAGTACAAGATATGAAGTCAACCATGCTATGCACCAATTGCATTTCAAAGTGTTAGTTGTTTATGAAAGAGCTGTCATCATATACATACATCCACACAGAGAAAATTAGAGTAGTCCATGTTGGACGGACAGCAGAAATAACAGCCTGTATGGAGCTGTACGCAATTTAAAAAAAAAACTCTGAAGGATTATTTAACTTGTATACGACTTTTAATATTGTTTTTATTTCATTCTGTGTAATCGAACTAATATTGGTACACTGCCTTCCTCATTGTGGTTTTAGAATTTTTATCAGCGTGAGAATGACCTGCCCTGGGTCAAAACATCTCACTCTTTTAGACAAATAAACACTGTTGTCTAAATGTAGTTGTGTATTGACTACTACAAATTCCGTATATTCTACTATCATAACACAACAGGATGTCACATACAAAGATTGTCTTAACAAAACTAATTCTGTAACTGTATAAAGTTTCAGAATCCTATGTTGCAGAGGGGCTTTTGTTTCCAGCCTGAAAAACTGCACCATTATTTTGGTAATGCTATGTGGCATGTTCCATACATACTAAATGACTTCTCCTGGTTCTTTCTTCAAGAAGCATTTTGAAATAGATGAAGAAGCAATAAAAGTGATTAAAAATATGTAATGCAAGCAACTCACTCTACAGAGTGAGCAACAATTAAATCTCATAGGAAGGACACACTTTTTTTCTCATAACCTGTGTACTGAACAGTCACCTAGAGAGTGAGGATACCAGATGCTGTACTAATACAATTGTCCTCCTGAAGATGAGCATAATAGTGTTCGAAACATGGAGAGGAATATAATAAATGTATTAAAATAAAGAAATTGCGCATCAAGTTGGTAAAAAAAAGACTCATATTAGGATGCACGGTCAACAAAATATAAAAATTTGTACTGACATATTGTTATGTTTCATCAACTAAATAATAAAGGCAATTTTAGTCAATATAACTATTATAAGAAGAATATTTGCTTTTATAAAATGCTACATGTTTTGACCCTTAAGGTCATCAAGTGCATATAAATAAAAAGAAAGGCTGTCAAATATCTTGACTGATCATTTCTATGAAACAGATCTCTGTCTTACAACTTAACTTACTATAATATAATAGACTGCAAACTATTGCAGCAGTTTACTACTGATTCTCAAGACTTGGCATGCATGTACACGTGTGTGATTGGTCTAGAAGACTGTGACAAGACTCATTCATATATAAGAATATACAATATCAGTATCCCCACTGATGATTGCCAGTAATTTCATCCACATACAGAGTTAACGTGGACAGAACACTGGATAAAATTGTGTATTCAGTTGATAAATGACAAAAACTCGACAATCAGTACGGTCCTATCTGTCACTCTTGTTATAACGAAGTTAAGGTGACTCTTTCCACTGTTCCGATAATTATTCCTTATTCCAGATATAATTAATAAGTTTATGGATTTAAGAACATACTATTCTACTTCTGGCTTGAAACAATTCTGATGGAATGTGATCAGTACCTGGTGATTTACATAATTTCAAACTTTCAATAGCAATCCCAACCTCAAAGGCACTGGGCCTTGGCTGTATGCACTTCAGTCTACTTAATATCATTAACACCATGCACATTCAACAACCAACAGAATGGTTCTTCCACCCACTCATAATAAACTGGAATATGCAAGATCAGCCATCTAAAATTCATGTATACTTCTATACAAGTCTCTAATATTCTTGCTCTCACTGTTTTTTGCAAGCTCATTAATTTTACCTTGCAAATATTCCTGCCCCTTACTTATGAAACATCTTCTAGTTTCATGTCTTATATTGATCAGGTTATCTACATTAATTTGGCTTGGATACTGTAAGCACTGCAATTTTGTCCAATTCCCTTGATGTAGAAATTCTAAACATTCTTCACAAAACCAGTTAATGCTCCTACCGTTCATAATGAAATAGACCCTCTTGAGCTGAGGTTTTGATATTTTGCCTGTCCTCATTATCATATAAGTCATAGAAAACTATAAATCTATCTTGAGATTTTAAGCTAGTACTGTTCTCAGACTTCCACATCATATGGCTTCTTGAGAACAAATTTCTCCAAGTGAAACGGCCACGTTTTTCATTTACTTACTGACGGTCTTACCCAAACTGTTGCAACCACCAGATAGTGATCTGTATCACAGTAACACCGTCTTGAAGAATGAATATCAAGTATAGTTGAATGTGATCTTCAGTCTATCAAGATGTGTTTAATTTGAATGTTTTCTTCTCATCAGGTTAGGTCTTGGTGTATTTATGAAAGTAACAATTTGGAAACATTGTGCTCTTGACAGTTAGGTTTTTGGATGTGCTGAAGTTTACTGCTCTAACACAATTATCATTGCTAGTTTCACATACACTTGCATTCCCACCTGTCAGTTTGAAAACATCTTCTCATCCTAGTTTTGAATTGATCTTTCCTAACAGAACTTTCATGTTGATACTGGTGGAACTGACTGAAGTATCTGACCCAATTCCTCTTGTAGAAAATAATTCAGAACTTTCTCTTAATTGTCAGTGAGTACAGTTGACTATTATGTCTAGTTAAATGTTATCTACATAAATATACAGGTTTACTGTTTTTGCTATGGCACTGGAGGAAGTTAAATTTGACTCTGTGAGAAATAACAGGGACAGTAATGTATTAGTAGTAGTTTACCTTCACCACATGCTTCATCTCAGACAAATTCATATTACTACTCTGATCAACCCTTAGCAATGTTAATTTATAAAATGGTCTTAATAGAAGTACTAAACTATGAATGGTTACCATTTAATGTTATTTGCTTTGTTTATGTGTTTGTATCTCTTCTCTTTTCCCTCAACGTACATTATTACAAATATTGCAGGGACCACCTTCACCTCATATATATGAGGTAGCATTGTTAACTGCCCCACTCGACCACATGAATAGGCAGAACAACTATGAGCTCGTGTCTCCACGTATCATGAATTTTTCACAGGAAAAAGCCTGGTAAGGTTAAATATCAGGTAAAATGAGAAAGGGAGAACTTACCCCTTGAGTGGCCATTGGAAGAATATCAGATAAAATTGGAAATTTCCTAGTTTGAAGAGTGTATATATATAACATACAGATATATAACATTATCCTCCAGTCACTTTCTGTTTGGGCCCTTGCAATGGTTGGTGCTCTTCTTCTTATTTTATCTAATACTCAAGTATCTGCATAATATTCCTACCTGTAAGTTGTCTTTAAGCATGACACTCATAAAAACATACACATGCTGGCTATCTCTCTAGAACTGGTTTCATTCCCTAATTTGTCTCCCATGATAAAAATTGCAATGTAGTATATGAAAGTGATCTGAAATTCAAATCTTGATACAGATATATGTAAGATGTATGTTACCATTCTGGCAACAACCATCTATCATAGGTAACAAACTCTTCATGGCACAGACAGTAGAGAAAAAGTTTTCAATGCATACATCATAGAAAAGGTCTGGAAATATAACAGTGATAAATTTACAGACAGAAGACACTGTGTAAAGCATATGTAACATGGAAATATATTTCAACACATATTTACTATCAGTTGAAAAATGAATGTAGTAGCCTGTGAATAAAAGACTAAAGTTTTAATCCAAGACCGACACCATGAAATACTGCCCTCTCCCCAACTTTCTCATTTGCAAAAATTATGCAAGTTTCTGTTTTAATTGTGGCCATCCTGATGTGTTTTTAGTTACTTATTTCAAATATATTCCAGTCAAAACACAACTATATTCTATCAATTATACATGTAGCAACATGTTTCGACTCTGAAGAGTCATCATCGGGCTATTTGTTGAATCATATCTGAGGTATACAAAGTAACTACACATATGGGATCCCAAAAGTTTACAAAGGTGATCACTATTAGATTGGTAATATTACTATAACAGTTCTATATTGTATTAACGTTCTGACTGTCAGTACAATTTAAAGGTTAAAATTGTAAAAAAAATACAGAGTTTAGAGCCAGGTACAAATTAACCTGGCTCTAAACTCTGTATGTTTTTTTACAATTTTAACCTTTTAATTGTACTGACAGTCAGAATGTTAATACAATATAGAACTGTTATAGTAATATTACCAATCTAATAGTGATCACCTTTGTAAACTTTTGGGACCCCAAATGTGCAGTTACTTTATACACCTCAGATATGGTTCAACAAATAGCCTGATGATGACTCTTCAGAGTCGAAACATGTTGTTACATGTATAATTGATAGAATATAGTTGTGTTTTGACTGGAATATATTTGAAATAAGTAAGTTTCTGTGCACAGATGTCAACAAATCTTTATACTATAGGCCCAATTATATGACCCCAGTTACAATGAGCCAGTAGGAAAGCATCCTGGTTAAATTTTGGGTAAGAAAAATATATTTATTACCAACTACTTGCGCTAGTTAACACATATAAGATTAATACTGCAACATGTTTCAGCTATTTGTTAGTAGCCATCATCAGGGACTGCCATTACACAAGGGAAGTTATGTGGTATTAATACATACAATCATCAGTGGTAAATGGCAAGTGGTACATTATAAGAAACTTAATATTTACTTACCATTTACTAACTACAACAGTATGTTTTAATACCACGTACTTCCTTTGCATGATGGTCCTCCTTGAAGTTGATTATATCTACAGCTACACATGTAGGAGTAATAACTTTTAACTAATGGAATTAATTTATATATCCATTCCTGTGTGAGAATGTATTAAAAATTCCATAATCATATCAGAAATTATTGTGTAATGTTAGAATATATACTGTAGGTACAAGTAGAACAAAATTGCCGAGTCCTGAAGAATTTGAACTCCGCTTTATATATTTCTTGAAATTTTTCAATTATATTTTTTTTACACGCTATGTCCAAAATAGTGTACTTTCACTGTACAATGTCAATCACACATTTGTGGCCATCTTCTCAAAAATAAATCATATCAGAGAAATGTACACAGTATGAAACATGTATCTGATCAACGTATACCTCAAACAGTTTTCAACTGACGAATATGAAATGAGCACCTCAAAATTAATTTTTATCTTAATTTAAAACTGGCCATTATGGTACAGTAAAACATTGCAGGAATTACTTTCAAATTCAAGTAGACTACTATCTGTATCACACAATTTTTCTAACTGATTTCATGTAATGTGATACCAAAACTAATCGTTAACCTTTTAAAGTCTACCGTTAACTTTACGTACCACAAGATTCAACATTCAAAAATTCTATGTTGTGATCATGTGGAATTTGTGTTTTGTACAGATATCACAACAAACAGCAAAATTTTCCGTCCGGAACATTAAAAGATTGGTTTTTATAACCAAGATGGAGAGTGTTTACTGTGTGGCACACTCAGCATCCTTATATAACACATATACGTTACATCTTTAAAAGGTTAATGATCAAGGTTTTTCCCTTCAATAAAGTTTGGCAATGGTTGGTATAAGGATTATGCTTCAAGAAAATCCATTCAGTCAGAGAGGAGTTATGACATGTGTATACATGAACAAAAGTGAGTAGAAGGTAAAGTTATCCCTGTGCATGCCATGACGGCATAAGAAAATGAGGTTTACCTCCATGCATTCTTAAACTTAGCATTAGACAACAGTAAGTGGTCAGCTTCATGCCTTTGTGAGCAGTTACACCTCCACTTTTCCCTGTGATTTCCTGGTACGCAGGGGGGGGGGGGGGGGCACTTTTTTTTTTTTCCCTTTTTTTTTTTTTATTAAATTTAAAAATACCACATAACAATAAGTAGTTTTTCCCACCAGGCGCACCACAAA
>Ga0123355_10018242_pt1 | contig 11119 bp, 5 predicted proteins | sample TergutEmb28metaG_3_FD_89872 | JGI IMG/M metagenome (GOLD analysis project Ga0123355, IMG submission 89872) | Embiratermes neotenicus P1 segment gut microbial communities from Petit-Saut dam, French Guiana - Emb289 P1 | ecosystem: Host-associated > Arthropoda: Insects > Digestive system > Gut ...
CCAACCAGCCACACCGAAACTCCAACACACATCGAAACAAGAACACACAACCAATGTGGTGATACAATAGAAAAGTCGTAGGCTCCTGATGATGGATGTATTAATGTCCGAAACATGTCGAGCATAGAAGAAATGAAATTAAACTTAATAAATTTTGACATCAAGTTGGTCTCTTATTCTTCAACTATTGTTTTGGAATGTCTTACAGGTTGCCACCTCTTATGTGTAACCCCATCGATCACCGGATCTCGAAGTATGGATTCAGTACAATTAAAACAGACACATTTTCATTGAAAGGTTTACGTGTTTTTGACAAAAAATATTAATCATATACATGAAGTTTCGTTTATATATTTTAAAATTACACAAATTCAGGCTGATTTCTTACCATTGGTCAATCGCGAAGGTGGGAAAGACGAGATACTGTAACAGCGCTTGGGTAAAGTCAGTGAGAAGGAAAGAGAAAAAATTATTCAGGCGAGGTAGAGCAGGGTCGAATCCCGGCTGCCAATGTGGACGTGCTGCTGTGGTCAGTCCAGTAGATTAGACACACACAATTACGTACAACAATGCTGTCGCTATTATGTAGCAGCCATAAAGGGTCCGGACCCTACACAGTTGATTCTGGTCAGAAGCAGAATATGTGATATTCAGCGTAAGGTAATCAGATGGATTTGCAGAGAAGTCAAAAAGCAAAGTCTGGAATTTAAACGCCACTATTCATGCGCTCTGAACCTTATTCTCCACCTTTCTCTTTCCCCTCTTTCTTCTCTGCTCTGCTTTCATCCTTGTCATCACCACCTGTCTCTCTCTCTCTTTTCTCTTGTAATTTACCCTAAAGAGTTTTCCAACCCCTTTTTTAGAGAGTATCATCCCTAACCCTTGTAGTTCCTCCATCATCCGCACGACCCGCGGCGCCACCAATCGACAAACAGTTTCCTGAAATATACGGCAGAGTGCGCGTTCATCGATGCGCACACTTTGTTGCACTTCTAATACGCAAGTGCCTTAGCAGATCACCCTAGGTGTGTGTGTGTGTGTGTATAGTGTGTGTGCGTGTGTGTGGAAGTGTGTGTAGTTAGTGGGGAAACGTTACATCAGCTGTTGTGTTGTAGGGCTGAGGAACAGAGAAGAAATTTATGACCGCTATATAATAAAATTCATTGGTCTCATATTTTAATATCTGAGCGTAATGAACAATGAAACTAAAGATTTAAAAAAGGAAAGCTCTTATGCGTTTGAAATAAAGTTTGTATAGGTTAACTCTAAATGACGGGGGAGGGTTTTTTTTTTTTTTAAAGGGAATGAGTTTATCAAAGTAGCCAGTGTAGTGTATTATTCAAACCGCTGCTTCTTTGAAGTGGAGAGGCGCTCGCAAAGTTAGCGACATGAAAAACTCATGTAGCCTACGTAGACTGATCAGGGAGGACAGGGGGCGGTCACGAACGTCAATTTTCTCAAGTTGCTCTTTACCGTGACAAAGTCTGATTGCGCAAAAGTTGACTACGATATGGAAGGACGTAAAAGATTCAGAACGAAGGAAGGAGGGATGATGGAGAGAAAGAATTTCTGTAATTCTGTTAGCTCTTTTTTTATTTGTTGAGACTTTTCCTAGTGATTTTTTTTACTGTGTTCTTTATCCTTACTGTGCAATATTGACGTTTTTATTGCTTATAAAGCCTGAACACTTCGAAGTGTAAAATGCTAATATAAGCAGATGACAATAAAAACTGAAAGTTTTTATCTGTCCTCATATCACTGTGATGTTGTCTTTCAAAATGCCTAGACTTTGCCATTATATTGATTGTTTCTTCTACAGGTTTATTGTTAAGACAATAAGCACACACAGTTTTCTTCACCCGCTTCGACTCCTTCATGTGTCACGGCTCCACATAAATTTAAATTTATGCAATTCGAGAGATTCTTCAGCTGAAACTTACTGATTTCACATTCAATACGGCTGAATGCAGACATTCTCATCAGGTCTGTACGTACCCTTGTACCTGGCCTCTTCAGGCCAAAAGTGCGGGTTATGCCGTGAAAGATACTGGTTTGTACTCATTGCCTTTATTTCAAAATTTGTAGCGGGAAATTCTGAAGTTGTAACAAAACTGGTCACACGTCACATAAAACACACATTTTCTCTGCTACACATATTATCGATAAGTTAACCTTTTGACGCCTAACGACCACTATAGGGGTCGTACCGCACCGCTAACCTCTAAACGTTTCATTTTAGATATTTATTCAACAAATACAGGTACTGAATATGTTAAACATGGTATATACTCTCTCTTTCTTTCTCTTCAAAATGCAGTTTGTTTCATAATTCTAACTTATTTGGTTCCTGTATTATTCATATTTTATTTACAGGGTGTGCTAAAATTAAAAATAAAATTCCGGCGCCAAAAGGTTAATGTTCTTTAAAAATTAACGCTGTTTTTTTACAGAGACTCATTGAATGCACATAAAAGTAAGTACTGTACGTAAATACCCTTCTCTGGCGAAATGCAAATTTTGTTAATGCTACAGAATTTGTTATATGCAGTTAACACCGCATTGTGAAGGGTTAACCGTTTTATATCCTTTCCACTGTTCAATTTCGGGCAAAGGTTTGATGAGTTTCTTTATATTTTAAACGATTTTTTTTTCTAGCTTCGAATATATTTTATTAGACTTATATGACTGTCTCGTAAAAGTCATTACAGAAGTTCCAATTTTAGTAGCTTGTTTTAGATGAAATATTATTTCAGCTTTCATTTCATTTCACTCCAGGAGACTATTGACTTAGTCGCAATAAACCACCGACACGCACTACTTAAGTAATTGTTGAATGTAGAGATACTCTGTAACAAATCTTAAATATCTCTAATTATTCTTTAGGTTTGACAGATATTGCTGCATCTAGGACATGACGCCACAGGGAGCAGTTCGCATTCGTCGCCGCGAGAACCCCTAATCTCATTGAAACTTGTTGTTTAATAATTATGCATGCAACACGAAACATATGTAGTGTCCACGCGATAAAAGAAATTTAATGTATTTTGTACAGAACTGTAAGTAGAAACTGCCAACTGCCTTCTGACTCCGACTGAGTGACACTGGGTGTATTTGTTTATTAATTACCTACTTCCAATTTTATGTAATGGTTTCGAAATATTTCAGTGTTGAAGCAAATGCATAACAAACTATCACCACAGCAGCCATTGTTGTATTACAAAGAAATTATTGAATAATGGGTGAAATGAACCATGATGTGTCACTCTTTGGAGAGAGCACTAAATGAACCGTGATGTCTCACTCCATGGAGACAGCACTAAATGAACCGTGATGTGTCACTCCTTGGAGACAGCACTAAATGAACCATGATGTGTCACTCTTTGGAGACATCACTAAATGAACCGTGATGTGTCACTCTTTGGAGATATCACTAAATGCCATACCTGCTGCTTCATGACAGACGCAGCAAACCACATGAATCATGCTTCGACTGTGAATATTTACATGCACACACAATGAATGTAGTTTAATCATGTTTACCGAATGAAATTAACGCCTATACTGTTTGACATGTAGGAAATTATTCTTAGCCAAAAGAACTACGAAGCTTAAACACCCTGTCTGTGGGCGGAATTGAAACTGTAAGCGGTATCAGACTAAGTATTATAGATATACTTTCATTATCGTGGGGACTTTTTCAGTATTTCGCTGTGTCAAGGCTACGGTGAAGCTATTTTTTTTACATAAATTACAGTTGTATTTCACGTAAGACTATTATTTTGGACGTCGTTAATTAACATGGACGGAACACTGCCTGTTGTAGACAGCATTTCGGAAGCAGGGGTAATATCCAGATGTGTCCATCATATCGAACTGATCCAGCAGAACAGATTTATAATACTTCTTTCGCCTGAACCAGGTAGCTGGCCCAGCTCTAACAGTTTCTTGCATCACGGAAGTTATAATAAAACCAACCAGATGCATTAATTTCTCAAATTTATTTTTGGAATAAAACTCCACATGTTTCGGACAGTTCCTCTGTTCATCATCAGGAGTTTTTCACTGTACACGCAGCAAACCTGTATGACATATATCATTGCTGTGTGTACAGTGAAAAACTCCTGATGATGGACAGAGGAACTGTCCGAAACATATAGAGATTTATTCCAAAAATAAATTTGAGAAATCAGTGCATCTCGTTGGTTTTATTATAAGAATTTATCACGATACACGGTCACATGAATGCCAAAAATCACGGAAGTTATATGTAAAAATGGCCAATGTCCAATGTGACATTCATATAACGCGTCAAAGACTGTCAAAACTTTAGAAAGTCACATTTCTGTTAAAAACTTTTATTTGAGAGACACAGCAGTTAAGCAGCAAATGTAGGCCACCCTTTTCTCAAAGCACAACACACACATATCTACAGCAGTCTATACACACAAATACACACATGCATTAAGCAGATTTTTGTGCACTGATAAACACTTTCGTCAACCCGGCACGGTTACAGGGCTGTGTTTGCTTGTATGAGGAGATGCGAAGGGTCCCAACATTGGCCGGTCGTTAGCCTGCCACCACAGTTACTGTGTGTACACACGAGCAAAGGGAGAGGCATCCACCCCTTGCTGGTATAAATCACTGTCACATGGTTGTCTACATACTGCCAGCACGAAGATGGAACACTGAGGGCATCGCATTTCGTGCGTATGATCTCATTGCGACCTATCATGACACAATTCCCGCATAGAAAACTACTCATTCAACTCTGCTAAGTTTTCTTTCAGCATGAACGGGGATTAAAAAAGGCTGACGTGATGCATATACAGGCCTGAATGAGGCTGCAAGTATGGGATGAACACAGGTCAGATCAATAACTGAACAGAAGGTTTTGACCGAGTGTACACCGGCCGTCTTACTGGGGGAACAGACCACTACCATGTCTCGGCAACCCGCAAGACACTCTCCGTTCACTTGCTGCATGATGCAAGCGTCAGAACGTAGCTGCCGGCAGGCTAACAACCTCACCCTCGTGAAATAGCAATGTAACGTCTAGCTCATTGTAACGGGACAATTTTGCGTGCGTCATGTGTGAACAAAATGTCTGTTGCACTTCAAGTTACAGCAAGTACCTTAAAGACTGAATATGTTCCAGAATTTGTGAGTAGAGAAGGGTTCAATCCGTATCAAATTTACGGAATTTCAGGAATACCGAGCTTAACACGAATGTAATTGAGCGAAACCTCGGACGTAAGTGAACAGAGTTTTGTTTCGTTGTGGATTACATTAAAGGAAATGGTTTTATTGATATAGTCAGATTTGAGATGAGTGGTGTGCATTTACAGCGCTGTCCATCAACCACAAATATCATACTCAGAGTAAGTTTACATATAAATGACAGTTAACGCCACTGACATGCACAGACTATGTTATCAAGTGTTACAATACTTCTGCAGAATAAGTAATATGCAACTGGCCTTAAAAACGTGCATGCAACACGAATGTATTGATTGTAAATAAAAGGTAAAATGCTATCAGTGGTAAATGAAAACGCAATAGAAGAATGTAAATTAGTCACATTTTTGTGAAAAACTAACGTGAGGGACAAATTCAGAAAGAAAGAGAGAATTCACGAATGAGCGAATTATATGTCCAGTGCAACAGCAAACATCAAGAAACACATAACTCTTTTAAGTTTCAGATTTGGTAATGCATTTGCTCGCGGTAAAGATTTGATTTTCTCGACCTGTAAGGCTCAACCCGTTCTACGAACAGAGGCTAAGTCACGGATGTGCGGCACCGAGCATCTTAAGAATCCGCCGGTAACCGGAAGGAATTCGAGACAGCATCGCTGTTGAGGAAGTAGCCTGTATCTCCTTCACATTTCATGCAAGATTGTAGGTTTGTATGCTGCAAAATATTGCATATCTTCTGCAGGTGGCTTTGGGACTTGGAAAGTACTCCGAGGCTGACCACGACGCGGAACGGGAGTCCTGCATGTGATTGAGATGTTAAAGAATTTTGTTTCTGGGCTACCCGTAACGGGGTCATGCTGCAAATTTGAAGGAGGTAGCCTGTGCTTTCTAATTTAGTCTGTTGTTACAGGACGGCCAAAGCCAACTGCCGCAATAAACTCATTTTTATAAAATAATGTTAGTGTTCCTTCGTCTAGAAGAATCTTTTTCTCTCCGTGGTGTAACTTAAAATCTTTCTAGAAAATGCGTCAAATTATTCAGATTTTGGGAAGTGGGAAATTCAGACTCAGTCATGCAAAACGAAAGTAATGTCGAGCACACATGACACTGTGTTATCAGTTCCTAACGGCGTCTTGTTGACACTTGAAAAGCCCAAGGACAGAACCAGCCAGTGGTCCTACCTGCGGTATAATCCAGAGTGGAGTTGGCACGATTCCGCCATCTACTAATGGAACCAACGCAGACGACGACCACAGAAATGCAACGGAAGCGTCGCCGGCGTCAAAACCGGCGACGTGGTGTACCGTGCACTATCACCAAGTCCATCATAGTACTAGTGTCACAATAAGGGGCAAACAACAAAAGAATAGTATCCGTGAGTGTCACTGTCACGCATGAGGGCACGTTAGCCGTAGCGGCCTGTTTGTTGCGTCTTGGAGCAACAGCACACGCCAGGTCCTCCCGAACACCACGCCATATCAACACTGGCCAGCACTAACACTCGAACAGCCGTCGACACTTGTCTTGCACTGTCGTTGCCGCTGAGAGGCGCCTCGCTGGCACCCCATGAGGCAAGCAGCTGTCGCGGTTGGATCCTCAAGAGGGGCGACGTGTGACCGCGGCCCCGCAGTATCAACTGTGCAGTCTGCGATACTCTAAGACGGTCACCACTCCTCGAACTCTGCCGCCTACTCACTTCACACTTGAGTCGCGACTGCTGCAAAAGCAAGACCTCGCTACCGGAGTGGACTCCAGGAACTTGCGGCTCCGGGGTTGGAGAAGCTAAGGACCTGCGCCGTAGTCCATTCCGGGAATGTTGGTGACCGCCGCCGCGGCCACCCCCTCCCTCTTCTCTCCGCGTTCATCCTTCCCTTCTTTCCCCATTCCTCCAATCCGCTCCGCCTTCATCCCAACTGGGAAACTGGAGGGGGAGGAAAAGGGGAAAAAGTGCTAAGGGATAGCGATCTCTTTTCCTCCCCCTGAAATCGCTCCCTGTCTGGCCTACCGGTATCGGCACCAACATTCACCGTCTCAATATGAAGTTCCAATCTCGCCACTTGAGAGCAAAAAACAACACACCGATCGATATACGATAATGAACATCTCCTGCCCTTCCCCTATCTTCACCCCTTTCGGTCCGTCACAATAATTTTTCTATTATACCGCGTCACAAATAAATATTGGGTTGCCAACCCCAATGAGTGACTTCTGATGGTATAATCGACTATTCAGTGACTCGATGAAAGAGAGTTTGATCAGTTATGACTGACGGCACTTGTGGCCGGCCACACAATGCGAGCGGTGATACAATTGCTGGACCCTCATTGTTGTAGCACGCGCGCAGGGGGTGACAAACACAAACACAAACACAAATAAACAGATCCATGCATCGCATCTTCGAAACAGCCAATCTATGTCTATCAGGCGGGATAGCTGCTTCAGGCATGGTGTGTGATAAAAGGTATGCACCACCAATTGACCTCACAGGTATATGTTCTGTGGCGAAATTTCCAGGCAGGTGCACGGGTGAACGGTGGAGCGGTACCGGCTGTGAATCTCTGCCACATGTACGCCATCCTTGAGCGTGATTCAGAACGAGCAGATGGTTAGTGCGTTGCTAGTGACAGCGGAGGACGCCGCGTCCGGATACCGGAAGGCGCGCTGCCTGCCGCCGGGGAGAGCGCCGCGCGAGCTCCCCTGATCTGACTGCAACCCGCAAGTCCTTCTACCAGTGAGTCATCGGACTCCCTCTCTATCATTCCGTCTGCCATTCGTGCATATGATCACACACACTGAATGGTGCATGTGAATTCACAGTTTTCTGAGGAGTACTCCTATGGTCCAGGCGAAAGAGATTTGTGTATGGTCAGTGGAAATAAAATATTACAATTATAAATGATATGATATTTGGCCGATCCCGGTGGACGCCCGGAATAAGGTGTAGGTCTGCGGCCCCTCGCTTGCTGGGATTGCGGGTTCGAATCTCGCGAGGACATGGATGTCTGTCTCTTTTGAACGTTGTGTTTTGTTAGGTAGAGGTCTCTGCGACGGGCCGATCCCTTGTCCAGAGGAGTGATACCGAGTTTGTGTTTGTGTGTTGTTGAGTGTGATCAGGTGCGACAATAATAATCTACGCCAACAATGAGTAGGTAGGAGAGATTAGACTAAGAAAAGAAGAAAAAAGAAAAATATATTTTTACCGTTAGAAAATCGTAAAAAATAGGTCTTAGAATGTACATCTTAATATGATAGCCATACTCTTTCTCACTTTAAATTTCTTGTTCCTTTTATAAACAATACACTTTACATTTTCTACCACGTGGGTTACAAAAACGAATGTCAGTTATTTCATAAAGTGACAAACAAGCTTAAAAATGTGCTGTGGAGTTGTTGTGGTGTTTATATCTACCGCGATTCGCACTTCAACAGAGATTTAAGGATGAGGAGTAATTTGAGATTGAATTGGTCTTTAATTTTGTTCCGTACGTAATGGTTGTGAGGACCAAAAATTACGCGCTTCCCAACTGAACGTTATTCTGCCTGCCTGCAGACACAAACGCGGGTGTCGCGACGCGGCAACCCGGCCGCACTGCCGTATCACGCCGACTAAACCTCGTGCACGACTCCGCGCGAAATATTTGATCGTAATTTTTAATATGCTAAAATTTTTGCCCGTAACTGCAGCGAGTGTCTCTACATACGGTCGTGGGGACAATTCTCCTAACTGAATTAATCAGTGAATTAATTTGTGTAGTTATTGCTTATAGGTATAATTTTTGCTTCGTATTTAAATCAGGTGTTTGATGTCTGGGGGCACCGCATCCTCAACGAGGTTGTGAAAACATAAATTTTACTGCATATCGACCAAAGTTTGACTGAGAACTGAAATCAGAACCAAGCACACTGCAAACTTAATGTTTCTACTACAAGAATCCCGAAATTTTGGACTTACCGAAGCTGCAGAATTCCGTAAGAGATGCGGGAAGCAGGCTTCACCACAACACCACAAGACACGAAAAGTAAAAATTGCGATGTTTCGGCAGCACAGGGCACGCCCCCTCGTCTCCTCACCTTGCACATGCAAATAACGACACCACTAGCCCGAGCGACACTCTCCAACGTGACTACTGTTCTGATGCCGGGTCGGGGGAGTGGCGCGCCGTCGGGACGCCTGGCGCATGGCACGCGGGCGCCAGGGCACCGCCTCCCTCTTACAGACCCCAGTCACCAGGCGGCATCTTCTGGACGAACCGAGAAGCACTCTGCGTTTGGTCCAGGGGGGATCAGAGAAGAAAGGGGTGGCAAAATTAGGGTCTTGTCTGTCTACTGGCGCCACACTTGAGAGAAACGGTTCTCCGAGTAAACTCGTTAGACCACGTGACTTTTCCCGTCTTCTAAGACGTCCGACTTTGAAGATGAACCGCCACTTTCGATTTTCCCGCCTAACTGCTTGAACGAACACCGCACTGAAACAGCATTTGAGAAGTGTCTTTGCGGATAATGAGACACTAACAGGTTTCCCTGCTTAGCTGTCGAAAGTTTTGCGTCTCCTAGTTTACGTCGTGCGTCTAGAGGATACTTCCACTGAAGGGACTTCCGTAGCATGTGGGCTGTTTTGAGCCTTTCAGAAGTCACTGTTTAACCCTTTAAAGACGAAGCGCAGACCGCTTTATTTAAAGGCCCAGTCCGTACCGCGCTGTAAACACTTTTCATCTCGGTTATAAAAACCAATCAGTTTACGCTGTAAGTGGCACAACTCGCTATTTGTTCTAAGATAAACACAAAACACATAAATACAGTGTGGGCAGAGCGTACATTTGTTGAATGTTAAACTGTTGGTTCATCACGTAACCAGTAGGCTTTAAAAAGTTAATTGTAGGCAGTATAAACCCAACCAGATATTTCTGTACGATTTTTCTTGCTTGCACTTGTCGTAATATCAATAGACGGACCTGTCAGTCTAAAGAATTTACCATATTAGCATGTGACTGCAGCTTCGGTAAAGGATCCGATCCGCCGGCAGCTGAGAGCTGATTTCGTAATGTGAAATTGGCCGTAGTGTGACCGAGCGCAGACTGTTATGAGGGGGGGTTAATGTAGGTGTTGCCACACGATATTTACCTCACCGATTGTTTCAATAAACGGGTATCGCGGGTCAAACGATGTTGTGTTGTCCTGTTCGGCTGCGCATGCGTTGTTGTACGTGTGACAGTTTCACACACGTTGTGTGTATCAACAGTTCAGAAAGCAGTAACTGTTTACAAACACATACAAACACGCGTGTTACGGGAACCTATACTCCCGCTGTCATGTGCTCAGCTCCGGATGAACAGTGGAAGGCTTCGATGCATAATGTCGCGACTATTTCCTTATATGTAACGTACGCGGTATTCATTTTTTGGTTTTCTCTTTCATTGAGAAGGCAATTTTCTTTTGTTTACTCTATATTCATTTTCTTATTTCGTGCCTCCTTTCCTACGATTATATTTGAAGGAATGTAAAAATGCTTTCATAAAATGAATATAAATTCTCCCCTTCGTTTCATACAGTCGGGCAGTTTCGTAATCTGTCGGATGAGATCGGACAGTGAGAAATGTTCGTAGCATATAGGCGTATGTCGCTCTGGACCAGTTTGGAAAAAAAAAAAGTGAGGTCGTCATGGCGCTCTCCCACTACAGTTCAGTGGCACTTCCTGCACCTCTGATGGTACTCTAGGCCCTTCTGAAGCTGACAAACACAACGGCCTTCTGTTAAGTTTCATACTGCTATATTTCTATACACTTTAATTAGTTGTGTTATTTAAGGTCGGGTGGCACCTTTTCACCCTCGTTAAAACCTGCTGGATTATGGGGGGGGGGGGGGGGGGTTTAATATTCCTTTAAGAACCAAAAAAAAGAAATTTAAATTGTTTTTAAAAATAA
>Ga0123355_10018243_pt1 | contig 11119 bp, 2 predicted proteins | sample TergutEmb28metaG_3_FD_89872 | JGI IMG/M metagenome (GOLD analysis project Ga0123355, IMG submission 89872) | Embiratermes neotenicus P1 segment gut microbial communities from Petit-Saut dam, French Guiana - Emb289 P1 | ecosystem: Host-associated > Arthropoda: Insects > Digestive system > Gut ...
AACGTAACACCAACACACATCGAACCAGAGCAATACAACCCATGAAATAACTCAACAAATAAGTCGCAAGCTCCTGAGGATGGATGTATTAACATCCAAAACATGTTGAGCATTAAGTAAAGATATAATAAAGCAAGTGACATCAAGTTGGTCTCTCTTTACTCAACTATCAAGATGATGCACGGTCCAATAAACATAAGATACGCTACATATTATTTGAACAAAGTCATCCCGTTGTGTATTGATTCTATATATATTCACTTTATTGATATATATTCCAGTCAACACAACTATGTAATGAAATCATAAGTTAAAGCGACATGTTTCGACTTAAAAAGTCTTGGTCAGGCTAAGCTAAACTAAGAACTTCATGGTTCTTACCTTAGCCTGACCATGACTTTTTAAGTCGAAACATGACGCTTTAACTTATGCTTTAATTATATAGTTGTTTTGACTGAAATATAAATCAACAAAGCACTACATATTAGTTTGCATTTGATCGCAATTTTTCGTGACGTCAACGGAATATTTCAGCTTGAATTTGTTTCAGGTTAATGTTCGGAGAAGAGGAGAAAGAAGAACAAACTTGAGTTAATTTGATGATAAAGGAATTAGTTATTGCCACTCTTAATATTACTATAGTGGGGTCATAAAACCAAGGGTAATAAGATGGGCAGCATATGTAGCACTTATGTATAAGAAATGTTTATTTTCCACGTAGTTAGTTGGTAAAGAAATGCAATTGCAGATGAGAAAGTAAACTTATAAGAAACTTAAAAACCAACCATATTTTTAAAATCAATTTAAATATATCAGGATATGATTAATTTAAGGGATTTTGTGAATAGTTAAACGAAATGCATCTTACGTAAGAAGATTTTTTTTTTTTTTACCAGATACGAAATTTACCTTCTCGTTTTTGTCCATGGATTTAGTCGTGAATAGAAAATGTGCCATATTTATGTCCACGTGTTTGTTAATTGTAAGGGAAGGAAGCTATCAGAATCCAGAATAATCTGCAAATTAGTGTCCGCAGTAGTGCCAATAGATCTTTGATTCATGTATCTTGTAGCGGTTTAGGCTGTTTATAAATTGTGGAAGTCCATTCCTACGAGTCTAGGAGCTTACTCTCACCCACGGTCTTAAAAGTCGACGTCAAGAAATTGTGCCGTTTTTCGTGATTGATTCGTCAGATCCACTAGAGACCCGGAGTTCTGACCGAAAGTTTGCGGGTAAGCCTGACAGCTGACGGACGGGCAATGCCAGTAGAACCATCTAGCGGTAACGAGCGGCAAGGGGTGATGCGGTGTAGAGAGTGGGAACGAACACGATCGTGCGTGTAAAAAGGTCGCTAAGGGAGCTATTGAGCAAGATAAAATAAAAAAAAAAGTGGGAAGAGAAGTTTGTGACCCTAACAATTCCCTTTGACTGGCCAATTGATTGAAAGGCGAACAGCGATTCTGAATGCAAAGCACGGATCTGGAACGGCCAATCTACGACACTGTGCTTTGTTTCAGCACAAATAGTCACACCATATTGAGCAGGCAGTTTTTTACTAAACTAGAGCGGCTGTATATTAACCTTTCCGATACCAGGAGGAGAAAAACCAACATAAAATGAACCCATCTGTTACTATTGAACGTGTAGATTTTATCCCAGATAGTATTCACTGTTTAGTTTTATCTACATTTATTTCTACATATGTAAAGTGTACATTAAAAAACTGAACATACGTAATGATGGAACAAAATTTTAAATTATTAGATGTTAATGGAAAGGAGTGTCATAAATACCAGATTAAAATATTCAGCAGTTGTTATGAAATTCTATTGGAATTAGATACTTCGGTTTACTTCTTGTAAACAAACGACGAAAAGATAAATTATTACTGAAATGAGAAGCAGAATAAAGGAATTGTCCATTGCAGATTTATCCATTTTAATTTGCATACTGTAAAGATTACAGGATTATTTCAGGTGGCTAAATTTGTATTGATAACCAAAATGTTCCGAAAAGAGAAATAGATTTAGAGCTAATATTTCTTTCTATATGTTTCTTAAGAATGTGACAGGAAATTATGAAGTAAGAGGGAAGGATTCCTCAGTCAGAAAACTTGAAGAACTCACCTGACCTAATGTTCCTCTTCTTATAGCCTGACTGCTTTTATGTTTTCCTGTTATTATTTTTATTAAAATTGTGTCCCTAGGGAATACAGTGTTGCAGCTATTCTGTTGTTACTATTCATGGTGCTTATATCATTAGTTTCAGTGTTGAATCTATTGTATTTTTACATTAGTACTTTCCGAATATGTGGGCAGTGCCCAATATAGCTGTTTTCTGTAGTTCCTTGACTTCGTGCTTTCCCGATATGTTGCTCGCGTATTTTCTAAATGACTTTGAAATAGTCCCATTCGCCCCTATTATTACTGGTATCAGCTTTGTTTTTACATTCCACATGCGCTGCATTTCTTTTGTAACGTCTTTATATTTTAGAATCTTCTCAGCTTCCTTTTTAATCACATTTCCGTCTCCTTAAATTGCAACGTCTATTAACATACATGTTCCCTTTCCATTATCACGAATTATAATGTCTGGTTTGTTGCTGGGGATAGTTCTGTCAGATTGTAATTGTTGCTTCCTTGACTTGTTTCTACTGATTTAGGCACATGTTCGTACCAGTGTTTGGTCCAATTGTACCCCTGTTTCCTTGCATATGTTGAAGTGTCGTTGTGCACACACTCTCTTGTCTTTTTAAATACTGTTTTTTTTGCCAGTATTGGGCATGCTGATATTATGTGGTCTATTGTCTCGTCAAATTGTTGGCAAAATTCTGCACTTGTTATCTGTCTCTTTGTTCAATATTTGTATCGTATAATATTGTGTTTGTAATGTCTGGTCTTGTGCTGCCACTATTTCACTTTCAGTTTATTATTATTATTATAATTATTATTATTATTATTGTTGTTGTTGAAAACTAGATAGGTTATGAATTCCGTCGCTGTACTTTAATTTGTATGAAAACCAGGGAACTATAATTTTATAGGCAAATTAAATACAGAGTATAGGGGGGCTGATAGTTCCTTAGTCCGACCAGGAAGGAAACAAGCTAATGTTTCTGTCAGAATGGCGTGAATTTCCTTCTGCGCCTTGCCTTGCAAGAAAAAATCTTGATGACAGCTCGCGTCTCGATGTTGTTGAAATCGCGTGCGTCCCTGATATGCTTCTGAGCTTCTTTCCTTCCTTTTCGGGCTAAAGACTTATCAGCACCTCGGTACTTGAAATCCATGTGAACACATTACTACCCGCTCTTTTGTGCCTGAAACATTAGTCCTACCAACTTAAATATTTCATAATTATCTGCTTCCTCTATATATTGACGGTCATATGAAGAGGGTTTGATATGTCGTATTTCCACCATCAATTAAATTCTAACCACATGTTTCCCAACATAAATCAAAGCAACAAGCAATGTATGTTTTATGGTAATATACGCTAAGTCAAAGATTTATGTAGTAAGTGCCATTTCAAGATCAAATAAGTCACTATGAATGTGCCAATTGTTAGAAAGTGTTTAAATAACTGTAACCACTTATATATTTCATACCAGAAACCATATCACAGAGTAACAATGTAAAAATCTATCATTTCTACACCAATCATTTTAACAGGACAGTATTTACGGATTTACGGGAACTTTTTGTTCTCCCAAACAAAAACTGCCTATTCTAAACCAAATTAAGGGTGGATATGACATAGCACGATAGAGGTGTTTTGCTGACTTATATATAATTAAGCCTGCAGAATAAACGTATTTAAGGATACTTATGGGACAATCGGTTGAGCAGATACATAGAATTGTATAGACCAGTGTTTCTCAACGTTTGTGAGACCGCGGCGCGGTAAATTCTTTTTCATAAGACGAGGGTCCGGTCCCAACTAATTTACTCGTAAATACCTTTCCATTTTTTTAAGTTCATACATTAAATTAACATAAGTATTAAGAATTAATTATAGCATAATCATAAAGAATATTAGTATTCATATGTTTACGGTGTGGCATGTTGACAAATATAAAATTACATTTAAATTAGTTATCAATCACTGGACTCATGAAATCTTACAGCATATTGTAGTTTCCTCAGGCCAACATCTAGGTCTGAGTTTTTCGACACATTCACGAATATTTTTATCCTCAAAATATTTCCACTATAAAACATTCATTCATGAAAATTTCTTAGAAAAATAAATGACAAATTCCAGGAGAACCTCTCGCGGCCCTGTATAATTGATGCCACAGCCCGGTACCGGGCCGCGGCCCGGCGGTTTAGAAACACTGGCATAGACTAAAATGAACTGCGTACAGACATGTGTCATTTACTTCGAAAAGACCCATTGCGTCTCCTTCACAAAGGTCAACCAAAGAAACACCCTCCGCTTTAGGATTGAGAATATCCCTTAAATTGTCAAACAAAAAATTTGTTATTTAACGTTGCAGCAAACAGGACATTATTCGTCACTGCTAAGTAAATCTGTCTTCATGTTTTGCAAGTCGGAATAAGTAATGGGCTGAAAAAATTTTTCTCTTTCTCTTGGAGCAAAAAAATATATTAGTCCTCTTTCGATATAGAGCCATTTTAATCAGTTTTAATTTGTTACATAATTACAAAATATATGAAAAGAAACTTCCGTGTCTTTATATGCATTCAATACGGTAAAAAAAAATTTTTGTTGTAAAAGAATATTTCCTGTAATTACTTGAAGCGTACTTGTGTGTAAGCCTGATGATGGCCGGAAGGCCGAAACATGTTGCATAGTTGACTAGTTGCAGCAGTTTGCAACTGTTACTGTAAGTTGTGTAAAGGCGGCTTAGATAATAAGATTTCGTAAGTGTACACAACGGGATGGAAACCACACAATTTAAATTATTTATGTATAATGTAATTAGTCTTTAAAAAGACAGAAATAAAGAAATAATAAAATTATTTTATACAATATGAACAAAGGAAATTGAACTCTTTCTTCCTAATTCCCTCCTGCAAACTACTCACATAGTGCTTCAAGGAGAGCAACTTTCAACCTTCGTTCTTTCGTAGCTCTGTTAACGTAGAAAGGAAGCAGCAAATTCTGCACAGTTAACACGACGTAATGTGCGAATTAACAGACTTCAGTGGCTCTGTCATTTAAGAAGCCAGTTAAATACGATCATATTTATGCTCGTGTGTAAGGTCTTTGCATACAATTAACTCTGTAATATGGCCGAAGACATTCACGCAGTACGTCCGTACCTAATCACATTGCAAAGTGGAGCGTTAAAACCTTTTCATGCAAAATGTGCACCGCATCCCTTAGCAAGGTCAGTTTTTTTTCTTTCACGAATTCCGGTTGCATATTTTCTCCCTTTAAATCTTATTGTAGCATCGTGCATTTTCGTAGAATCACTTCAATTTATCAACCAACGAATGCAAATATAATTTCATATAATACACTTTTAAAACACTTTAAAACACTTTAAAATAGTCCGACACATTTCAATCTTGTCAGATCATCATCAGGGAGCTTTGTTCCTTGCTAAAGTTATATTACAGTATTCTCAATTCAATTCGTTTTTGTAAACGAGGTGTTGAGGCAGCATATCATGTTGTGTGGGAATGTGTTGTGGAGCAGCGATTAGGTGTGCGTCCTACGACACTTTGCTTTGAACAAACTACAATAAAAATATAAGAATTTGAGATGTAATTATTATTATAATTATTATTATTATTAGTAGTAGTAGTAGTAGTAGTAGTAGTAGTAGTAGTAGCGGTAGTAATAGTAGTAAATCAATTAATTTCAATGTACATTGGCACAGTGTTTTAGTGACACGAGGATTCAGCCCATTCAGCCTTGTGTCAATCGGCAGATCTTTCTAACCCACATCTTGCCTGTACCAGTAGTATTAAAGCTGACATTTGTCAATCTTCAGTCCTGGAACCTTTGTTTAGGTCAATACACGTTGGAGCTGTAGAGGTACTGTCTGCCTCGCTCCTATGTTCTTGGTGAAACACTACCAAGCTTTACTTATGGTTCCACTTTCCTCTGCCATTCTTCCAACAAGGTTGTCAGAATATATGAGGTTTAACAGCTTGCTACTGTGCAAGTTCGCAGGAGGATAAGAAGAAAGTAACTGTTGAATCCTCACGTATAACAAGTATTTAGGTGTTTATCCCTGTAGTTCTTATCCATTTGATTCCTTTCTCTACAAGACTGTTCGTTGACGACAATGCGCATAGCTTTAAGTGAAAAATTGTGTAACATGTAATGTGCGAGGATATGAACAAGTAATAAATTCTTAAATAATTGTTACATGTTTATTATTTGGATAAACGTAGGATATTAGAAAGGGCGTAGAATGATCTTACCTTGTTCAAATTTCCACTTTACTAAAGCATTTCAGAGGCAAATTCCTACGAGCAGTGATTAAAAAGTACACAGCCTTCTAGTATTTTTTCCGTAAGTACAGAAAAAAGAGAATTTTAACAAATATCATTAACATTCTGCTCAATTATACGGCATAATACCCAAGACGACGGAATGTTTTCTACGAAATATTTTTTTTAAACGATAATGTTTAAGTTTCATCCCGAAAACTCCCGTAAATATTTAAATTTATTCATTATTATTTAATTCGTCCCAAATCTTATCAAGTTTTATTACCGTGAACACAGACCTCTAACGTCTTACGTTAACCCTTTGACGCATAAAGACCCCTATAGTAGTCGTACCGCACCGCTAACCTCTAAACGTTGCATTTTATATATTTATTCAACAAATATAAGTACTGAATATTTTAAACATGGTATATACTCTCCGTTTTTTCCCTTCAAAATGCAGTTTGTTTCATAATTCTGACGTATTTGGTTCCTGTTTTATTCACACTTTATGTACAGGTTGTGCTAAAATTTAAAAAATAATTCCGGCGCCAAAAGGTTAATTTCACATTTCCTTCAAAATTTGTATCTCTAATGTGTTAGGTATATTCAAATGACTATAATGACAATGTTTGTAGTTCTGTTATCAGAGGGATGGTCGTAGTTTTTATTCTAATTCTCTCACTTTACATACTACACTACACTACATTACACTACACTACACTACACGTATACTTCTGTTTACACTTGGCATAAAATCTATTTTTCTGTTAAACCTGTGGGTGATTACTACTCGATTATTATTGAGACCATCACAAAATTCGTTTCTTATAAAATGTCTACTGTGGCACACGGAAAGTATGTTTCAGAATTTGCACACTTCATCCACAATCCGGCATTGATCATTGGAATTATATTTTTCACTGTGACGTATAATATTCAATAAATATACTCTCTACTTACACCTTGTGTTTATGCGCTTCGCATTCCTCGCACAACGAACGGTAAATTCTTCCCTGTGCCATGTAAAGAATTTAAACTCTCAGGTGGAGATAGACTGTGCAATTTGTGAGATACGAAATGATTTGTTAAACATAACTCAAATTAATTAATTTCTCAAAGTGATTATGATTACAATGCTTTAAAATGCTAACTAATGAGATCTTGTCATGAAAACTCCAGGACGAGGCTGTCAACTCAAAAACGGACAGACTGCGATCCACTTACTTTATCACTTTAAATGGATTTAGCTTTCATGAAGTTAAATCCTAAAATACGAAACTAACAGACGAGCAATACAGAGCCAAACCCGGTTATAACATCATCGGTTTATGCGAAACCTCGTCTATAGCGTCAGATATGCTTTAGTACCAATTGATTCCTCGCTGTTAGCCATAACATTATTCTCCTTGATTACAACAGCACTCCGTTATAATACAAACGATTCAGTCCTTTCATGACGTCACAACAGTTTTTGACCGTAAAATGCATCTTTCTTGCAATGCAATACATATTAAAATGGCTTTCTTCTTCTCCCGTGATGACGAAATTAATGCTGCATGCATTTTAAGGATGGACAGGTAAACTACAAAGCGAAACATCTCTGTAATTACCTCTAAAGACACTTCTTCGAGGGGTTTAATTATTAAAATTGACTGTTATTCAGTAACATCACTAGACGTGAAAACAACAATGACGCAGTATCAAGGCCCAGATTCCCGTATTCACTAGGGCAGGATTTGTTTCAGGAACATCGCAGTCCTATCCCTTGCTAAGAATTATAGTCCCTTAGCGAAAATATTTATTACGCCATGTTACGCATATTTCCCTAACATTATATATATATGTATATGTATATGTATATGTATATATATATATATATTCTTATAATAAAACCAACTAGATGCACTAATTTCTCAAATTTATTTTTGGAATAAAACTCTACATGTTTCGGACAGTTCCTCTGCCCGTCATCAGGGGTTTTTCACTGTACACACAGCAATGGCATATGTCATACAGCAGTGGTATATGTCATACTGGTTTGCTGACAGGTAGCAAGCTGTCAGTAACCAGTATGTACTCTACACACACAGCAATGGTATATGTCATACAGGTCTGATGACAGGTTGCAAGCTGTCAGCAAACCTGTATGTATTGTTGTGTGTACAATGAAAAACTCCTGATGATGGACAGAGGAACTGCACGAAACATGTAGAGTTTTATTCCAAAAATAAATTTGAGAAATTAGTGCATCTAGTTGGTTTTATTACAAAAATTTATCACGATACACGGTCACCTGAACGTCAAAAATTATGTATATTAAATTTGGAAGAGTCTTTAATATGTCAGTCCATCAGCAGGCTGAAACGCGACGCACTGACTTCAACAAACCTTAATACATACCAATCCTGATGCCTTGGGCTGTGGTTCAAAGGTTAGAAGTAAATGTCTCACCACACGGCCCCATGTTCATTACTAGCCCGGTCTATGCGAGATACCAGGTCAATAAATTGTCAATCGCACAAACTTTTCCCGTACAATTTCAGTGTCCTTCTCTCAGTTTCATTTTACTTTAGTGCCCGCTTGTACTCACTCCGGCTGTAACTCCCTACACCTCCTGCTGCAAGCAATCTTTACTTGAATTCCAGGAGTGTCTTTAACTGATGTTCCAATTAGTGGTTGTGGTTCACTAACTTCTGACCTCTTCCTCAGCGTTTGGATTAGCTCTTTGAACGGTAAATAGCAGACTTCTCAACTAACTGTGTGTAAGTTCTTATATTCTTTGAGAGCTGCTAAAATTTGTGCTGCTTATAATAGAACTACGTATAATAAACAGAGGAATAATAAATAGATTCTAACACAACTTTAATTGTCTACATTTCAATAATATTCAGAAATATGTTTTGGCCCTTAAAAGCCAACTTCAGGCTGAATATAAAGGGATATATGTAATACAATGCCATATAAGGGACGAGATCTTGTTAACACGGTATTATATTATTATTATAATACATTTTATTTTATATATTTCTTTATTTTCAACCTGAAGATGATTTTTAAGAAACGAAACATTTATTGTAAATTATTTAAAGTGAAAGTTAAAGCGGGTTTGGATTTTATTAATTATTACTTTATTTATTAGATTGTAACACAACTGGGTTTGTCTTGCTTACAAACAGAACTACATATACATATATAAAATTATGCAGCGTAAATATTTTTAATTACAAAATTTACTAGCACTTTGCAAATAACCCACCAATTCCCTCTGATGCCTTCTACATTCTCTAATGGTTAGGAATAAATACATGGAAATAGATTTTAGCGAAAAAAATCTACTTACCTGTAGAGAAGTTGCAGGCTCAATAAAATCTCTCCAGCTGTCACTATTTCAATCTGACTTCCGTGTTACCAAAGGGTAAGCGACAACGAAAATTCCGTACGGCAATATGACCCTCTCAGTGTTTCTCATATTTGTAGTCTTCATTCCAACATCGTAAATTCCCAAGTGTCCAAATACAGACTAGGAATAGTATCAGCATGATTTTTCCCCCAGTACTGCCTGCTGAGTGAGCAGATCATTACAACCACCGAACAAGACTACTAGCCCAATCTAAACCACGTTAACCCTTTGACGTCTAACGACCACTATAGTGGTCGTACCGCACGGCTAACCTCTAAGCGTTGTATTTTATATATTTATTCAACAAATACAGGTACTGAATGTTTTTAAAATGGTATATACTCTCCGTTTTTTCTCTACAAAATACAGTTTGTTTCATAATTCTAAAGTATTTGGTTCCTGTTTTATTCACATTTTATATACAGAGTGTGCTAAAATTTAAAAAAATAATTCCAGCGCCAAAATGTTAAATGGGGATAGTGGATATGCATAATTTTCCATAATTTAATCAAGTAGATTACAAATACTAAGTCCCTTTATTCATCCAATTTCAAGGCTGTGTAATCGAAAAGTTCAAGAGCGTCGTTAAACAACGACTTATAAAGCACTGTCGTCCAGTTCCTGTTTCTTTCTCAGAAAAAGCTGTAAATTGACTCTACTTCTAGATGGCGTACGCTGATCGAAATAACACGACGCATTGAAGAAAGATTTGTGTCGGTAATCTGCACAATGAGATCTCTCCCAAATAAAGAAGCTATTAATTACCCTTTGTAAATTATTACCAGGAATTTCCACAATAATTTCCGGTATACGTAAAATCATTTTATCTTTAACCTTTTGGCGCCGGAATTATTTTTCAAACTTTAGCGCACTCTGTATATAAAATGTGAATAATACAGGAAACAAATAAGTTAGATTTATGAAAGAAACTGCATTTTGAATAGGAAAAAACTGGGAGTATACAACATGTTTAAAATATTCAGTACCTATATGTGTTGAATAAATATATAAAATGCAACGTTTAGAGGTTAGCGGTGCGGTACGACCACTATAGTCGTCATTAGGCGTCAAAGGGTTAAACAAACGCAAGATTTGTAATATATTTGTGTAATTAAGTAAAAACACTATCTTATTGATAATACAGGAGATATCCGTAGAAAAGGACCGAATTTATATCATCTTAACCTTTACAGCCCTTGCGTCCTACCGTCTAGGACGCTAACCTCCAAACGTTGCATTCAATGTATTTATTCAACAAATATAACAAATATAGTTACTGAATATTTTAAACATGGTATATACTCTCCGT
>Ga0123355_10018244_pt1 | contig 11119 bp, 7 predicted proteins | sample TergutEmb28metaG_3_FD_89872 | JGI IMG/M metagenome (GOLD analysis project Ga0123355, IMG submission 89872) | Embiratermes neotenicus P1 segment gut microbial communities from Petit-Saut dam, French Guiana - Emb289 P1 | ecosystem: Host-associated > Arthropoda: Insects > Digestive system > Gut ...
AGAAAGAAGGTGTTTGTGGTGTATTGTGGTGTGGTGTGGGGGGGGGGGGGGGGGGGGGGGGGGGGGGGGGGGGGGGGGGTTGCCGAAGGTGTAGATGTGTGAGATGATCATGCTGTGTGTGCGATGTGTTTGTCTTCCTGCCCACTTTTCAACTTTCGAACAAGTAAATCGATTTCTACTTAACGTGTTATGAACTTCATGCAAGTGAAGAACTCCTCAACATCATACCCTTTAAATTTCTACATCGGTAGTTACAGGATGGCGAGCATGCGAATTTGTGATACGGGAGAAACACTAACACTAATTGACCTTGCTATTCTGAAATGATATGCAAAAACACGTCTTGGAAAAATATATTTTTATGCAATATTTTTATAGAATGACAAATGGCAACATAGCGGTCGTGAGGATTTTTCTTCAAATTTCGGCTTGATGGCAACAACAAACCCCTCGAGCTAGGCGTGTGAAATTTGGTACGGATATACCCCATGTATGACAGATTGTAAGGCGACAATTACGAGCGTGATGACGAAGCGAAATTTTTATATTATAACATACATATCTGACGTATACAGAATCTACAAATAAGTGAAACGTTCTTCATAAAAATAAAATAAGACCACATTTTTACTATTAATGTATGTGTAAAACTAGGAGTCTATGCAATGGACTAAATGGGCATTTATGATTTTTGATGTAACTCCTTGTTATTCTTGTGAATTTTGTCACATTAACAAAGTAGTATTGGTGTGTATATTATGATTTTGCTGTGCATCCCGATTAAATGACATGAATATATACTTAGTATTCTGACCATATACTTGTAGACCGACATCGTTACTCAACACTAACAGAGATACAGAGTTTTTTTTTATGTTTTCACCCAGTAAAAGCACACAGCGTACACGGGAACCTTGTTCGTTCCATTCATTTTCAGTGTTTCTGGTATTTTTGGACGTTTCTGTGGAGAGGCTATTGGATCCTCACCGTACATCCAGCCGGAGGCCCACCCCTTGTCAGGTATCCATGACTTCCTACGCAGTATTCGGAGCCGGAAGCCACCAGCAAAGTTATCACGCTGTAGTGGCAAGGGTAGAAATAAGTGCATATTAAAATACCCACAATGTTGCCACAGTCAGTACAAAAATGAACTGTATTACTCAGTCGAAATCTGTTTTTTTGCCACTGTATGCGACTTGTGTGTTTTTGCCCAGTGCATACACGGTATATGATTCCGATTTTCCAGTACCTTAGTTTTTCTCTGCATTGTAGCTTTACGGGACATTGACGGGCCAGAAATAAATCGACACCCAATTTCCTAGTCTCCTATCCAGTGGTGGATCCTCGGGGAATGTGAAGTTGACTGCTAAAATTCGTCAAGTGCTGAAGTTCAGAATGCGTCAAGCTTTACTTCGTAGCTTGGTCTTGGGCACACAGACACCTTTACCTTTATTTTGTGTGTACCACACAGGTATTCGGATCCCACAAGTGCAAATTCGTATCTCGTGAAGTCGCTTTTGACACCGGCTAGTCTAAGGTTTCTCAGTTTTCCTCATTCTCTCCACACATTTGCCGGGATGGTACTGTACCTCTTTTGAATCGTACCACATCCTTTCATGTCCTTCCAGTTCATCTTTCCCCAGTCGCTCCACCATCGAAACTCTGCACTCTGTGGCAATCACGGCGCCATACTGCAAGGTACGCGAATGAATTGCGCGAATTCTGTCAGCATTTTTAGCCGCGTTCGCGGAGTTGCGAAAGGCGACTACTAGCTTCATCGTGAGTCTGTCCGCATGTAACAACTCGTCTCCCACTGGACGGATTGTCATGAAATTTCATATTTGATGAATTCTCGATGATCTGTAGAGAAAATTCAAGTTTAATTAAAATATGACAAGAATAACGGGCACTTCACGTGAAGATCAATGTGCATTCATGATCATATCTCGCTGAATTCCTCTTTCTTTTTATTTGTCGCAAAACCCCCAGTGGGCCAGGGCCTCCTCATTCACGATGTTTCGAGATCACACACAGCGACGCACCACAGTCGCTAGGACCCCTCTGGACGAGTGATCAGCTCGTCGTAGAGACCTCTTCGTGACAAAACACAACACTCACAAGATACAGACATCCATGCCCCCGGTGGGATTCGAACTCACAATCTTAGCAGGCGAGCAGCCGCAGACCTACGACTTAGACCGCGCGGCCACTGGGACAGGCGAATTCCTCTTAGAATTAGAAAATTTTGAGACAAATGTTGTAGAGAAAATCAAAACGCGCATTTTTTGTGCATTAACATTTTCCCGAACTTGGTGCGGTTTGTGAGATATTGTGGAAAAATATGGTAGAGCCAGACAGACCACAGATGGGATTTGCATGCCGTACAACTAAATCAAGATTACAGACAAACACAACGTAATATTTGAACCTTATTGCTTTTCCAAGGCAACAATGATCACGCGAACGCATCTCAGTGGCACGTTATACGTCCATTCCTTGTCCAATTTTCCTGTTTTAACACAATGGGGCGTATTCAGGAGTGTGGGTTAAACTTTCAGGGACGGATTAAATGAGTGCAGTAAGCAACTATTTTACAGTGGGGTAACTGTGGTGAATGAAGAGATCATCGTCCTTCACAGCTATGTTGAGTTTGTTAAGGTTAGATATGTTCCACTTCTGCGATTGTCACTCTTTTTTACCAGTATGCACCGTGGCGAAGACGGCGCTGATGAAAAATACGTATATTACATATTCATTTGGCATTATGGAGGTTTCAGTACCTAGCGTAGCCATTAGGCTATACAGACTGATCTTGAAGTAAACACGATACACAACGAAAGGCCAGCGCTAAATGCATATGCTAGATAATTTCGTGTCGCCCATTGTTTCTCATTGGGACAGTTACGAAGAACTGCATGTCATGCAACATGGAGCACCACCAAACTTTGCGCTTCCTCTTCTTGCGTGGTTTGACAGCCATTTTTATGGTCGTTGGGATTGGGCGTCAGCGACGATCAGAATGACGTCCGTGGGATTTCTTTTTCAAAACTAAGCACACTTGAACTGGAACCCCAGTTTCATGATATGGTTGTCCGGATGTTTTAAGGTAAAAAGTGCTGAGTCTGTGTCTTCCACGGTGCAGAATTGCGTGCAAAATGCTGGGACCCATGTTCACATCTTACACTAAATAGTAGTATTGACCTTAAAATGGCGCAAGGGTTGTGGAAGTTGGGTGTAGCGGACCGTCGAGGAGGCACAGCTATTTAACGTTACGTATTTACTTTACAGTCATAATTTAGTAAATAGGCTACGAGCTGAACGACTGATGTCTGCGGCAGGGGCAAGAGACTTTTCTCCAAAATGTCCAGACCGGCGGTGGGCCCACCAGCCTCGCGTTAATTGGGTACCGGCGGCCCTCTCCCCAGCGGTAAAGCGGTCGGCCCAGTACCGACGTTAAAAATGCGTGATGCTATAACCTCTGCTGCTCAGTATGCCTTTTTGGCGAGCTCAGAAACAACTTTACCTTTAACTGCGTAATACCATGCATGGACAGAAGATGAAATATTTTACATTCCTTCCGATAAACATAATGTTTCGTGATATGGAAAAGGTGGGCGTAAATACGATCATGTAAATGGAACCCTAATTATTTAAATGGTTTAATTTAGGTTTAGAGTGGGCACGTATCTCAGTTTTCCAAATATAATTTATGCTAGCAGAAATCCTGCCTAGGTTACACGGACGATTTTATGACTTTGAATATGAGGCATAGGAAGTTTCTGACCTAACACTATCTGTGAGGGTAAGAGTTCTAAGCCTGCTTCGGTATGAAGTTGTGACTGTTTAGTTAGTAGTCGACAATATCCCTCACAAAAACCAGAAAACTCGTACCGGAATTGAAATTTTTTCGTACATTCTAACGTTGTAACGGGGAGGCCATGTATTTCCTGCAACTTGTAATACTTTTAATGCAACAATTCGGTCAATCTGAAAACAAGTTCGAGTACAATAGGTGAAGGAAGTTTTGTTGGCGGGTTTCAGGGCCATCATTTTGTTAGCACTCGGAATAACAAAGTAACAGCATTTCCGAAAGTTAAAATACGGGCTCGGGTGGTTCACAGTTCTACTTTTTGAACTGCTGTTTAAATTGCATTTTTATTGTCAGTTACCAAAACTAATGTTTGGAAGCTTATTAGTAGAACGATTTTCTTGCAGTTCTTTGCTTGTTTTTCGTTTCTAACCTCCAAAACCTAAATTACAGCTTTACCAAGCACTGCTTGAGACACTATTTTTCGTTTCTAACCTCCAAAACTTAAATTACAGCTTTACCAAGCACTGCTTGAGACACTATTTTTCGTTTCTAACCTCCAAAACTTAAATTACAGCTTTACCAAGCACTGCTTGAGACACTGCTTTTCGTTTCTAACTTCCAAAACTTAAATTACAGCTGTACACCAGTAAAATTAAACGCAGATCACGGATTTTTGGGATGTTGGCCGTGTAGTAACGTTTGGGAGAACCTTCTACCCCCACTTTCAAAATGAAAGAGCCTTATTCCTTGAAAATGAAGGTAGCAGGTTTATTCGAGACGTTGGTGCCAACCAACCAAATTACAACGGCGTCACATGTTTGAAGATTGAATACACATCGCCGTGAGAACATCATGTCTCGAAATAAAATTCATCTTTGTTCAAGAAGCTTCCCAGTTACTCGTGGCAGAATGTTTAAAATTGACGTCACTCTAGTGTACGCATGTTGCAGTAAGAATGTTCGAGATTACAATGTACCGTGAATGTTGCTCGAAGTTCAATGGGCAGGCTGCTGTCATTGAATGAACGGGACGGTGATTATCGCGAAGGTCTCATGACACTTACAGGACAATTTATTGTGCCTATTTCAGAGCAGTGCGTCAGTAGTTCATTGCCAGCTTTATCTCCATTTCTGGTGCAGAGCAGTAATGAGTACCCACAACTGACAATCCACATCTCGTACATATTGGTAGGCTGTTTAGGATATGTGCTTATAGTCGACGCATTACGTTAACCGTAGTGTGGGCCTTTGTCGATTCTGAGTGAGATGTATTAATATTAAAGTGGAGCTTGAAGTTGAGAAGCAAAATCTTTTCCACCCTCGTCTCCCTTCCTAAGCTCTCCTCACTTTTTTTTTTTAACAAGGAATAATGAGGCAGGCTATAGAAAACCTTCAGATGATGGATCAGACCATCGCAAGCCCTCTGTATCACACAACGACTCACGAAAAGAAGGCAGGTAAATATTACTGTCCCAGGGATATCAGAATCTACGATTCCATTGTTAGAAGGCGTCACGCAGCCTCTTAGATTTTATGGTCCCTGAGAACGGTGAAAAATTCTTCCGGGCGGTATTAAGGTTGATGATGTTCCAATGCAACCCAAAACGATCCTATATTTCGTGACAACCTCTAAACACTTACAAGCTTAGAAGTGTTCGCCTCTGCCAAACTAAACGGCGTTACAAGACAGCAGACAGGAATAGTCATAGTTACAGCCGTGGAATTGTTTTGGCCCAAAACTGATGTAACAGTACTGTAAGTCGAGCTCAGTGCCACAGAGGTAAGGGAACACGCAGAACAGACTTCATACTACACAGTAGAAAGGCGGAATTAATTAGAAATAACTCATTTCCCGTAGAGGATTATTGGACAGATGAATCGCTAGATTTTAAATGGTATAAGCAGAAACCAGTACAGGTGGACCGCCGTATTCGCGGGTAATACGTGCCAAGACCTACCGCGGTTACGGAAAACCATGGATAATACCGAACGCTATATATAACGTCATATAACGTGATATTCGTTTAACATGCATAAATACGGCGAAGTTTAATTGATAAATTACGCACAATAAGACGTTATCATCATTAAATAAAGTAACAATAAAATGGACTGTACACTACATTCTGTATTTGCAGTGTACTTTCTGTCTTGTACGTACGAAAGTAAGGGATTCTGACATTTTAGCCAAATCATCAAGAGACGATTGAGCAATGACAAAATACAGTACCTGTACTGTACAGTATCATGTAGTTTCGAGGGATGACAGAACAATAAAAATTATGCTTTTCCATCAAAGCGCTGCACAAGCAATGAAAAAGCGTGTTATTTTACAACGCAAATCATACGTACGTACCTGTTTTAAATATTACCGGCTGTTGCATGTGAGACTTGAAATATTCAAAATTTCCCCGTGGGAGATTACTAGTCTCTCGACAGGTATGATTGGTGGTAGGGTTGCTACCTTTCCGCCCCCAGATAAGCTGGACAAATAAACACTTTCATTTACCTAGGATACCCTACTCCATACCAGAATTAAAAAGATATTTCTATTAAAATGTCAAAATTTCTCCATATATCGGGAACTATTAACAGAACTTTAAAACCGCCTAAGTCCTAAAACACACTAGACTGAAAATATGTAACATTTTGGCATTACCTACTTTATTATACGGATGTGAAACTTGGGCAATTAGGGAACAGGATAAATCCAGGACAACTTCAGCGGAAAGGAAATGTTTGAGGAGAACAGCACGATCCACATGGAAAGACTACAAAACCAATGAAGATATTTTATCAGCACTTAAAATTAACCCAGTTGTAAAGAAAATACAAAACTACAGAAACGAATGGATAGAGACAGGCTGCCACACTTCGTTATGAAATATCAAACATGTGGCAAACGAAGCCAAGGACGACCCCTGAAAGGAATGTTCATGGGACCGGAATAGGTCACGAGGCCTAAAAGCTGTATGATAATATAAGACACCAAGTCAAAGTACGTATTTCATAGTCCTATAGGCTGCTCGTTGCTAGCATCTTCAAAATATAGACAGAAGCTCATGTAACTTCGTATGCAGTCTCACTGTAACCTGCTTGTGATGGTCGCACTTATAGACGAAAACAACTTCGGCGTAGCGTCTCTTCAGTTCCTCACCTAAGGCGACAACAGCAGTCAAATCTTCACTGTGTGTATGTCTCATCATATCTACATGTGAGATCTGAGCTCTTCTGGGATGTTACGCAGCGTATAATGGTAATTCCTTACGGACGTTTCGGGACCGATATGTTGTTCCGAAACGTCGGTAAGGAATTACCGCCATGCGCTGCGTAACATCCTAGAAGATTGCAGATCTCGTCTACTACGCGGCGGAAGCCTGCATTAATTTATGTCCATATGTGTTCAAGTTAGTTTCTTCAGGCACACCCACTGAGCCTCCCACCCCCCCCCCCCGGGGACGGGAGGGGTTTAGGTATTAAGAAAATTGCATTCAGAAGAAGTGTCATTGTGCGAGGTGAACGCATAGCGGTCTGTCTGTCAAGATGGCTGCGAACGTACGGCGTGGTTGTTATCGATCACGCATTAACACGTGATCCAACAAATTACCGAACCATGTTTGCATTTACGCTTACGTTTGTTGTGCTCGTGATAGTTATGTTGTGAAATCTGTCCGATCTTTGCTGAGCAATCGTTAAACTGAAATCGCGTAAATGGTGTGCCACGTATGTGCTGTGGTGACACCGCAACACTTACATGACGACGTGCTGACTTTCGTGTTCTGGTGTGGTTTACGTGACATAAATGGTCGAATCATGATGAGTTTACCAAATAGTCTGTTACGCCAGTGGTCGAGAATGACTTTAAACTACTTGTCACTGTCTTGTGTAAAATCGTCACGGACACCGTTTTTAACTTGCAGGCGTGCTAGTTATTGTATGCTAATAAAAGTACGTTTTTTTTGTGCAATAAAGCTTTAAGTTTGCTGGTTCCTGAAAATGTGCTTGGATTCATTTGTATGCTTATATGTCACGGGTACCGTCGGTGGGGGTTCCTTTTGTGAAGAGCGCGGTGAACCTGATTTACGTAGCGGACGTCCTGTGCGTACGTACGTTACGTTGACAGCTCAGACAAAGACACGTTCTGCCCCGCACGTAGGAAGTTTTGTAGGTGAAGAAAAGCGAAAGAGTGCGTTTACCCCTATTGTTTGTATGCGGCAGGACTGTATTCAAAACCAGAAATATGTCGTAGTTACAAAGGCCGTTTAACCCAGAGGTTGACAACGTTTTGTGATGTCTGCTACATATTCACGGGAATAGACGATGTTGCCGGCGCTTTGGGTACTGATTGTCGCGGTCTTGATACGTAATGATGATTATTAGAATATTCTAGGACACAGAAAATTGCAAACCAATTAACAAATCACGTTCAGTCTTCAGGGATAGATTTGTATTGTGAGTGAGGCTTTGGTGGAAGTTATAATGAACAAGATGTCAAGTAGCCGAAAGTAAAACTTGTAGTTTGGTTCGGAGGTGATGTCAGTAGAAATGCAATGTCTTAATAAATAAATAAATAAATAAATATATAAAGAGTAAAGTGATCCCGTTACAGGCCCGGTGTGGGTAGAGGTATAGCTGTACTCTTCCATGACCGCGGCACTTGAAGAGGGTGAATGGTCAGCAGCACGCCCCGGCCGCACTTTACCCCCGGGAAAGACCCGGTACCCATTTTACAGGAGGCTGGGTGGGCCCCAGGGCCGGTCTGGACGGGCGTAAAATCTCGTCTCCACCGGGATTCGATCCCGGACCGTCCAGCCCGTAGTCAATCGCTATACCGACTGAGCTACCTGGCCCATATATATATATATATATATATATAAAAGTAAATAAGCGATTACAAGTGACTACCTTCGGACTACATTTATCACTAAAATGCCGCGTATTCTACACACGAAGAGCCTAAGTGCCAGAGAACAGTACACAGAAAAGAGACAAAGGCGGAGAATGTCACAAAAATCTTGCAGCCTGATTTGCTTCGTAATAAAAGCTCGATTCAGGCCGCTGAGGTTTTGTGATATCAAACCGCCGCATTCCCTGCTGCCAAAATAATTGAAAACTTGAGGCGCAGTGCGTGATTAGTGGAAAGAAGTGTGTCATTTTTTGTCGACCCATCGTACGTAGTACTGGGCCCAACCAAAGGAAACGACACGCAACGAACCGGTCGGCTTTGCAGTGTCACATTTTTTTTTTTCGGTTGGATGTGTTGCGGTACAGCACTTTTTAACCGGTACATAATGACTGGACCGAGCGGGCTTAGGATAGGGACAGGTGGTGGGCACTTGTGAATGCGGTAATGAACTTTCGGGTTCCATAAAAAGGCGGGGAATTTCTTGACTAGCTGAAAAACGATTAGCTTCTCAAGAAGGACTCTGGTCCATGGAGTGAGTGACATAATGAACATCGCAGACATGGAGACAGCGGAAAAGGGGTACTTCGGTTGTCTTCGGCGGAAGCCGAACTCGTTCTAAGAACCTGATTATTCAGATAAACTGGTGAAGGGTAGTGGAAGGAAACTGGTGGAAATTTGGAAATACTTGACAATTTGTAACCTAAAATAGGCCCACACATAACTGAGAATAACAAAAAAGTTAAACGTAACATTCTTCCTTTGCGCTCCATGAAGGCATAGGGTGGGTGGACGTATAGCTCTACTTATTCTTAACCTCGGCACTAGATGATGTGAGTGGTTAGCTTAACGCGCCGACCGTTTTACCCCCGCGGAAAGATCCCCGGTACCCATTAAATAGAAGGCTGGGGGCCCTAAAGCTGGTCTCGACGTTTTTGAGGAGTGAAACCTCTCTTGCCCGTGGCGGGAATAAAACCTTGCTGGTGATGCCCATGGCCTAATCACTGCGTTATACCGGCTGCCGTGGAGAATAACTAAGTAGTTGTTAATTTTCAGGTGAGACATCCCCGTTGCGTTGTTATTAGTAATAAAGGTATATACATTGCAAAACACGTAGTGTAGCACAACTCTTTTAATATATATTATTAGGATAATGGTATATTTTACATTATTACTTCTGGCCAGAAGTAATAATGTAATAATACCATTAATCCTAATAACAACTATTGAGTTGTATTAGACTATATATTTTGCAATTTATGTACCTATATTACTAAGTAATTATTATTTAGTATTATTTATTGGGGAAAAACTGTATTTGTTTAAAGATGTATTTTTTTAAAGGAAAGGGTGTGAGTTCATAAGATGTTCATGAATGCTTTATAACAGAATTCTGCTAATTTAAACAGTGTACTTATAAGGAAGGTCATGGACGAAAGAAACCTAAATGAAGGCCAGTGGGAAGATAGGAAGCAATGGAGTCTAGGTGTCGGACAACGTAGAACGACGTTTTGAAACCGATACATACATACTTATTTAACAGATAATAAGAGACTTTTAACACGGAACCAGTTGTATGTTTTCAGGTTTTGACGGCAGTTTTTGGTCAGCTAGTGGTCGTCTTTTGGGTTTCTGCACCGTATAGTGATGAAATATTCCGACGTTTCGGTGTAACGTACTGCCTTCATCTTCAGTGTGACGGTCGTTTTAGGCGGATGCTGAAGTAGTGATTTAACCGCCATATTTTCTTCCATCTCAACACTTGAACGTCCACCTAAACCAAGTTAGTCACCCAGAATGTGGAGGAAGAAAGTTCCTCTGAAGGGTGGGAATGTTTAATCACTACACGTTGTAAAAACCCGAACGGCGACTATTATTCCTAGGACGTCGTTTTAAATTTCGGCAATTGAACGAACTGTTCATAAGATATTCTGCAGTACTCTTTCAACGCCCTCTCATCAGGTATTAAGTCGTAAAACCGCCTGGGACCTTGTCCTGATCGGTTGTATTCGGAGGCCCCCATCATAGTGTGCGCCAGCAACCGAAAATTCGAATAGTTCTATTTCTGTTCGGTCCGATGTAGTGTGCGCTGACCTGAAACCGTTGTGTTAAATGTGCTAGTGTTTAGAATCACAAGTACATGCTACGTAGGCCAACCAGACAAGTGAAGGACAACGACAACATGCACTTATGCATAGAATGACGTCTTCAGCTTACGTAAGTAAACACGTTTTAATCACGTAGGCAGGTTAATGTAACATGCTGCGAAAATTTAAACAGATTTTAACTTATGTTTATTGGACCGTGCATCATCTTTATAGTTGCGTAAAGAGAAAAAACCAACTTGATGCCACTTATTTTATTATTTAATATTCATTCATTACTCAACATGTTTCGGCCGTTAAT
>Ga0123355_10018245_pt1 | contig 11118 bp, 15 predicted proteins | sample TergutEmb28metaG_3_FD_89872 | JGI IMG/M metagenome (GOLD analysis project Ga0123355, IMG submission 89872) | Embiratermes neotenicus P1 segment gut microbial communities from Petit-Saut dam, French Guiana - Emb289 P1 | ecosystem: Host-associated > Arthropoda: Insects > Digestive system > Gut ...
ACCAAAACGTAATGGAGGATACATCTTGGCTGACATGAATTGTGCCACGTTCCAGCCTAGGATCAAGTAGGCTGCGCCTGACAAGGCCGGGGATCTTCGCTGCGTTTTTGTCTTTTTGTACAAGCCAAGCACCGGCGATGGCCCGGGGGCGCCCTGTCTCAAGCAAAATCAGACTTTGCTAATGACCCCACGTAATGATTGGGCCGCACAGGCGGTCCACGACTGGCCTTCCTGCGACCACTCCCGGCAGCGAGAACTTCCTCGCGCTGGAGCCGGCCTCGCGATCTATCTGGAGTTGACCGTCACGAACCATAAGCACTTTTTCACGATCGTGAACACGACGCCACGCAAGACGCCGAAGTGTTTGCGATCGGAGACGGATCTTGGGGTCACGCGGGCCCGCAATTACCGCGTGGGAGCGCGGCCAGTCACGTCGCAAGATCGGATCTATCTACGTCCGACCCACGTATCCCAATTTCAACCAACGTCGTCGCCAGCGCACTGCTAGAACAGCCACTGCCAGAATTGCTCGACCGCCTGCCATCAAAAGACCGGTTGCGATGTCAGTTCGTTGTTTGCTCATGAGCGTCCCCGCGATGGACGGCCGCTGACGTCCTGTCTGCAACAGCGGTTCGGTCATTCACTATGCCCCGCGCACGTAGGAGCGACGCAGGCAGCTGCATTCGCCTGAACCCATGCGATCGACAGCGCGGCTACGACATCCAGAATCGGTGGTTTGTTCGTCATTTGAGCTCCCTCCATGGCCGCGGCTGACGAAAGCGGCGCGGCGACTCAACCGTCGACGCAGTTTACCCGGTGCAACGAGCGACGACCGGAGTATATATACATCACGCTATAGGCACCAACCGAACTAACAAAACTCCACTGCACCGGCGCCGGTCCTGCTCGGGGCAAGGCGCTGGCGACTAGGCTTCTGTTGCGTCAGGATCGCCTACGCGGTGTGGTAAGCATGCACTCGATGCTGTATTGGGCTGAGGCGGGCGAGCCGTCGTAGTGCGCGGGTTGCCGATCCAGCCTTAGCGGGACAAGAACCCGCAGACCTTGATGAGTTCGTCCGGGGCCTTTCCTTCAGTCCCCGGGCGGTGATCCTGGCACGGGATGAGTCCGCATCGGCTATCGGGACCTGCCGTGTGGTCGTCGCAGGGTCCGGAACGCGATGGCGACTGTGTAACCAAGAGAATGGACGGCGAATCGGCTAAAACTGCTGGTTGTGTCACTCACCGTCAAGTCCGCGCCATTATTGACAACAAATTCCGACAACGACGCAACGCTTCGCGATGCGTCGCATGCGTGCTCACCGCCAACCACCGCCCACCTACCCATCGCTCGAGCACGTAACGGTTTCCAGGGGCCGTCCCGTGCTGCGCCCAGGGCATCGCAATCCGCCAGCTGCCGTGAACTCGCGAGTGGTCCTGCGCATCCAGCCGGCGCTCGGACGCCTGGTCCGTCACACGACGTTTGCACAAGGCGGCGTGCCGCATTCGCCTGACCGCCTGTGATCAAGCCGTCACAAGACTTGGACTCGGTGGTTTGCTCGTCATGATGGTCTCCCTCCATGTCCGCCACTGACGATACGACGCGGCCGGTGACAATTGCGTAGTTGCCCGGTGCAAGCAACGAGCCGATTGTACGTCATGTCTGCAGCACTCGCACGGAAAAATGTACCGCTCAACAACTAACAAAACTCCGCGGCCGAGAGCGAGATCCCGCTACCTCGCAAGTGTGGGTCCTGACGCAAACCGGCGACGTGGGTCTGATGAAAATCTCCGACGGCGCATATTGGTCCTCGAGGGGCGGGTACCAAAGCCACCGTAGCTGCAACGCACACGTGACCGTCGCAGAGGAAGCAACAGTCGGCTGCGTCGACCCAAAGTCCGCCGCGCCGGCGCGGGTTCCGCTCCTCAGCCCGCTGCATTTCACGCGCTGCGTGTCGAGTCAGAGACCGACAGCCCCGTCAGCGTTCGCGTAGACCGCCGCCAGAGCGCCGCGAATCGGGTGCGATCCCCAGGCAATGCCCTCTCGGAAGGAACGGGCGCGGCGTGGCCGTCGGTTGCCTCACTCCTGCACCCCCCTCCATGCGAGCGCAGGTGCAACCCTCAGGCCACGTCGGCCCGTTCGACCTATGCCGCCTGACGTCGGCGTTTGCAGGGTCGTTCGAACTCTAATTGCGATGATCGTGCACAGCGCATCAAACCGGCCAGATGTCCTGTATTGCAGCCGCTACAATGAACGCTAGTGTTACAAGAACCAAAGCCAGAATTACTCGACCACCTACCTTCAAAAGATCCGCTGCGATACCACGCGGAGTCAGTTGTCTGTTCATGAGCGTCCCCTCCGTCGCGGCCGCTGGCGATGCGCCGCGGCCCGACTTATGCCTGCAGGCACCCGCGTTTCTTCAGTCGGCAGTCCATTCAACGATGTATGCACGCTACCGTCGTCCGCCGAATGCACTTCGCGGTGGACGGCTGTGTTCTGGGGCGCCGTTATGTCGAAGCGCACCTGGTTGCCTTTTACGGCCCGCACAGTGACCGTTACTTTGTCGCCAATCTTGACTGAGTCTCCCGGACCCACTTTCAGAATCAGCATGGTGCCCTCCGTTCGCGAAGGCGGCCAAGCGAGCCAACAAACCCGGCGACCCATAGGCCAGGCTTCACGATTCTGGTACAGCGGCACCCTGTCAGAAGCGCCAACGCCTCGCGAACGCGAGACCGGCAAGGTCGAGGCCGAAGAGAGAAAGGCTCATCGGCTGTGCGACCGACACCGGGACGCTCTGGGTGAAACGTCGGTAATCGAGGTCAAGGCGTTCGCCGGGTTGAAAGTCGCACGGTCGGCTAAGACAGCCGTGGTACCCCTGCAATTGCAGGCGCTGTGACAACACCCAGAATCAGTGGTTTGCTCGTCATGATGCGTCCCTCCACGAGCGCCGCTGACGATGCGACGCGACAGTTGACTATCAGGTCAGTTGCCCGGTGCAACAGGCAACCAGTGCATTGTACGTCCCCTATATGTCATGTGTGCAACGACCGTGCGCTGCATCGCGAAAACCAGACTTCACTGCCGCGACCGTGATCCCGCTCGACGCAGACTTAGCGGCGGTGTCCCGGGCAGCCGCGCGCGCGTCTTGGAGTGCTGCCAGGAAGCGGGACGATGTCCGCCATTCCCGCTCCAATAGCTCTAGCTGTGGAGTCTTCGGCTCACTGAGCGGCCTGGGTCTGGCCATCGCCACGAACCGCCGGCGCCTTCTTCTCGCACTTCGACCATCGCATGTGAAGCGCCAGCCAGCGAAGGATCGGTCGGGATGGAACATCAAGGGCGGCTCTCCAGGGAAGCGCGACGACTTGTAGATGCGAGAATGTCAGTCATAGGTGCGGACGCAGCGCCTGTGCTGCAGGACGCCGCCGTGCAGCTCATCCGCACCGTCCAGTTTTCGACCATACAGACCCACGCTTCAATCCTTCACATGCCACGCAGTCCAGGAGACGGTGAGGTTTTGCTTAGGCAACCGTGGAGCCTTGGTCCCTACCCAGGACCCAACGAGGGCTTTGTGGTTCTTCGCACTCCCCTAACACGCTGAATGGCGCGCAGGCTAGTCTCTGAGCCGTCACACCCACAATTGGGGGCGACCGCACGCGGCGAGAACCTTCAGGACGCCACGGCGCTCTGTCTCAGTGCGGAGTCTCTGAAATGCCGCGCAGCCTCAGCCTTGCCACGGCGGCCACCTTGCGGCCGTCTCACCGCACCTCGAGGCTCAAGGGCGGCGAGGCGCTGGTGCGCGTCCTGGCCTTAAGCGCGGGAACATCACATCAGCGCTTCCGGGTTGCGGGGCAGCTCAGCATGGAGCACCGCCCCCATCTGACGCACCGCAACACGGCCAACGGTTCGCGCCGTAGGTTGTTGAAATACCACGCGCAGTAAGGTCAACCAACGAAAGATGTTAGGGACGAAGAAAAAGCGCAGCCATCATGGTCGTGCTGAACGCGACCTTGTCCTTAGCATTCTTTTCCCAACACAACAAACACAACGGAATCAGTTCAGCCGCCAAGCTTCTAGCGGGATCTGGGTCGCGGCAGTGGCGTTTCGTTAGTTTTGTTGGTTGGCACTAGTTTTTCTCCCTACTTACAAACCTGGCGTATAATGCGCTCGTTGTCTGTTGCACCAGGCAACCGCGGCGTCACTCTGGCCCCGCGCCATATCGTCATCGGCTCTATGGAGGGACGCTCAATGACGAACAGACCACTCACTGCTGGGTTAGCCAGTGTCGCCGCAATGGCCGCGGTCCTCTGCGCTATGCCGGCCGCGGCAGGCATGAGCGGCGCGGCCGCCTCTTCTGCGTACGTCGCCCATGACAAGTGGCCCACGGACCCACCAGGCGCAGGCGTACCCGAGCCGGGCACTCTCGCGCTGTTGACGTTGGGCCTGGGTGGGATCGGCCTCCGGCGGATCCGCAGACGCCACAAGACGTGAAGGCGCCATCACACTGGTAATGCGATGTTGAAGATGTTGAAAAGGGGCGGCTGCCAGCACCGGGCAACCGCGTTGACACTCAACTGTCGCGTCGCTTCGTCAGCGGCGCTGTTGGAGGGACGATCATGACGAGCAAACCACTTGTTGTTCTGGGTGTTGTGACAGCGTTTGCGATGGCAGGCGGTCAGGCGAATGCCCAGAGTACTTGCCCTGGTCAGACAACGGTAATGCACATCAACTCCGTGACCACACCTGGGGGGACGCCAGGGGGTTTTAGCTGCACGCTTGGCGATGCCACTCTCAGTAGTTTTGCCCTTATCTCTTCCAACCAAACGGCGCTTAACCCCACATTGGTGGACTTTAGTGACACAGGCGGCAAGCCGGAAGTGACGTTTATGGGTTCTTTCCCAGGAGGACCTAGCAACGCAACCTTGCAGTTCAATATTGCGAAGGACACCCCGGGTGCGATATTCACTGACGTCACTCTCAGCGCAGTGGTTACGGGTGATGTGAGGAACCAGCTGCTGATGACCAATAGCGCGGGTGTGGCGCTCAGCCAGCCTCAGTTTATGGGTACTGGCACATCCTCTCAGCCGGTCAGTGACCCAAAGCTCACTTTGGTTAGAACCAACTTGTTTAATTTTAGCGGCACGACGAATTCGGTTTCCTTCGCTTTCACTCAGGGCACCGCGGCGGCCGTGCCAGAGCCGATGAGCCTTTCTCTCTTTGGCCTGGGTCTTGCGGGTCTCGCGTTAGCGAGGCGCCGGCGCTCCTGACAGAGTGCCGCTGTGCCTGACCCGGGCACCGTGGGACTGATGGTTGTGTTGCCTTGAGTACTTGTCGAGTGACCGGGCGGAGGGTCTGGCGGGGCGGGTGGTCCCCGTCGGACTCTCCCCATCGAGACGTCCCGGTACCGAACCGACATCGCGCTGAAGACGGACTGGCGGCTCTCATGCCATCCAAAACGTCGGTTGGGAGGCGTCCATCGCGGCGGAGGCGGGGTACTCACTGGTAGCGGGGCGGGTGAGCTTGTTCCACCACCCGCGCAAGCCCCGAGAAGCGCAGCCCCCACGCTACGAGGGGAGGGGACCAGTGATCGTCGCCCTGACATCACCGAGCGCCTCGAGCAGCGGTCCCAAGCGATGCAGATAGGGCTGGGAACGCGCGAGCGAGCTGCGATAGAGCGGCTGACGCACTTGCGCGAAGCTCGCTGTGTGGATGCGGCGCTGTGTGCGATGGAACTCGAGACAGGCACGATTCCATGGGAGTCCGCAGTGGGCGATGACGCGCCGTGCCTCGCCCTCGAGATCCTCGACCACGTCCTCGTATTTGACCTCGAGGAACATTTCGGGTGGCAGAACCGTCCGCCAATGCGCCATTAGGGTCGCGTAGACCCGGTAGTAGCGACCGAGCTCGCCGAGGTTGTAGGTGTGCAGATTACTGCTCCCTGCGAACAGCGTCGAGAAGCAGGAAAGGCAAGTGTCGACCGGATCGCGACGGGTGTGAAGGATGCGCGCGTTCGGCAGCGCGAGCGAAATCAGACCGACGAAGACGAAATTTCCCGGCATCTTGTCGACGACGCGCGTCATACCCGAATCGCCCGCGCCGACCGCGGCGCAGTAGTCCCGGCCGAGCGCCCGCAGGCGTTCGTCGCTCAGCAGGGGTATCACCTCCGGAAACCGTTCCGGCGCTCCGGAAGGCGCCGCTAGTCCCCAGACGAGCCGATTGAGGTCCTCAAGCTCTCCGCGGGCCGAGACCATGGGATGACTCGCCAGGATCTGCTCGATGAGCGTGCTGCCAGAGCGCGGCATGCCGACGATGAAGACCGGCGCCGTCCCCGGATATCCGGCACCGGCCCTCGACTGCAGCAGCTCCGCTGAGATTGCGGCCCGCACGCGCTCGAGCCAGCCGAGGAAATTCGGCTCGTCGTAGACTATCTGCTGCCGCTTGAGGCGGTTGCCTTCGAGCAGGTGATCGAAGGATTGGTCGTGCCGGCCGAGATTCCCATAGGCTTTGCCCAGCGCAAAATGCAGCACCAGCCGCTGTTGCGGCGACAGCGCGTCGAGGTCGCGGGCGAGCTCCTCCATCGCGGCGAGCTGCGGGTCATCGGCCGCGTAGCGCTTGAGCTCACCGAGCAGCTTGAAGAGGGCCGGCTGACGCGGGGCCCGCGCGATCGCGTTCTCGTACGCTGCCCGCGCCTCGTCGAGACGGCCGAGCGCCTGCAGTGTCTGACCGAGATCGGAGTACGCCATTGCGAAATCGGGCTTCAGGACTATCGCCCGCTTGATGTTCGCGAGCGCCACGTCGTACCGTTTCAGTCCGAGCTGGGCGAACCCGAGATTGGTGAGCGCCTCGGCGTAATCCGGCCGGATCGCTACAGCGCGCTGCGCGTGCAACAGCGCTTCGGCAGGACGATCGAGCATGCGCAAGGCCAGGGCGAGTCCGTTCAGCGCCTCGGCGGAAGACGGGCGTCGCTCGACGGCCCGATACAGCACCGCGACGGCCTCCTCGTAGCGCTCGAGGTGAATGAGGAGCACTCCAAGCTTGTTAGACGCTTCGAAATGCGATGGGTCACGCTGAAGCACGGCGTGGTACAGCCGCACCGCCGCGCGCAGGTCGCCCCGCTGCTGCGCGGCGAGCGCCGCATTGAAATCACCTACAGGCGTGCCGTTCACGGTCGCACCCTGCTCCGCGACGAGAGCTTTGCGGCTTGATCGAGCTGACCCTGTCGGTGTAGCGCGATGGCGCCCATGGCGCGAATGTTGCCGCCGTCTAGGACATGTGTCCATGCAGTCGCATCCGCAGCGCCAGCCGGCGTAGGATCGGTCGGGATCGCACAGGCGGCTTCGAAGGAAGCGCGACGACGACCTATAGATGTGAGAATGTCACTAATGGGGAGACCGCTTGCCATGAGGCGAAGGCCGCAAGGACCGAGAAGAGGAGCGAAAAAGTCACCCGCCCAGAAGCCGCGGAAGCGTGGAACTCAATCGGTCAAACCACAGAAAACTGGATCCACAGGGTCGCTCGAGTGGCCAGCTGGAAGAGACGCTTGCGTTGATCAGGGCGCGTCCTGGTATACGGCCCTCGGAACTTCAATCGGCTCTTGAACGTGGAACAATCCGATGGTCTGCGCAACACGCCGATTTGTCCGTCATGATGGTCTCCCTCCCTTAGCGCGACTGACGATACGACGCTGGCTATGCCTACCGCGTCTGCAAGGCCCGAGCAATGAGACGTTGGTCCGCGAGTGCGGAGAGAGCACGCCACCGCCGGCACCGGCAACGGTAGCAGCACGCGGATTTCGGACACCACAACCGGCGTTGCAGCAACTTGCCCGTCGGACTCGCGCACCCGAAGCCTGAACTAGACAGTTCCTAAGGTTCGTAGCCGCGGCAGCTTCGCGGCAGCTTCGCGGCAGCTTCGCGGCGGCCTCGGTCCACACCGTTCCGAGTCGACGCCGGTCTGCTTGGCGTGGTGCATCACACCACCTGACGCACCGCAACATCTCACACGTTTGCCGCTGCGGGTTGTGAAACAACAACCGAGCTGCCAAGTCCCGACCAACGGCTCCTTACTTGCCGAGCGTAGCTTCGTCCTTAGCACGACCAGAACCAAACACAACAGACACATCGCCGACGCCATCGCGAAGCTCGCCGCTTGGCAGAGCCTGAATCGCGACTGTGGCGTTTCGTTAGTTTTGTTGGTTGGCACTATCTTTCTACGCGCGTGGCTACTGATCTGACGTACGCTCCGCTCGTTGTCTTTGCACCAGGCAACCGCGGCGTCCGTCAGGCCCGCGATCGTCATCGGCTCAATGGAGGGACGCTCAATGGCGAACAAACCACTAGTTGCTGGGCTAGCCAGTGTCGCCGCGATGGCGGCAGTTCTCTGGAGTCTGCCCGCCGCTGCAGGCACGGCTAGCTACCTCGCCCATGACAAGTGGCCGTCGCACCTGAAGCAGGCTGGTACATGTCCGAATCCGGACGACACCGGCCCACCCGACGGCGACCACGACTGCGACGACACGCCGAGCGGCGTACCCGAGCCGGGCACTCTCGCGCTCCTGACGTTGGGTCTGGGTGCCATCGGCCTGCAGCTCATCGGCAGACGCCCCAGGAACTGAAGGCGCCATCGCACTGAAGAAGAAGTGGAAGGTGCGGTTGCTTGCACCGGGCAACCGCATGTTAGGTCGAACCGCTGCGGCTAACGCGTCGTCGGCGGTCTATATGGAGGGACTCATCGTGAAGCGACAAAAGGCCTTTTTGCTTGGCGGAGTTTCCGCACTTTGCATAGCATTCACCGGTTTCGCGGCAGCAGCCGATATAACTTACAGCGTAGATGACACCGTCGGCACGGGCACCGTCATGGGCACGATCACAACCAACGGAATGCTCGGAACAATTGCAAACTTCGGACTCCCACCAAACCAATTCTTCGTGTCATACGACCTCACATTCGCCGCGGGCGGCCAAAGCACGACCATAATGGGAGGACCTGCGGTTGGCGCTAATACTGGGCCCTTCGGGTTTTTAGGCGGGAACCTCACAGCAACTGCAACCGACCTCATTTGGGGCTTCAACGGAACAAACACTTCCCTCATTTTCCAGAACAGCCTTCCGTCAGCGTCGGTGTGCTGGATACTCTCTGGTGGAAGCGCTGGAAACAACTCGGCCGCCGCGTCTAACTGCGGAATCACTGGAGCCGGTGGGGCCCAAGCCAGCGGGATGACCCTCGCGCTGAGCTCTTCCAACATCAATAGAATGCCGTTGTCAGGGTCCGTAGTTTTCGCGACGGTCGCGAAGGCTGCTGTACCTGAGCCGGGAAGCCTGGGCCTGTTGGTCGCCGGCCTGGCTGGCATGATTGGTCTTCGCAAACGGCGCGTCTAGTTACCAGTGGGATGACCCGGTGAGGAGGGTCTGGCGTCTGGCCGCGTCTGACTCTCCCCGTCGAGCCACGCGAAGACCTTGAAGGCGCCATCGCGCTGAGGACGATGTGGGACGGCGGCTCGGCTGACTACGGCCACCCAGCTCCGGCTCCACGCTGTCGTATCCGCAGCGTCTTCAGCGCCATGGTGCTTCGGACGACGAAACCACACCTGGGTTCGGATGTGGTGAGGCGCCAGGACTGGCTGTAAGCAGCCCTGGCTCCGCTTGAGACTAACTCACTTCCGAGACCGTCGCCCGCGGAGCCCGAAGTAGGTCTTGCGCCGGCTCTGAACCTTGCGGCAGTCGTGTCTGGTGGTAGCAGGGGAGGCGGCGACCAAGAAAAGACCGGCGACGTTGAGTCGCCGGCCAGCATTCACGCGCTTCACGGGGTGTGTGCCGCACGTGTTCTTCAGGGAGTCGGCCGTCCCTGGCCGCTGCGAGAGTGTTACCGATCAGCGTGACAAGCTCACGAATCCGCGCGTTCCCAGGGCAACGTCGGCGTTCCGCGAAAAACAGTCCGAGTCAGCGCCAAGCTTCGCGGCTTCAAGGCCCAAGATTGCGGGTCTTGGCGCAGCGTCGATCCCACCCCGTCTGCAGCAGAGCCGGGATGAGTCGATGTCAGCTCGGTGCTGCCCAACGTACAGACAAATAGGCGGCCCTAGCTCGGGCTGGCTCTTGGTCGTGTCGTGATCGCGTGACTCGGCATCCGAAGCGATATGCCGCTGCGCATGGCTTTCTGCTGGACGGCTGCCGGCGTGCGGCCCAACGCTTTCGCGGTCGCCATGCAGGTCCGTTCCTTAGCCAGACGCTTTAGCTTGCGAAGTTCTACGGCTGTCCACAGGTTGCCGTCGTTCGCAGGTCGTCTTGTCGCCATGATGGTCACCTCCATATGACCTCAGACGAGAGTACGGCGAGCGTCCCTATCGGCAGTTGCCCGGTGCAACAGGCAATGAGCGGATTATACGTCCGATCTGTCACGACGCCCTGACAATTCCAACATTCCCGACAGTCGGGAAAATCAGCCGCACAATGCGAGCGTGGCAGCTCAGCTTAATCACGAACGGGACAGTTCAAGAAGTGGCGCAACCGCGGGATGGGGGATTCCCACCCCCGGCGCGCGCGCGGATTTTGCCCCCGCCGGGGGCTGCAGACGGGCGGCAGGCCGCTCTGCGCCGGCAGTACCCACCAGACCGGCGCGTTAGACTGGCTCAGTGGACCCAAGTAGTACTCGTCTCTCAGCAGGCAGGACCGGCGTCCGAGAGCTAATCCGGGTAACGCGGCACTCACAGACGAGGATGTCCGCTGGGCACTGGAGTGCTACTACGACGTGAACGTAGAGGCGCGTCTGACGCAACGGGCGATCGCGCAGCAGCTGAAGGTCTCGCAGCAGACCATCGCTCGGATCATTACGATGGATCAGTACGCGGACGCGTGGCCCGAGGCGCTTGCGAATGCCGGCGAAGCCGCCGCCGCGCTGCTCTTCGCGAACCAAGGGGTAGCAAAGCGGTAGCAGCGGGGCGCTCCGGAGTAGCGGGTGAGGCACAAGTGTTTGATTTCTTGGTGCCGCCGGCCTGGATCGAACAGGCGACCTGCCGCTTACAAGTTGGCCCCAGCCACGGGCGAGCATGTTTGAGCATGAGCGAGTGTGAGGGAAAACAGCAACGTACCCGCGCGCCGCTCGTGCTCACTCATGCCCGTTTTCGTCGGC
>Ga0123355_10018246_pt1 | contig 11118 bp, 6 predicted proteins | sample TergutEmb28metaG_3_FD_89872 | JGI IMG/M metagenome (GOLD analysis project Ga0123355, IMG submission 89872) | Embiratermes neotenicus P1 segment gut microbial communities from Petit-Saut dam, French Guiana - Emb289 P1 | ecosystem: Host-associated > Arthropoda: Insects > Digestive system > Gut ...
CTCAGGCCAACATCTGGGTCTGAGTTTTTCGACATATTCACGAATATTTTTCTCCTCAGAATATTTCCACTATAAAACATTTATTCATGAAAATTGCTTAGAAAACTAAAATGACAAATTCCATGAGACTCTCTCGCGGCCCGGTATAATTGATGCCAGGGCCCGGTACCGGGCCGCGGCTCGGCGGTTGAGAAACACTGCGCCAAACAACAGCGGGCGGAATATTTAATTTTATGTCTTAAGTGATCAAACAAAAAAATACACAGTATGTAATTAAATCCCTTCCTTGTCGTATTATACCACCTCCCATACACAGCGCATTTTGTTGGTCTGATCATTTAAACCTTCGAATATAAATACACGGAAATGGGCAATAGGAGAATATGTCATTTCATTTACAGTAATAACGTTGGCGAAGTGTACTGGTTAAAACATGCAATACATTTCATTAACATTTTCAGACGCAATTACTGGGATGTAGGCAGTACGCCGCCGGCTGTGGCGAGGAAATTGAGTCACCATCCGGAAGTAAGCAATGATACCAACCCAGAAATCAACCCTTTGCACCAGGAAGAAAATTCAACAAATATACTTGGTTGCGAGTTGTAAAAAATTCACGCCACCACCCACCTCCACGTACTACTCCAAGCCCCCGTGTTTGTAAAAAATAAAACCAGAAACTTGCATGATTGAAATAACCAAGCACGCGATCTAATCACGTAAATCCGCCTACTGTGATAACCCTTAAGAACTCAAATCACCAATGACGTGCAATAAAACCTTCTAGTAAGAGTCCTTGTATTCTTACTGCCAAGGTTATCACATCCTTAAGAACATACGTCGGTATGAAAAAAACCTACTCTAAACCGAATGCCAGCTACTAGCTGACGGTTGCATTATGGGTGCCAGTAGGTTTAAATATGGCGATCAAAACTTTCTTTCTAGTAATATCGGGCCTAATCAAGGCTCACGGCTCCAGCCACTACACCCTGGATCCACTTTAATATCATCAGCGTCAGGCCACGTTCCACACATTCATAACGCGTTTCGTGGTATCAACCCCTTCAACTTCTGACCCGCTCGGTACTAACAGACACTCATATCTTATCCTCAAGTCTTATGTTTTCTCCCAGACTTCTCTTGCCACATGTTCAAACAGCTGTGTTAACCAACAAGTGCAGCAAACAACGACAGTAATCGACCATGTTACATAACACGTGCTAAAAGCCAAGTGAACACAAGTTCCTCCAGTCATCTAAATTCGAAAGGCTGAGCAGGGATTTTCAAAACTTCGCTCTGGATTTCTAATATGAAGCTAATAAACTTTTCAAATTTCTACGAATTGATGAAAGAGGTAAGTACTCGTACGTCTTTTAACCAGTTCGCAAAAAACTCTGTAAGTTAATGTATAGTCGTTTGGATGTGCGAATATAAAAACCCATTACAAACTCAAAGGTAAGACTTTTAAACATTTCCCAATACACTTTATTCACGCTTGTCAGAACAGACGCACTTTTAGATTTTCTTGGAAATCAAGGATCAACAGAAGTTGAAGAGCAAAACACATTTAACACTCCCACCAACAAGCTAACAGATGCACAGTGGTTTTTGCTGATCCTTATGTTTGCTTCCCGATGCGCCAAAGGTTTTACAGTTTCATACGATCGATACTAATCGTTTCTCCAGCGCTGTACCATGTTCTAATGCTTTACTGCAACCCACCAAAGTAACGGCCATCTTGTAACCGACGCTGACATTAGACCAGGTCTACTCAACCTTTCATTTGGTGCGGGCAACTCCAGCAAAATTTGGTCTACATGCGGGCAACATAAAATTTAATACGCAGACTGAAAAACGAATAAGTAAACGTACACGTACAATTACTTGTACAATTTAAATGTGTATATTTATATATACATCATTTGCAATAACACATACTGATAATAATAGGAAACATTTATAAACTTACAATTAACAACAACTAGTGTATCGCAATTTTTAGCAAATTTTCACAAAATGAATTAGTAAAACAATATAAGACTCTATAAACAAAGAGCTCATAAATTTTCAAAATTTCTTCTGCGTTCTACGTCGGCTTTACCAGCGAAGGGGTTAAAAGACTTTCTTATTTAAAACGTCCCCGCGGGAAACATAACACTAACAGCTAGCAGGCCTGTATTAGAGTACTATGGACCCTGAAAATACAGTACTGTGATAAAATACAACACCTACAACTATTCTAACATAAATATTGTTCTATGGATGACTTCAACTAGTCAAATAGGCCTTACTTCTTGCAGCTGGTATTCTGAATTTACAAAAGGCATGGATAAATAACGAACTATATAATTAAAAGACAGTAATTAAACCAGTTTATTTACGATTTTAAAAGCTATAAGAAACGGAAATAAGTTGCTCAGTATGGGACAAAATGATGGTCTAGGCTTCGCAGAAATATGAGATCACTTTCCGGTAGAACAGTGAGGTATCGTGTTCATGAATCAACCCTTTTTCCACAGCGCCCAGAGTCATTCTGGGGTCCAACACGCTTTCTATCCGATAGGTGCCGGAGGTTCTTTCTCTGGGGTAAGGCGACCGAGGCGTAAAGCTCCTCACTGACGTCCACGCAATGTCGAAGTTAAGAATAGGCCACCTCAAACCATCCCACCGCCGCCCGAATGCATTCCTGTCGTCATTCACAGTCAAGTTCGGTGACACCTCTACCTTTACTAAGAACTCTAAAAATAAAATACATCCCACAAATGTCAGTGCGGCGTCCTATATACTTTCACATTCAACAAAATTATTTATCGACCTACAGTCTGACGTGCGAGATTTGACGTGAACAGATGTCGTGCCATGTCATATGGTCCACAGTTACCAATAAAGGAAAATCAGTCTCATTACAGGCCTGGAGTGGCCCAGAGGGTTCCAGGAAGTTAAGGTTCCCAGATTACATGACAACGGCACAGGGTGGTGGTAAGGTTGTCAGGCTTACGCACCGGCCGCCTGGTACTCATTTCTGTTAGAGGCTGATTCGACCCCAAGACCATAGTGCGATCAGAAAGATTTTATGTCAACGAAAAATTCCAATGACACCAGCTGGGATCGAACCAGCGACCTTCCGATTTGTAGCACAGTAACTTAACCACTGTGCCACCGCGGTCCCCAAACAGTTACCAGTAGCACACATATTTAACAGTAAAAACTTACCAGCAATCACTGCGTAATATCCCGAAAACTTTTACCTTTAATGCATTAACTAATTTCATTAATTACATTAAAATCACGTCATTTCAGTTAAAAACTTTCGGGTGGTAATAAAAATTATTATACAAGCTTCAACAGGAAATAAAGTAGAATCAACTTCACAAGGGCGGTGATTCCTTACACCGGCATCTTTAGATCTTCGTCTACTCTGGCGACGAAGTCTCCAAGCACCCACTGCGGAACTTCCACTTATGTGAAACTCATCTGTTCTTGTTTTACATCCCTAGGCCAGGTATAATCACAGATTTGTTAGTAAAGTTAGAATCTATGACATGCACAGCCGAGGTTTCGATTCCGAGCAAGGAAAACGCTTTCTTCTTCAACAAATTCGCAACACCTCTGAAGGCCACAGAAACTAGTGTGCTGTTGAAATCAGCGGGTCATTCCTAAACGTAAAGCGGACAGCCAGTCTTCACGTATGACTGAAGTTCAAAAGGCACGGGTCTTTAACACACGTGCTGCTAGCCGTCACGTGTATTCGAACAGTGCACGGTGCAAATCTTGACTGGAAAGACCCTATATTCTAAGGTTCGCATGATTTTTCTTACTCCCGTCCTGTAAATACCGGCAGAATATCCTAAGACAGGCCAAAACAACTTCCATATTCTTTCCACTTAATTTTTAACTACAGTTCGGTTATCTGACGATATACTCTACACTCGGACATACTGATGTTCTCTTTTAATGCATATAACATTATGCAGTTACTACTGATTGTGGGAAATTACAAAGTAAAATACTGAAATGTCTTCAGGTGGAGTATAGTTCATGCCAAATTTCGTTAAATTTTTCAGATGGTTCCCAAGCAGAATAGGAGGCCACAATGAAATACCATAGTGATCACATAAGCCTGCATGTTTTATTCTCTTTTATGAAAGAAAGTACTGTTATTATTCAATATTATGCTAACGTCATTAACACACTGTATGGGCAAAATGCAGAGGTTTCTTGAATATTAGTACGTAATGCATACAACAACCGCTGTGCATTAACGGGTTAACATAAACACTTTATTATATGCACAAACAATTAAAGACCACAAAATTAATCACTTCCCTTACAACAGCTGCCCAACAGTACGACCAAGTAAATACAGCTGACAAATGATTTTACTATCCGGAACACACAAGCTTGTGTATTGTTTGAACTGCGCCATGTTCTGCTATAGGCCACATGTTAACAAACAGCAGACGAAAACATTCATTCACTAAAGTACAGAGAACTTTGTTAGGCAACAAAACAGAAATGCTTTGTTACGTAACAACGAAAAGCGTTAATCAATATATATTGTTGGACAGTCCAGGAACAGTCACACTCATAGCAGAAATTGGGGTCATAGCTAAAACTGCAGCGTAAAAGTAATTCGAACCTACTACAATACAAAATCACTGCTGTAGCAGATATTACATCATATCTCTCTTAGACCATTATATTTCCCAGGCGAAAAAAAAAGGAATGTTTTCAAGAAGATTTAAAAAAGCTTAAAATCCATAAAGAACAATAACAGGACCAGTTAAAAACAATGCCCAACACATACTGAAGACAAACAATACGGTAGGAACAATAAGAAATAAGCATATTACACTTCAGAAACAAAGAAAAGTATAAGGAAATCATGGAGACAAATTACATACACAACCTCAGTAACAAAACCAACACTTAAACGACAGTCACACTAACAAATCCGTTTATCATATGACAATCACACACACGCAGAAAAAAAACATAAACCTTGAGAAACACAAACCGAACAGGCAAAACAGCCCAGCACACACAATTTGCGCCGCCGACAGATATCATGTAGTACAGTAGCAACCAACCGGAACATCAGCACGCTTTAGTCACCTGAAGATGACCTACACAGGTGGAAACATTTCGTACTAGGAGAAAATTTGTCCTTATAATTAAAATATTTGCGTACAACAATGTAACACGACAAAAATATTGTTTTTGCAGGTAAGAGGTCATTTTTTGTTTTTGGCGCGACAGCCCCCCAGTGGGCCAGGGACTCCTCATTCACGACGTCTTTAGACCACATAAAACGACGCACCACAGTCGGTAGGAATTCTCTGGGCGAGTGATGAGCTCGTCGCAAGGACCTCTACCTGACAGCACTCAAAAATGACCACTCACAACAGACAGACATCCATAACTCCGGTGGGATTCGAACGCACAATCTCACCAGGCGAGCGGCTGCAGAACTACGCCTTAGACCGCGCGGCCACTAGGACCGGCAAGAGACCATTACCTACACTAAATACCCAATCAGAGACAGAGTTTGTGTAAATATAGAGTTGAGTGAGCTTAACCGCTGTACGGTCCAGTGAGAGCTTCGGTCAATAAGCAATGAACCTTCCGATCCTATTGAAGGGGAAAATTTCTTAACCTACCAAGAGGCTGCAACTAAGAACTTGCACCATTAAATTACTCTGAGGTGTCCCGCGTGCTGTTATGTAGCTCACGCGGTTAGGCGAGGGCTCCTCAGGCCAGAGTTCCGGTTCAATCCCAGGGAAGTTCGTGAGGATTTTGTGGTGGGCAATGCGGCAAGAAGGCGTGATTTTCTCTATTAATATTTCGATTTACTCCCGATACTTATCATTCCATATTTATCAATAACTATGAACTGGCCTATTTGGCAGCTATTTTATTCTAACTATTTACACATGTGGTAACAAACATACATTTTATCATTTCATAGTATATAATTCTACGTTTTTCGGCTTTGTTTCGCCGTCTTCAGAAAGAATCCAATTACAAAGGAAATAATATGCTAATGTCGATACGGATCTTCGTCTAATGCTCAGTATAAATGGGAGTTGGAAATTACAACCTAATATTAGTATATCAATTAATTAAAATGCAGATATTTGATGTTGGATATACAGGTGACACAAAAAACGGGAACTTTTGAAAAATCTTCCAAACTATCATTGTTTTTGTAAAACATTTTTATGGCGAAAGCACGCTGTTGACCGTTCCACTGATCCATGATTACGAAAATGATGGCGAGGTTGTCTGTAGCTCAAGATCCCTGTTCCGCAGTGCTGCCAATTGTACATGGCTGCCACTACGCATTTCAAAAGTTCCCGTTTTTTTGTGTCACTCTGTATAATGCCAAAACTTAGTGTAAATGTTATTTTAATGCTTACGCCCTTTTCATCCAAACACCAATATATGAATAATCAACAATCCCGAATGGAATTTAATCCGTATGTTGATAAAAAGGTTTTCATTGCGTAATAAAACACTCTGTATGGTATTAGGTATGATATAGCTTAATTGGGGTTGCGGTATTAAAGGACTCAGTCTCAAAACCACACAAGAATAAAAAATAGGTTACTCTACCTTCCCTGGAACAGAGCTGTGACTTTGATCAGTGTGCAGTTACGATGTTGGGGTATCAGGTTAGTGAAATTCTCCTGGCTTAAAGAAAGTTGCGTGTAAATAATTCTGGGATTCACGAATGAACATCTACAGCTTCGCACACACAATTAAACCCTACGTTTTGCCTTGGCATTTTCCAAGTTCATTTCCTATAAATTCCTTTATATATAATATGATACAAAACGCAACCTAAGATGTAGAATAAGATCGATTTCAGAAGTAATTAAACGCAGAAAAGATTCCAATCAAAAATAAACTAGTAGATGAAGTCAGACAGAAATTCTAACCCCTTTCCTCTGTTCTTGCTTGTACAATTTCAGTGTGTGAACGCACAAGTCCGTTTTTATCTCTACAAAGAATAAAAATAGGTGGAAAGACAGGCAAGGACCTCAAATATTACATTTCACTTCAATGAGATTTGAAATATAAAATACTTTCTGTTTTCGTTATTTCAAAAGCCGCGAGACGAAAGGAAAATATACATAGCATGAAATACTAACTTCATTTCTCTCTGCAGAAATGGATCACATTCGATGCTTTTTCGATTCGATCAACATGTAGAAGATGAACGGAAAATGCATGTACGTTTTCGTCTTCGTATACAGTGTCCGTTTAGAATTCCAGACAAGACCGAGCTGCGTTGGAAAAGTGCAGTTTTTCTACTCATAATCAAAATCGACATAAATCCATGGTACAAGTATCGAGTTGTACATGCGAAAAGACGGGCGGACAGGAATGGCGCAGCTAATAGGCATATTCTTTCAACTTTTCTTTGCGAACGCGCTACAAATGATACAACACCTACCAATAGGGGTTTTGACACAGGCAAAGCAAGAGGGAAAAGCAATCCCGCATTTCAGGGAATTGTGTATGCTAATGATGCAGAATAAGAGGTTTTTCCAGGACATAAGCTCAAGAGATAGGCAGGCACAGTTGTTTGGAGCGCTACACTAGATAAACTCGCGCTGTCTCAAGATAGATGTGCGGGACATTTGTTTTCCCTTACAAGAATAAAAAGTCCAGAAGCCTGGAAGTGCTGCAACGCTACTTGCCCAAGACCGCAAGCTTCCTTGCGACTGATATGAGATAAGACATTTCTCTGATGTATATCCTGCCTTCCTCCGCTGACGTTCCAAACTTCGCAACACCATTAACTTAGATATAAGTTTACTGTACCAAGCCGTAAGGCATACGATTTTCTTTGATGAATCATCACTGCCCCTATACCCAAGCACCAAGTTACGATGGCGTGTATGGGACGCAAGGAAAGCTCCACATACACTAGATATCGGAAACGGAGTGTTTGGTCCGCTCTCCCTCCACTAAAGAATCCTCGGTATCCGTTGGATATGCTCCAGAGCCAGTCTGAATATTTGCGTTCGTCCAAAGTCTCTATAGGGAATCTAGCCATCCAGTCACCTTACTGATTCAGCTAACATGGATAATAGGTGTTTTTCACCTTAGTCACATTAAACGTCCAAGGAAGAGACCAGCTACCCATGTAGAGGTTCTTTTGTGTTGATTTTGGCACTCTACAACACTACCGAGAGGACAAGATATATGGGTGGCTCAAATCTCGACAGATGCCCTGATCAAGGTGAAGTTACTGGTGGGTTTCTTCACTTTCTTGAGGTAATTTCCAGGACAGTTACATGATTAGGACAAACCGCTTCCTTTGAAAATCGTTCTGAATTTACCAATAATCCGAGCATTCAAATCCTGCAATATAAACATCATCCTCAAAGAAACTCACCGGTACAACATGTAAGAACAGAGCAGAAGAATGTTCTTGTTCATATGTGCAAAAACCAAACGTAATAATTATTATAAATAATAATAATAACAACAAATTATCTTATGGAGATGAAAGGGTTTTGCAGTCCCAACAAGATGTTTGTCGAATACCTAGATAGCGTCATAGGATGAATTGCCTTACTCAATAGAGTAATTAATCATCCGACTAAAAATTATTTAAATAGCTAGAATTATAAAACGAAGTAACCGATGGTCCGACCTAACAAAGAAACAACGAACCAACAAAAGAATCAAAAACCAACCGACCAACAAAAGAAGCAAACAAGCAAACAATCAACCAACCAATCACGTGATCGACCAACCGACCGACCAGCTACGTAATAGCAGTATAGAAAACTGAATATTAATAGAAGCATATTGCATTTCTTTACCTTCTACGTACTTCAATATTGATTTGATTATTAGACATAATTAGACTAGGTTTGGGTGATTTAATTAAAATTTCCTGCGTTGTAATACATAATCGGTATATGACGAGCTACAATGCCGGTATATGCTTATTCAGTAAGCGGTTTCAATAACCTGGCAAAGAATTTCTCTTCACATTTGCATACTTAATTCACCGAGTAAGATGGTTCCGCTGTTACAGGCACAAAGGGCTCAGGCAGCCACTGGATACTAACCGCAAGGGGTCCAGTACAAATCTTCGGAAATTACTGCTGCAAGATACAGTTCAATAGCATCCACATATTTCGAACTAAGTCACCACAATCTCACGACGGCACAAAGAAATTTCATGTAAGTAATTGAGCAATTTCAGTGCAACATGCAGGCAGACTGGATGTACGCCTTTATTAGTAATTGCTGTGTTCTAGCAGAAATGTCACTAACCAATATAGAGGTAGAGGATCTAACCTGAAAATCCGAAAACCGCTCGGATTCTTAGGCTATTCTTGTGTTTGAACCTGTAAGGTCACTTCTGTCTATATAAGATCTCACCCCCAAATGCCACCATGAGACTACCAGACAGTGTCCACAGTTTCACATTCCTTAAGGCAGTGTTCCAAAAACAAATTTTCTTCATGTGTTCCATTAAGCCAATCAGTGGCCATGTGGTCGAAAGTTTGGATATGAGGCAGTTTGCTTTCTGGGATTGTGGGTTCGAATCCCATCGGGTCATAAATATTTGTCCCCCGTGAGTGTTATGTGTCGTTCGGTAAGAGGTCTCTGCGTCGGGATTATCACCCATTTAGAGAAGCCCTACTTAGTGTGAAGTGTCCAGCAGTGTGACGGCGAAACATCTTAAGAGGAGGCAACGACCTGGAATCGAACCGAAGCGCCACAAGAAAAATATGTTTAATGAAACACCACGTCTTACAGACAGCTTGAACAGGTTAGGTACCTGGGTATTAAAACTGAATAGCCTGCAGGTTCCAGCAAATTTATTTCCGGTATCCACTAGACACAAAGCTGGAGGGGTTCAGAGCAGGATCGGGCGTGGATAGCAGAAGAAACTCCTCGTCTGACGGGAATCAAATTCTGTTTCCAAGGATGTTCCAAACGTTGCCCGCTTAATGTAGCTATCCCGGATATTTTTAAGAATAACCTTAATTACAAATAGAACACAATAAACAGACTGATATGCATACGTCATGTCGCTATCATACAAAAAGAATACGTTACACAGAAAGTAAGACAGCTCTTCATATCATTACGCTATTTCAAACTGGTCATACTCCAGCAGCTTACACTCACAGTTGCTGAGCCACACACATCAGCTGGTTAAACAAATAACTTACTGTAAATATAAGGCAATTCTTACGCGACTTATCACAACAGTTTCTACATGCCGTGATTGTAAGGTCGAAATACAATCCATTTCCTCACGGATACACAACTCTACATACAGCATTTAAGGGTCAGAGGAACTTCGTAACATAAAAAGAGACACAGGTCGTTGTGTTGTGGTTACATTCTTTAGAGCTTGTTTGGAGGGTTAAAATGTGGTGCAGGTTTGTTTGGTGTGAGGTAGGCATTTTATATTTCCGTAATAGAGAGAGTAAAGAGGAAGAGAGTGAGACAGATGGCTGCACTGTCATCAACCATGGCCTACCTCGCATACGTTGCTAAAAAGTTGCGTGATAAATGACCCATTCCCCGGGTTATAAAGCGTGATCCTAGGTTATAGACGAGTTCTCATCGACAGTGATGTTCTGTACAGTCAATTTCTGCAAATGAACGGAACCGGTATGTTGGTACAAAAGTTCATAAATCGGTTTCGGAGCACAGAAAAATCTCCTCCTCTTGCAGGGAATCGAGCCCATAATCCTTACCCGTTCAGCCCGTGTCCCAGTTCCTGTTCCAAATTCAAGATAAGTATGTCTGTACATTTCACCCTCTAAAGCACAAAAGGTAATCTGACAAAGGGCACCTCTGTTATTCGGGTCAATATTCGAGTTTCGGTTTCAAATACCCTACGCCATTGAAACTAAGTTTAATATTATCATTTGTCTCATAAATAAGCAATGATACGAAAAAAGTACAAAGTACGGTTTCAAAAATATTTATACACCTCGTACATTTAAGGAAATGCAACAGAGTTCTCCTCTCTAAGAGTCTATGTCCTATGTGTACTGCTGTATGTATGTATGTATGTATGTATGTATGTATGTATGTATGTATGTATGTATGTATGTATGTATGTATGTA
>Ga0123355_10018247_pt1 | contig 11118 bp, 7 predicted proteins | sample TergutEmb28metaG_3_FD_89872 | JGI IMG/M metagenome (GOLD analysis project Ga0123355, IMG submission 89872) | Embiratermes neotenicus P1 segment gut microbial communities from Petit-Saut dam, French Guiana - Emb289 P1 | ecosystem: Host-associated > Arthropoda: Insects > Digestive system > Gut ...
CAAAATGCATGTCACAATATTCCACGTGGGAAAACACAAAAGGCATTTTAGCAACACCGTACAACTAACCTGCCGTTCTCAACGCAGCCTTAAACTCTACTGCGTATGTTCGGTGCACGCAGCATGCATTTCTTATGCAGTGAAGTTCACTGCCCACCTTCCAGCTGAAAGCTTGTCATGCGAGACTACATACAAGGAAGAAGGGGGTGAGAGTGTTAGCCGACAGGTACAGTGCGTGGACCCGCAAGAAGACCACACTTTTCTCTGGCCATTATCTCCGTAACCGTTCCACTTTGGACTTAGGCGTTTTGGGTTATATCGGTATAGTTTAGCATAAGGAACACCCTCCCGAAGTCTGGCACATTCCTCCTGGGACACCCTGTATAATACTCTTCTAGGAATTCTATTTTCTTCCATTCTCTGTACATGCCCAAACCAATGTAATCTATTTAACCTTATTGTCTCTATTATAGTAGGTCCTCAAACTTTTGCATAAATTTCTTTATTGGTTAATATCCTCCAATTTTCTTTTTCATTGTCATATATTGGACCTAAAATTCTTCTATACACTTTCTTTTCAAAAATGTTCAATTGCTTTCTGTCTCTCTTTGTTAGTGTCCAAGTTTCTGATGCATATGTTAATGTTTGGTCTATTATTGTGTTCTTTAGTCTTAATTTGTTTCTTTGATAAGTTTTTATTTTTAAAAAATGTTTGTAGCATAAAATACATTTTGTTAGCATTGTTTACATTTAAATAGTTTGCTGAAAATCTACAACATACCCTAATACAATTTACACCAACATATAAGCCAGCAAACAGCAACTCATGTTTGTCAGACTTTGACTTTCATTCACTGTTTCTTCATGCAAGATTCAAATGACTCTTGTTTGAAAGGTGTGCATTAAGAAAAAATGTTTACATGAATGTCTAGAAAATAATATAATTCAGCAAACTTCCAACATCTGGGACTATTAGGACAACTTTAAAACCTCCAATTTTTTGTCAATGTTAGCGTTATATGCCATTCTTCAGACCTATACTCGTTTACCACTAGAATCTTCATTCAGCTCCAACATGATTATTACACTTACATAAGTATAAATATTAAAAAAGCAATTTAAAAACAGCCGAGAAAATACAAGCCCATCCACTCATAACAACATAAAATGACAGTCTGAGATCACGAGATACTAACGCGGCTGACTCGGTTCTGTTAGATATGGTTTGGTACTGATCCTTGGTTTGGCTGATGCTGCCACAACGCACTTCTGTGACAAAGATCACTCACAGCACTTTCCAATTTTTGTGCCAGAATATCAGGACTTCTGATCATCAGACTTTGGACGAATGGAGTTTCACTGTGTTACAAATTATTCCACTTTCAGTAATCACAAGGCTGCAGTTTGGCTCTGCATTAATAAGTACACAAAATCCTATGTTTAATGGCATGGAACATCACATGCTTCAAATTATAAGGCATTTTAAATCAATGAAGTTTTACACAAATAATTCCCTTTCCTAAATGTATATCTGGCCTGTCTACTCTAGCTACAATTTACACATTATTGTCAATGTAACTTGTTGTGCAGTTAATAAACATTAATTTTATTTTGTTCTTTTCTTTCTTTTCTCTCCAGGATTGTTGTATGTAGTGTATGTAAGTCATAAGCTTAATTTTATCATGCTTAGTTCTTGCCTTTCCTGTAACTCATACTGTTTGTTTACACTTCCATTTCTTAGTAAGCAGACCAGGCATGGGAGGAATATAATTTCCTTCTGTTTCTTTTTCTTTATAAGTGGTCGTGCTAAGTGTTATCGCGCAAGCCATGTGCGGGTTGACGCATGTAACAGTAGCTGCCTTGTGCTCCAGTTGCAGTCTGTTGTGTATCTTGAACAGCGACTGAGCAACAGAGAATGAAGCTGGATGGTCAGTGAGTGTTAACGGTAATGAAGAGCCCCGCTGGTGAGAATTGTCACCAATACAGTTCAGTTGTAACTGCTATTATTCCCTACTTACGCACAATAAAACTCCAGTACACTCTACTTGGGGATTATTGAGAGTGTGTGCGGCCTGCCCGACTCCCCATCTTAACCTGAGTTCCGAGCTCTGTCCCTCTGGGAACAACATCCAAGATACATTCCCTACCGGGTCCACGCAGGATAGAACAAACTAAAGACAACAAGGAATAATGCATTGTACCACATACTGAGAATAAATTACCCAAACGGGTGCCTGCTTTAAGGTGATTTACTTCACACACATTGCATATCACATAAAAGTTACCTGATGTATGTGAAATAATAAACTATAAAGGATTCCAGTCTTTCCATTTCATGAATGTTTGGTGTACGGTTCTAAAGAATTCAGAGTTTTATCAGCCAAATAGGTAATTCATAACCTCTAAATTTCCAAACAAAGTTTGTTAATTATGGACATACAAGACATCTGCATTTCAAATTCATCACGAAGTATACAGTCCTTCCCACCAATTCCACTAGAAAACATACTTTCATTCAAATGTTCCTTAGCACCAACAACTGGAAACATCATCCACACTGGAGCCCACACCAGACTGTGCAGATTCACGGGTGATTGACAGGACATCAGCACGATGAAGACCTGTATTTGAACCACGTTCACTGACAGGAAACGTGGGTGGAGGCATCATAGGACGATGATTCTTAAGTTTGTGGGCTAGTGTCAGAAAGATTGAGTCTACATTATCACACTCTGTTACGTCCCGGGCTGATGTTTCAAATAACTGAAACCAAATTAAAAACATTAATCTTCATTTCTTGTAACTTTTACCAATCATGAACCATACAGATGTGGTACACATGAAAATAACAGTGTCTCAATGAGAGATGCATGATTTAATTACAATCTAATGGCCTACTTGGACAAACTTCTGAACTAACCACTGCTAGTAACATGTTCTTGTGTTGAATTTTGATTATACCAACTAACAGGCTCAATTTTCAAAAGAAAAAGTGACAATACAAAAACATGTTTCTGAAAGAGGTTGTAAGTTTGAATAAGATAAACATTTTATCTTCATTCTATATCAATTCACTTCTTTCACACATGTTTTTGAGGTAATTCAACAAGAAGTTCTACACTTATGACAAAAACAATATATTATGTGTCCAATAACTGCACATATAAAAACCTTTTAATGCTTATTGGTTACATGACGCACCAGCATGTTTAACATTCAACAATTGTACGCTCCATCCACACCATATTTATGTGTATTTTAATTTATCTCAGAACAAACAGTGACTTCTCTTCCCATATAACATTAACTGATTGCTTTTTATAACAGATGAAAAGCGTTTACTGTGCAGTACGAACTGGATCTTCAAATAAAGCAATCTGCGCTTTGTTGTAAAAGGTTAATTAGTAGCTATTTATTACATCACAGTAATTTCTCCTACATGTTTCAGCCTGCAGAGGACATTCTAAGTAGAACACACTAGTAAAGGAATACATTTTATATATAAAATGTCAGGGGGTCAGTGAGTGGCCCACCACAAAGTACACATCATTAAGCTATGTACAGACATAACACACTGAAAAATACAATATCAACATCAACATACATGTACGTTTGCAAAAGTGGACATAAACTCTAACACTTGTATTTATGTGTACACTCCGTCGAACAAAAATCCATTGGCCTGATATTTCGTACGTCCCACCCAGGCAGTGACATGTGGTACAGTTGCCATCATAATTCGAGTCTTTTTACTTTCCCTGTACTTGTGTATTCGTGGCGTTTTTCTGTCTTCCACTCATTACAATCAATCACACCACATATATATTAACAGAAGACAACAATACATTTGGTTAATTTGAAATTAAAACATTAATTAAACTTCATTAACTTTCCCAGGCGCGAGGTTAGCTAGCTGTGTTCTTAGGGCAGGGATGGATGAGTCAACTGAACCGTTCTGTTCTTATTGTCAGCAGGCTTAGCCCAGACAGTTGAACACGTGCTAGGAGCAGTCTTCGGAAACAAACTAGGTTGGTTTGAGTCCCACTATCAGCATATTTCTTTATGTAGCCCAGGCAGTTGAACGCGTGCTAGCAGTAGCCTTTGGAAACAAACTACGTTCGTTCGAGTCCCACAATCTGCATATTTCTTTATGTAGCCCAGGCAGTTGAACGCGTGCTAGCAGTAGTCTTCGGAAACAAACTACATTTGTTCGAGTCCCACTATTGGCATATTTCTTTATGCAGCCAAGGCAGTTGAACGCCTGTTACCAGTAGCCTTCGGAAACAAACTATGTTGGTTCGAGTCCCACTATTGGCATATTTCTTTATGTAGCCCGGCAGTTGAACGCGTGCTAGCAGTAGCCTAAGGAAATAAACTATGTTGGTTCGAGTCCCACTATCGGCATATTTCTTTATGTAGCCCAGGCAGTTGAATGCGTGTTAGCAGTAGCCTTCGGAAACAAACTATGTTGGTTCGAGTCCCACTATCGGCATATTTTTTTATGTAGCCCAGGCAGTTGAACGCGTGTTAGCAGTAGCCTTCAGAAACAAACTATGTTGGTTCGAGTCCCACTATCGGCATATTTCTTTTTATATTTCCGAAGGCTACTGCTAACATGCGCTCAACTGCCTTGGGCACATAAAGAAATATGCTGATAGTGGGACTCGAACCAATGTAGTTTGTTTGCAAAGGTTACTCCTAGCACGCATTCAACTGCCTGGGTTACATAAAGCAATATGTCGATAGTGGGACTCAAACCAACATAGTTTGTTTCTGAAGGCTACTGCTAGCACGCGTTCAACTGCCTGGGCTACATAAAGAAATATGCTGATGGTGAGAATCAAACCAACATAGTTTTTTTCCGAACGCTACTGCTAGCACGCGTTCAACTGCCTTGGCTACATAAAGAAATATGCCAATGTGGGACTCAAACCAACATAGTTTGTTTCCGAAGGCTACTTCTAGCACGCATTCAATTGCCTGGGTTACATAAAGAAATATGCCGATAGTGGGACTCGAACCAACGTAGTTTGTTTTCGAAGGCTACTGCTAGCACGCGTTCAACTGCCTGGGCTACATAAAGAAATATGCTGATAGTGGGACTCGAACCAACGTAGATTGTTTCCGAAGGCTACTCCTAGCACACTTTCAACTGCCTGGGTTACATAAAGAAATATGCTGATGGTGGGGCTTGAACCAACATAGTTTGTTTCCGAAGGCTACTGCTAACATGCGTTCAATTGCCTTGGCTACAATATGCCGATAGTGGGACTCGAACCAACATAGTTTGTTTCCGAAGGCTACTGCTAGTATGCGTTCAAGTGTCTGGGCTAAGCCTGCTGACAGTAAGAACGAAGAGTCCGGTCGACTCATCCATCCTTAGCAGCAAAGCTAGCAAGCCTCACGCCTGGGAAAGTTAATGTAGTTTAATTAATGTTTTAATTTCAAATTAAGCAAATGTATAGTTGTCTTCGGTTAATAATTATGCGGTGTATTTGACTGTAATGAATGGAAAACAGAGAAACGCCACGAATGCACAAATATGGAGAAAATAAAACGACCTGAATTATGATGGCAACTGTATGGCACGTGACTTCCAGTTCGGGACTTAGAAAATTTCAGGCAGATGGATTTTTGTTCGACTGAGTGTACTACAATTTTAGCATTTGTATCATAGCTGTGTTTTAACTCTTGGTGCCTTGATTTTAAACTTGTTTTTTTTTATTTATGCACATTTATGACGTTTCATATAAATAAGTATTCCTTTATATCAATATTCTCCCTTAAGATGGCCTCTGCAGGCCACAATAGGAAGAAGAAATTACTCCAAATTATCGCTATCAATGAATATGAGCTATTACTTGGAACAAATGTAATATACTGTCAATCTATTACAAGGAACATGTATAAAACAAACTGCATTTCAACACACACTGACAAAGCTACTGTTCTGAGGTCCAAACATGTGGGTTGAGCAAGAGCTGTCACATGATGACAGACAGGTCAGTTTCACTCATCTTGAATACTGTATAACTTGTATCTTGCATTTCTCAGTTTAACATAAGTAGGAGGAAAGTAGTGTTCAGGCAACTGTTTCATTTAGTTATGTGTAGAAATATTTAAAATTGGAAGGTCATGAATCTAATCATCAGTTTTTACACAAACAAGGCGAAGACTTTTTCAATTATGTACGTTGAGTGAAGAGTGATGGGAACATAAGTGGCACATGTAGACAAACTTTATGTCCCTGAAAGCTATCATGACAAGCCTTCAGCACAATCGCCTGCCACGTGATAATCCTTGTCCCAACTCTGGGAACTAGTGAAGGCCATCAGCAAAATGAGTCTTGCTGATACCTATTAACTCAAGTCTTAGAGTAAAAACCACTACTTTATTAAGAACTCAGTGCCCTTTTGTTGAACTGCAATCCACATAGCTGTTTTAAAGTCCCTGCATTGTACTCACAATTCAGTTTATAAGGTACCCAGTGCTGGAGAATAATGAATGTGAGTTAAAAAAAAAAAAACAATAGGAGGATCAATTTTCCAGACAAAGGAGCTGTGCAAAATTTCCTTGGTAGAGGCAAGCCTTCACTTTTCCAGAGAACTGAATTTTGTTCTGAATCAGGGTTATAACACATGATCCCAGATTCACCACAGGTGATACAGGATGAACAGGAACTTGGATTTCACTTAGAAAGAGTTACATTTTTGCTGGCACACTTCCACATACACTGTGTGTGTGGTCATCACTAACATCACGTGCAAATCACCTGCAACACACTTCGGACATGCCTGATTTCCCCAGTACAATGCACTGAACCATATTCAATGACACACTTAAGTGGCAGACAAGTCCCACAATTAACTTTATTCCATACACACTGTGTGGCTATACATGAATACTAGATGCAAAGGCTAGAAAGGCACAGCCAGCCAAAGGCCAAATATCAAGAGACAGTATACACTGACGATGATGCAAGGTGTTGTCAAAATGTGTATGTCAGACATAAAATAGTGTATGTTAAAGGCAGTGGACCAAAATAATAGTGTACGTCAAATCCCATAATATTAGTCTTCAGTCCTACATCAGCACCCCATTAGCTTCCTCAGCACTGACAAATGGGATGGCAGTGTTGGGGTCACCTGCTTCAAGCATCATAGACTACCTTCCTGTTCCCTTCTTCAAAATGCTTCCACCATCTGAGAACTGTAGGTCTGTGTATTATTTCTGACCCACAGTCTCCCTGTAAGATATCTAACATTTCTTTACCACTGTTTATGAGCTTCATACAAAACTTAACTGGACACTTCTGCCTTAAAACACATAAAATATCATTCTCTTCCACCAATGACAAATGGGGCTCATCAAATACAAGAATCTCACCTAAACTGACCCTTAGGGGTGGAATAATGCTCTTGGCATCAAGGCCTCATCATCAATTGCAGGTCACAATGTGATGTGCAATCTTCTAGATCTAGACTACTGCAGAAAAGCAGCAATGCCAGTCTCATTACTTTTCAGAAACCCTCATACAAAAAGATCTGAAGGACACATTAAGTTCATTTATGACCTCAAATAAAATTACCAGAATGAGACTCAAAAAAATCAAATTTGTCAACAATCTTTTGTGTTAAGTACAAGTATATTACATCAAGTTTCACTCAAATCAATCATGCAGTTCAAGCTCTTTTATGCACAGATGGACAGAGTAACTAAACTAATACATGATTATTTATCTTCTTGTTTTTTTACAAAATTAAAACTCTTTGGTTTAGTCTCCATATAGCAAGCTACTGTGAATAACATTCAGAGACCAACAAATTTTATCTTCCTTTGTCCGTATAATGAAACTATTACTCTTATTATGAAACATATAATTGCACGTCAACTACCAACATAAAAAGGACCCACCACATCTTTTAAATCCCTGTGCAAATCGTGGCTAGTCATTTAGGGAGCATCTACTGTAAATGCAAAAGCTTAAGAAAAACTCACTGGCATGTTATGGATGTCAGCAAATCTCTGAGCTGCGTTTGTCTTTACAACTTGATTTTCCTTGCAATCACATTTATTGCCTACCAGGATTCGAGGTACATCTCTTGTTAAGTTGTGATAGTCACATTCTTCAATCCACTGAGGTAATGACTGTAACATAACAGAATACATGGATGCTAACCATACAGTAATGTTACTTCTCAGTTTAAATTCATCATATACCTGGAATAAAATACGTATTCCAGTTTATTCAAAATATAAAACACATGTGAGACCTGAGATTCTCACAGTGTTGCTGAAGATTCAAGTATTCTGGGATGACAAACCATGTTAACTGATTAAGAGTTGTAATGTTTTGAAGAATCATTAACTATTTACCATTTGCCATAGCATAAAATCTCACAAGGCTCAAATCTTCTAAAACATGTTATTACACTTCCTCATGCACTTAAAATTTAAGCAACTCCCAGAACTATGTTGTTCCTAGAAACAAGGTTATTTCACACAGTGGGCAATGCAACACAGCTGAATTTCAACTGTGTGCAGTACCAACAGATGTCACCCATGTGGACTCGATTTAAACACCTCAGGATCAGTCCAACCATATGCGTTTGGATGAAGGTCATCAATTACTGGTATATCCTACCTACGTACATGATAAACAATCAGTGTTCCTTGACTGAGGAGAAGAGAGAATGTCTCAAATCAGTGTTTATGTTGATGGCAAAATCCCTTAAGTTAACATATGTGCTTAGACATACATATGGATAGAGTTAACAAGCCTATGCCAACAATAAATAAGAAACATGCCATCAAGTGACATACATCACAAGGTAAATACTGTGAGGTATCACTACTCTTATGTTTCACATACTGTCAGACCCCCTCCACACTCCCTCAGTGCACACAAAGCTTCAGCTCAATAATCTGATTCTTAATATCTGTACTGACATGTACTCTGACACCAATAAAATGGAAACATATCCAGAGTTCAAACTGTCAAAGATGCTGGGGTTTTAATTCTAACTACTGCTGAGGTCAGTGAGATTTTAAATTTATATTACCCAGAAGTCCATTTGCTGCTATATGGTGCAATGAAGCCAGCAGTAGATGACATACTAAATGTCCTTACAGGGTACAGAGGCCAGCATTGAAAGTCAACATGTACCGAGAGAAATAAAGTAGAAAATACAATATGTTCTGAAATATTATTCAATTATTTCTTGGACTCACCTCAAAAGAAGACATTTTAGTTACATCATATACAATGACAACAGCATGAACATTTCGGTAATAATGCTGTACCATAGACTTCCTAAACCGTTCTTGGCCTGCAGTGTCCCACAGTTGCAGCTGAAAATAGTAAGAAGTATACTCACAATAGGTGAATGCTTCTTGCACAAAAACAAAGCATGGTTGGGAAACGTCCACTTGATCTTTCACAGCCCAAAATAGTACATAAACCATGAAACACCCACCAAACCCACTACTGATCAGATGCATCAGGTGCATCCAATGATGGCACCAATGACCATTAATACATGACTACCTAAACCTACACAATGGAAAAGGAGTAAGCAATCAAGACCCCAAGACTAAACCTAGTAAAAAATTTAAAAAATACATCTTGTATACTCACCTTTATTTCTTCTCCATTGATATCAACAGCCCTTTCTCTAAAATCTACTCCAATAGTTGCTTCAGATTTGTCGAGAAACTTGCCTTCACAAAATCTATAGGTGAGGCATGTCTTTCCCACGTTTGAATCTCCGACAACTATAATTTTGAACACTCTCTTCTGAGTATCAACGGTACTTTTCAGTTTAGTTCTATCAGTCTTACGTGGTGTGCTTCTTTTATTTACACCAGTCTCAGCCATTATATTTTAAAATAACATGTATTATATAAAGCGGTCGTATTAACGTCATGAATACAATCAAGAATCCTTCCTCTACAATTTTCACATTTCTTATCTACACAGTGCGTTCCAACTCATTTTAAAACACGAACCACCTATTTGGTGCATCACCACCTGCATCCGAGGATAAATAAAGACTGGACGACACTCAACAACGAAATGCGCGGTGGGCACAAAAACGAGAGAAAATTTGACATTAGGTAGTACGTCACTCCACTGTCATTGAACATTCTAGTGCATTAAGCAGAAAGCTTCAACATTACGGACCTTGGTTCCATCACCTTATCTTACCATTGAAAGATTAGATCCACCACCGATAACAAGTGCAGACAGGTATGCCAATTTAACCTCCACGGTTATTAATCTGTGCCACATGAGCACGCGGTAACCAGAGTGAATAGGTAGTTGCTGACAGCTCCTGCATTCGTGACTCATTGCTCACGCTATAGACGATCCGTGACAATCTGGTACTGGGCAAAACAATGCCTGCTATGCCACCGGCGCTATATTTGATTGGCTAATACTTATCGAACAAAAAGTAAACGCTTGTGCGTGACCTGCGCACAGAACTTTTAATTGTACTCAGTCCCTTCTCTAACTTTACTTTGAAATGCATTGCTTGCACCAACAGAAATAGGATTCACTTTTACTGCTGTGTTAATGTATATCTTAACACTCTAAAAGCACTTTGTATTATTTCACTCTTAGAGGAATGTTTCATAAACATTAGACCTTAAATGTGCGAAAGAAATCTGGAACAATTTCCTGGAAGCAGCTATGAAACCTCTTTAACTGCAACATGTCTGGTATGTGGCTAGAGCCAACTGGACCCACTGTCCAAGCCTGACTCTTGAAATAAATTTCACTCACTTCATGTGCATATGCAACCTCTTATTACATGCCAGAACAATATGAAGTTGTAGGAAATGCATAATGCACAAAGAATTCAGACTTGAAAAGTACATTACTTACTCCACACCTTCATACTAAACTGGTCTGAGGACATTCCCATTCAAATGGTTCAATGTTAACACATTGGCGCCCGACAACTGTGAGCACTGCCCACCCCTCGTGGACCAGCCATTTAAACTCTCAACTGGACCTTTAACCTTACAACTCCGTAGTACCGTACGAGTCCCTTTACATGAACATAACTTTTCTCAATATAAACATATTTAGTTAAAATTTTATTTCTGTACTCA
>Ga0123355_10018248_pt1 | contig 11117 bp, 6 predicted proteins | sample TergutEmb28metaG_3_FD_89872 | JGI IMG/M metagenome (GOLD analysis project Ga0123355, IMG submission 89872) | Embiratermes neotenicus P1 segment gut microbial communities from Petit-Saut dam, French Guiana - Emb289 P1 | ecosystem: Host-associated > Arthropoda: Insects > Digestive system > Gut ...
CGTGAGCGAGCCCGCGCCCTTTGAGTCATTGAGCTTGGCCGCCCGTTCCAGGAGGCGGGAATGCAGATAGAAAACGTCACCCGGATAGGCCTCGCGGCCCGGCGGGCGGCGCAGCAGCAGCGACATCTGCCGGTAGGCGACGGCCTGCTTAGAGAGATCATCATAGATGATCAACGCATGCATGGCATTGTCGCGGAAATATTCGCCCATGGCGCAACCTGCGAAGGGCGCGAGGAACTGCATGGGGGCCGGATCGGAAGCGGTCGCAGCGATGACGATCGAATAGGCAAGCGCGCCTTGCTCTTCGAGAACCTTGACGAATTGCGCGACGGTCGAGCGCTTCTGGCCGACCGCGACATAGACGCAATAGAGCTTGAGGCTCTCGTCCGTGCCCTGGTTCAGCGGTTTCTGGTTGAGAATGGTGTCAAGCGCCACCGCCGTCTTGCCGGTCTGCCGGTCACCGATGATGAGCTCGCGCTGGCCGCGTCCGATCGGAATCAGCGCATCGATCGCCTTAAGGCCGGTCGACATCGGCTCATGCACGGATTTACGCGGAATGATGCCCGGCGCCTTGACGTCGACCCTAGCGCGCTTCTCAGCGGTGATTGGACCCTTGCCATCGATCGGATTGCCAAGCGCATCGACGACGCGGCCAAGCAGGCCCTCGCCGACCGGCACATCGACGATGGCGCTGGTGCGCTTGACCGTTTGGCCCTCGCCAATATCCCGGTCGGAGCCAAAAATCACAATGCCGACATTATCGCTTTCGAGATTGAGCGCCATGCCGCGGATGCCATTCTCGAACTCGACCATCTCGCCCGCCTGGACATTGTCGAGGCCATAGATGCGGGCAATGCCGTCACCGACCGAAAGAACCTGGCCGACCTCGGTCACTTCGGGTTCGTTGCCGAAGTTGGCGATTTCCTTCTTGAGGATTGCGGAAATTTCCGCCGCGCGGATCTCCATTAGACGGCCTCTTTCAGACGTGTGCGGATCGAATTGAGTTTGGTTTTAAGTGAAGAGTCCACCATGCGCGAGCCGAGCTTGACGACCAGCCCCCCGAGGATCGAAGGATCAACCTTGACGGCGATATCGACGCTGCCGCTGCCAGAAATTTCTCTGAGCTCGGTGCGCAGCGCTTCAATATGTTCGGGCTTAAGCTCTTCGGCGGCGGTCACTTGCACCCGGGTGATGCCCTTATGCGCATCATAGAGTGCATTGAATGCGCGGATCATGTCGCTGATCGCGAAAAGCCGGCGCTTAGCCGCGACAAGTTTCAGGAAATTGGCGGCCGTGCCCGTCATTCCAGCCTCAGCGAGGAGGGCGCCGAGCGCCTTTACTTGCTCTTCGGCCGAAAAAACCGGGCTTTTGACGAAGCGCAGCAGATCGGGGCTTTCTTCGGTCCACTTCTGGAAGGCGGCAAGGTCGGCGGCCGTCTTTTCGGTCTCGCCCTTTTCCTCGTTCAGCGCGAACAAAGCCTCGGCGTAGCGCCCAGCCATTCCCGTCGCGCGTGTTTCCGTCTTCGCCAACACAAACCCCTAAGAATCGTTTTGCTCCGGCCAAGCCGCACCGGCCATCCGCTTTGGCAAACCACTTTGCTGGAAACTGCGCATCAACGGGCATGAGCCGCAAAGAGCGTAGCGCGAAGGGAAGCGGACTGAGGAAGTACACCTCGGCCCTGAAGGCGACGGGTCACTAACATAGAGCCTTGTGCGGCGCAACCCCGCTGTTCGTCTTCCATGTGGTGACCCGCATGAGTTTCTAAGCCTGCCAGCCGGGGCCGGCGTGAAGCTCACTAACAGACTGTTATACTTGCGATTTTGTACAACCGACGGACGAAAGGTGGAAACTGAAAAGGCGAACTTTATGTCGAGCTTCTTGTCTTTCCGCCTTCCGCCATCGCGCTAGATCGCGATGATTTTGGACCCTGTCGATCCAAATCATGAAACGCGATCGATTTCTCATAATTTGAGGCGCGGGATTTATGCGAAAAGAGGGTCACCCGTTTTTCGCATCCACTCGAGATGAGCTGCGTCTTATGGGATATATTTCGAAGCCATCTGCAGCAAGATGATTCTGGAACACCGCCTTGATTGCCCATGCCCCGGCTCTGGTCTTAGAAGGCAGCAGGCGATCATCCGCCAAGCGGCGCCGGGAGATAACGGAAAACATCTATGTCTTCTATGTCTTCCCGGCATCGAACGTGTCATGCAGAAGAGGTGAGCAAGGACAGACTGACACCGCCCCTCGCGAAGCTCCCTAGGTTTGTTCGACTTGGGTTCCATCCGCCTATTGCGAGGCGCCGTCAACCATCGGCCGCGGCCATTTGCCTTCCACTCGCAAACTGGAGTCGGATGATTGACGTTGGTGAACAGTCCTTGATGTCTGACTTCGGGGTGGAACTGTTCCAGACGCGCATCGCGTATATGACCATTGGAAGAGCTGCCACAATAGAATTTGAGGGCGACCCTGAAACTCTCCGTCCATTGCAGACGGGGTACCGGCGGGAGGCTTTTACTACATATGGCCTATCCATCTAAAAATGCGTTGAAAATAGGGCAAAACTGTGGTTTCTATGAGGCGTTGTAAAGTTGGATTGATGTTGCCGTTTTGGTTTCTCGTTTTGAGAGTGGAAAGCCGCGTCGTTGAAGTGAAAATCGTTAAAGTAAAAAAGCAAAGTGGGGGGAACCGACCGTGTAAAACGCCGGTGTTGCTTAGACGATTTGGGCAACCGCCCAAAACTCCCGCCGTGTGGCGCCCATTAAGTGCCTTAATGCAGAGTGTGACTGCGGCGAGCGGTAAATTAGTGCATTCCTGTTAATTAATTCGGTTCGGGATGGGCGTGACCAATGAGTAACAATAATGAAATAGAACGCATCATCATTCGCCATATTTCTGGCTCTAAGGCCAATCAGGTCGAACAAATACCCTTCGAAGGCTTGACGGAACTCACCATAGGCCGCGATCCGTCTTCAAAAATCATGTTCGATTCTCCGCGAGATGACATCGCAAGCCGCCGCCATGCGGTGATCCGCGTCATGCGCGGAGACAAAAATTCGTTCCGACTCGCAGATCTTGGCAGCAGCAATGGAACGTTTCTCAATGGCGAACGGATCACCGAGGAGAAGGAGCTTCTGCCCGAAGATTCGATCGAGCTTGGCAAAAATGGGCTGAAGTTCGTCTTTGACGTGCAGCCGAGGCCCCCTTATTTGGTCTCACGCACGCGAACCATCGCTGTGAACGATCCGGCTGCGACTCGGCTCGTCAAGGCAGCCGAGGTCGCCGTTGCGGTAACCTCAATACAGGAAGCCGATGGCAATGGCGATATCAAGGTCGATTCGTCGATCCAGAAATTTGAACCGCCGTTGAAACCAGGCGTTGGCAAGGAAACGGTCATGCGCCTGCTTGGCGAAGAACGCCGGGCGACGAGCCGCGTCTGGATCTCTTCGCTTGCCGGCGTCGCCGCCGTCGTGGCCCTCGCTGGCGGTGCATTTTACTGGAAGCACCAGCGGGATCTGAAAAATGAGGAGGCGCTTCTCGTTTCAAAGATCGACCAAAATGCGGATGTCATCGAGGAGAAAAACCAGGAGGAGCAACGCAGGCAGGCTGAGGCGCGGGGACTCTCGTCGCAGGAAGTGGTCACACTCTTTGGCAACGCGACAGCTCAAATCAATCGGTCGTGGCGGCTCTACGACAAGGCGACCGGCGATCCGGTTTTCCAGTTGACGTTCGGGGGCGTCGTCGGTGAGGGGGGTCACCGGCAAATAAAAATTTTTCCAGCCTATGTGCGGTTAGCAGGAAATGGACCCATCGTCCGCTGGCTGACACTCGAACATGACAACAGATCGAACATTGAAATCGGAGGGTCGGGCTCGGGGACAGGGTTTGTTGTCGATGAGCAAGGCTTTATGCTGACCAACAAACATGTCGCGGCACCTTGGAATCTGAGCTTCGGACAAGCTGATCCTGCCAACGGATATGGATACGGTTGGCTTTTCGAGGAAGCCGACTATTTCGACACCAAGAAAAAGCATCATAAACCGCCGACACTCATCGACCTGACCAACGATCAAAATGCTTTTTTGCGAGGCTGGGTTCCGGCGTCCGGCGGAGTCGTATTCGACCGGAACGTACCAATTCCAATCGGAGGCAACATTCCTGACCCGAGCAAAAATACCGAACGCACCTTCTTTGGAAGGAATGACAGCCTCGAAGTCCGTTTCGCGAACAGCCGCGGAAAGGCGAGCGCAACTCTTGTCCGATTCTCCGACGAAAGCGATGCGGCTCTCATCAAGGTCGATACGCCTCAGAAGCTCAAAGCTCTGAATATCGCTAACGATGATACCATCGGCACGGGCGAGCCCGTCATTGCAATAGGATTTCCCGGCGTCGCCGAGCCGATACTCGCTGTCAGCACGACCATCGAAAATGGCCAGCGAAGGGATATTAACGATATCATTCCAGTGCCGTTCGTAACCGAAGGGATCGTATCGCTGATCAGCCCGGCCGTTAGGACCGTGAACGAGGTCACCTTCGGGGGCGCAAGGGGTGATGTGTTCCAAATGAGCATCAACTCGACGGGCGCCGGCAATAGCGGCGGCCCGGTCTTCAATAAGAAGGGCCAGGTGATCGGCATTTTCACCTATACGAGCAGCCTCGGAGGTGCGAACACAACCGAAGCCATACCGATCAAATACGGCCGCAATCTCCTGCTTTCGCAGGCTCCTTAGAGTGGGGTAAGCAAATTGTGCAACGGTTTTGCGCTAGCACCCTGCTCTCCATCATTCGAACGTGAGAAGCGCCACAAATGATGGGAGGCGCATCTCTGAATTCCAATCAATTCCACGTCGTGGGTGCGATGCAGACGGCTGTTGGCTGTGTGCGGACATCGAATGAAGATGCTGTCGCCTTCGTCATCCCATCTCAGGACGATCCGTCGGCTGAGAGAGTATGCCTGGGCCTTGTTGCCGATGGAATGGGAGGGCATGCCGCAGGAGAAGTTGCAAGCGCGCTTGCAGTTGAGGTTGTGCGACAGGCTTTTTTTTCATTGCAAGGGCCGGTTCCGCAATCCTTGATGAGGGCATTCCAGACCGCCAACCGCGCGATCTTCGAACATGCTCGGAGTCATCCGGAATGCCAAGGCATGGGCACGACATGCACAGCACTTGTCATCCATGATGGCCAGCTATGGCTTGCCCACGTCGGTGACAGCCGGGCCTATCTTCTGCGGAGAGGCAAGTTGGCTCAATTGACTGAGGACCACACCCTCCATGCGCAAATGATCCGCGAAGGCATGATGAACGAAGATGAGGCCCGGACTGCGGAAGGCGGCAACGTTATTTTGAAGGCGCTCGGCACGGCTTTAGATATTGCTCCAGATGTCTGGGAAAAAGGCTTGCGCCTGCTTGAAGACGACACTCTCTTGCTTTGCTCAGACGGACTATGGAATTTGGTGGATGATGCGAGAATAGCCGAAGGACTCGCCTCCCGTGACCCGCATGAGGCTTGTCAGCGTCTCATCGATGCGGCGCTCGAAGCGGGCGGATATGACAATATATCAGTTGGTATTTTTGCCGTGCGTCCACAGAACGGGCGCGCGGCCGAGCCACAAAAATCGACACGTCGAATCAAGATCGCAAAGGTTGAGGCGTCTGAAAAAGCGCCCAGACCTGCGTAATGCAGGTCTACCGGAGAGACTGCAATGAAACATCCACGGATGATCGGCCAATATCAAATCGTTGAGCGGCTCGCTTCAGGAGGTGCCGGGGAAATCTATGTGGGGATCGACACAAAGGTCGATCGCGAGGTGGCGATCAAATTCCTGCGGCCTGAGCTAGCCAGCGATTCCAGCTACGTCGATCGTTTCGTGGCCGAGGCGAAGAGTCTTGGGCGCCTTAATCATCCCAATATCGCAACCCTCTATGCGCTGCCGCAGGAGGATGATTATGTGTGTATGGTCATGGAACTCGTCCATGGCCACACCGTCGAGCAAATTATCAACGACCGGCGCGGTCCGCTCGGAGTCAAGGAGAGTCTCGCCCTTATCGCACAAGTCGCTGACGGCCTATCCTACGCTCATCAAAAGGGGGTGATTCATCGCGATATCAAGCCATCGAATTTGATGGTCACCGACTCAGGCCGTGTGAAGATCATGGATTTCGGCATCGCGCGCGTGCAGGGGAGCACAAGGCTGACGAGCGCCGGCTACGCGGTCGGAACGCCGCTTTATATGTCACCCGAACAACACAGGGGCCTTGAGGGCGATGAACGCAGCGACATCTATTCGCTTGCCATCGTGCTTTATGAGCTTCTCGCCGGAGCGCCTCCTTTTAAGGGCACTGCCGCATTTGAGCTTGCAAAAGCGCATCTTGAGCAGATGCCGCCACCCCTCATTCCACGGATCGCTGGTGTCGAGCCGGAGCTGGAAGCGGCCATTATGACCGCGTTGTCCAAGCGGCCTGAGCAACGTTTTCCTTCGATCAGTGCCTTTAGCAATGCAACCGGCGCGACCGCGCTGCGCGGCGAAGCCACCCAAATCATTCACAGCCATACAAGGCTTGTGCAGGGGGCAGATGAGCCGCAAAAGACACCCCAAGTGCCCTTCCAAACTCTGGCGCTTGCCGTCGTACGCAGCCGGGCCGGGACCATCATGCGCCGGTTCAGGAGTTTGCACCCGGTGGTGCAAGCTGCATCGGTGACTGCCCTTGTTACGGCAACTGCCGGAGGGCTTTGGTCCCTTAACCAGCCGGTCCCCGACGACACGACGCGAGCCCCGCTGGAAACGAGCGATGCCATTTCTCTTCCGGCGTCTTCGGTCAACAACCAAGCAAGGGTGACGAACCAAAAGAGCGGAAGAAATGTAGCCGTGAAGGCGCTACCGGACGCCACTCCGGCCAAAACGGAACAGGGCCGTGTGCCGCCGTCGCAGCCCGGCTGCGACCCCCAATTTCCCTCCACCTGTGTTGAACACAACCCAGACAATCCAGCCGAAGCCTATCAGCGGCCCCTCGCCGAAGCAAAACCGGCCTTTAAGCCGGATAGCTCCGCGGCCCAGGAACGGGCGTCGCTTTTGGCGAAGACCGCAACGGCAGAAAGCGCAGGCAGCGCGGCGGATATCTATGATCGGGGCATGCGCTACCTGCATGGTGAAGGCGGCGTGTCGAAAGATCCCGTAAAGGCTAGAGATCTCTTCTACCAGGCCGCACATGCCGCCGAACCCAGCCTAAAGGCCATGGTGAAACTGGGCGACCTGTATCACGATGGTGTCGGGGGTGAAAAGAATCTCCATTTGGCCCTGAAATACTTCAAGCTCGCGGCAGACAACGGCGATGAAGAAGCGCTCTACAATCTCGGCCAAATGTGTGAACATAAAGAAGCAGGATTGAGTTCCCGCGACGCCGAGAACTATTATGAGAGGGCTTCGACGAAAGGCTCTCTTTACGCCAAACGACGTCTTGAAGAGCTCCACGAAGGGCAATGAAAGCGGCCAGGGCATTCCATTCGATCTCGAATCAAGATCGCGTCAGTAGGGTGCCATAGTGGCTCCGCCGCCACCGTGATGGCTTCCGCCACCAGTATGATGATGCCCATGGCCACCCCCATGATGCCGGTGTCCATACCGGTAAGAAGCGTGGCGAGAGTGAGAGGGGTGATGATAGCGGTGGTAATGATAGCCGTGATGGTAGGAGCCAAGATGCAAGCTAAAAGGCCCGAATCCCAAGTATTGCGCTCCGGCCGGCCGGATATCTAACAACAGAGATGCAACAAGCAATGATAAGCCGAGCAGAACTCCACTCCGGCCGCTCAATCGCCCTGCCCCCATATCTTTTGAATTTAGAGCGATCAATGGTGAAGGTCGCACGAAACGTGTTACTCCCGAAACTTTTTCTTTACCGGCTCTCTGATGGGTCAGGGTCAATGACCCATATCGTGATGGCGACTGCAACAGGAGGTATAGGAATATAATTTATAATATCGCGTTGCACATCGTTGCGCAATTCTAGGGATGGCTGCAATCTCATATTCTCAACGGGTACACCCCCAATTCCTGTTGTGGCTTCGAACGAAAAAGGTGTCACGTCCTCCCTAACGGCGTTAAAATTTCACCGCCCTATCTTTCCGTGTCTTTTCTCTTCGCCATGCGCGCCAATGTCATCAGCGCGCGTGCAGCAAGGGCCGGAGCAAGCCTTGGCTCGCGCCGCGTCCGGGCAATCGCTTCGTCCAGGAGATTTGTCGCGCGAAAAAGCATGTCTTGCGTCCAATTGTGCAGATGGCGCTCGAAAATTTCTCTGCGTCCGAAAGCCGCCGCACGAAAGCCGTCCGGTTCTAGACTGCCGCTGCGGGCACGATGCAGATCGAGCGCGTGACGTAACGCCGCGGCGAGAAGGCTACCGCAATCGGCGGGGTTTCCCAGACTCTGCTGCAGGCCCGCATCAAGCGCCGGAAAATCACCCTCGAAGGCGGCATGAACCGCCTTGTCGGCGACCTGGATCGCCGCATCGCTGACAATGGCTTCAACATCCGCAAAGCCGATTTCACTTGTCCCATGGGTGTAGAGCAGCAGCTTTTCGATTTCCGAACGGGTCGTTAATCGATCCTGCCCGAGATGCTCGGTGAGAAAGGCCTTTGCCTCCGGGGTGATCATCTGGCCTGCCGCCGAAACCTCAGAGACAATCAGCCGCTCAAGGTCCTGGGCGGAATCGGGATAGCATTGGATCGCGGCCGCGTTTTTGTCCCGCTCGCACAGGATGCGCAGTGGTGCGTCTTTCTTGAGCGTGCCCGCTTCGATGATGATCGTGCACTCGCGTGGCGGAGCCTTGAAAAGTGGCTCGATCGCATTCAGGAAAGCCTTACCTTCGGCCTCGATCAGAATCGCCCGCTTAGCCCCGAAAAGGGGAACCGTATGGGCCTCATCGGCGAGTCGCCAAGGATCGCCGGCGAGCTCATCCCCTTTGATCCGCACGAACTGGAACGGATCCCTAGGGTTGTCGACCGAAGCCTTCAGGATTTTTTGCGCCCGCTCGCTGACGAGTCCGGGATCAGTGCCGAAGAGAAGATAAAGAAAGACATGGGCCGGCAGGCGGGCGAGAAACCGCTCGGCCTCGTGATTTTTGACGACAGTCACGGCTTATCCATGCCCCGCCAAGGCGGCGGCGAGCTTTGTGCGGATCTGATCGGCGAGCGTTTCCGCCTGCCGGATCTCGGCATCACGGGACGCGCGGAGATTGGCAAATCTCTGGCTTGTCCGGTCATAACTATTCGCCGCGACTACCTGGCCCTTGGCGATCGGCTCGGTGGCGCCGACCGGCACAAGCTTATAATCGGCGGTGACAGTGACAGTCGCGGCGGTCGGATAACCGCTCACTGTATCAATGAGCGGTGTCTGCAGGCCCTCATTTATGGTGACAGAGAGACGGTATTTGGGCGTAACCTGCGAACCGGTGCCGTTGAGGGCAAATATCAGATCATTGCCAAGATAATGGCCGATGCGGTTGGGAATGGGGTCAACCGCGATCGTTCGCAGTTCGCCCGCGACATCGCCATCTTCGCTGAACTGTCCATAAAGGGGGCGCATGCAGCCGGAAAGCGCCAAGCCAAGCATCAGTAGGCCGGCTAGAGCGTTTCCCGTTTCTATCGAATCGGGAAACAGCTCTAGCTTTTTGATTTGTCGCATTTTCTCAACGCGAACCGGCATCCACTTCGCTGGAAAATGCTCTAGTAGCTGGAAGATTCTCTTGGTCACGCGAAGAAGTCTCTGTTCAGCCCACCACATTGATGATCCTTTGCGGGACGATGATGATCTTTTTGACCGGCCGGCCTTCGAGCGCGCGCTGCACAGCCTCAAGCGCGAGCGCCGCCGCCTCGATCGCTGCGTTTCCTGCGTCGCGCGCAATGAGGAGGTCGGCGCGCTTTCGGCCATTCACCTGAACCGGCAGGGCGATTTTGTCCTCGACAACAAGGGCATGATCGGCCACGGGCCAGGGCGCCTCAGCTACCAAATCCTGATGGCCGAGCGCCGCCCAGCATTCCTCACCAAGATGCGGCATCATCGGCGCCAGCATCGCGACGAAAATTTCGGCCGCCTCACGAAACACGGCTCGCAGATCGTCGCCTATGACCTCCGTATCGATCGCGCTGATCGCGGATGAGAGCTTATTGGCGAGATCATAGATTTGCGCTACCGCCCGGTTGAAGCGCAACCGTTCAAAATCCTCTTCGACCTTGATGAGGCTTTGATGGACCAGACGGCGGATCGCCGATGCCCCTTCGCTGAGAGCCTCCGAAGGACTGGCGCCAATCGGCGCGGCAACGCCGGCGAGCTCGCCGATGAGACGCCACACGCGCTGGATGAATTTGGCCGCGCCCTGCACACCCTCCTCGGTCCAGATCACATCGCGCTCAGGGGGCGAATCGGAGAGCATGAACCAGCGGGCGGTATCGGCGCCGTAATCGGCAACAATATCGTCCGGGTCGACCGTGTTCTTTTTCGACTTCGACATTTTCTCGATCGACCCGATGGCGATCTCCTCGCCTGTGTCGAGGCGAAACGCATGCCGCCCTGCGTCATCCGCGGTCAACCGGACTTCGGAGGGATAAAGCCAGATGCCGTTCTTCGCCTGATAGGTCTCATGCACCACCATGCCCTGGGTGAAAAGGCCAGCGAAGGGCTCTTTCAGATCGCCCGCATGACCCGCCACCTGCATCGCGCGGGTGAAGAAGCGTGCGTAAAGCAGATGCAGGATCGCATGCTCGACCCCGCCGATATATTGATCGACCGGCAGATATTTCGCCACCATTTTGGGGCTCGTCGGGGTTTCACTGTTCCAGGGGTCGGTGAACCGCAGGAAATACCAGGAAGAATCAACGAATGTGTCCATCGTGTCGGTCTCTCGTTGCGCTTGCGCGCCGCAGGCCGGACAGGACACATGTTTCCATGTGGGATGGCGGGCAAGCGGATTGCCTGGCTCATCAAAACTCATGTCGCGCGGCAGCTCGACCGGCAGATCTTCAAACGGTACCGGCACCACACCGCAGGCAGGACAATGGATCACCGGAATCGGGCAACCCCAATAGCGCTGCCGCGAAATGCCCCAATCCCGCAGCCGATATTGCACCTC
>Ga0123355_10018249_pt1 | contig 11117 bp, 6 predicted proteins | sample TergutEmb28metaG_3_FD_89872 | JGI IMG/M metagenome (GOLD analysis project Ga0123355, IMG submission 89872) | Embiratermes neotenicus P1 segment gut microbial communities from Petit-Saut dam, French Guiana - Emb289 P1 | ecosystem: Host-associated > Arthropoda: Insects > Digestive system > Gut ...
TAACACAAGCGTAGCTTTCACAGTACAAGCACAGATTTCAAAAGCCAAGCGTAGCTGTCATAACACAAGCACTGATTTCATAAGCCAAGTGTAGTTGTCATAACACAAGCATTGATTTCATAACAAGCGTAGATTTCATAATACAAGAACACATTTCATAAGCCAAGTTTACCTGCCATAACACAAGCACAGATTTCATAACAAACGTAGATTTCATAATACAAGAACACATTTCATAACCCAGGCGTAGCTGTCATAACAGAAGCACTGATTTAAAAAACCAAGCGTAGCTGTCATAACACAAGCGTAGCTTTCACAATACAAGCACAGATTTCATAACACAAGCGTAGCTTTCATAATACAAGAACCCATTTCATAACCCAGGCGTAGCTGTCATAACACAAGCACTGATTTCAAAAACCAAACGTAGCTGTCATAACACAAGCACTGATTTCATAAGCCAAGTGTAGCTGTCATAACACAAGCACAGAGTTCATAACACAAGCGTAGCTTTCATAATACAAGAACACATTTCATAACCCAGGCGTAGCTGTCATAACACAAGCACTGATTTCATAAGCCAAGTTTAGCTCTCATAACACAATCACAGATTTCGTAACACAAACTTAGCTTTCACAGTACAAGAACACATTTCATAGCCCAAGCGTAGCTGTCATAACACAAGCGCAGCTTTCGTCAGTCAGTGGAGTCCCTGATTTATATTTCAACTATATATATATATATATATATATATAAAGCATTTTAAGGTCACGTGACTACAGAAGCCGGAGTAACTCAGGATGGAGATTAGAGTATGGTCTGGAAGACTGGGGAGTCGTATTTCGATTTCAGACAGAAGCAGAAATTTCCCCTTCTTCACAACTTTCGAAACAGCTGTGGGGTACACCCAGCATCGGATTAAATAGATAGTGTTTCCTTTCATTGACGGAGTAGGCTAGGGCGAATGGGTTGTGAAGGGACCAGTGACGTGAATTTGCTGTCAAGGTTAAGAATGTGTGGAGATTTACAGTTGCTGTCCATAAATCTTGATGGCATGTCATGTAATTAAACAAAGGAACAACTTTACCTTGCACGTGACTATGCCTACGATATCTCCAGTGCAGCAAGTTGTCATCAGGCCCGTTGCAGAGTCAGGAAGGGGCCGTAGGATGATGAGAGCGACAAGGACCCGAGACTTTGGGATTACAATAAACCCGCTAGACAAGTCAGGCAAGAAGCTTGACTGAGTTGATTGGTCTCCATGAGACAGTGAATTAGCAGATAAAGGAGTTTCATTTTGTCCGCTCTTAAGCTGGGTTCATTTCTTGTGGGAAGCTTACATCGCTACGTCACGTGACGCATCATGGAGGAGAAAAGCTGCTTGCTGGCTGTAGCAGGCTTGCTGATGGCCATATCGCTGACTGCCTGTTTTTTTTCCTTTGACATTCAAGACATCTAGTAATTCAAAAAACTTTTCTATTATTAACAAAAATGGCTTACGTTCTTAACAGCATGACAGTATTAAGACATGTGTGATCCTGAGATAATATCCTAATTATCTTTAGCTTCTTGCTATAAACTCCGTGGCTTCGATAGATTTTGTACATCCGTAACCATTTCTCGGGCAGTTTTTTGATTTCTTATTGAGATATATCCTTTAATGAACAAACAATAAGGGATTCTTATCTGTGCGCCTTTCCTGTGATCTACGCTTTACCTCATCTGCTAATGGATTTTGCACGAAGTCTCTGTACGAAGTGCTGCCTGTCGGTTCACTTTGGATACAGCAGCGTATAAACAGACTTATAAAGAGACTAATTGCCGGTGTATGAACTCACACCGTGAAGTGGCTGCATTCCGCCATATAAGGTATAAATATTAATTTGCAGCCTGACGACGACAGTTGAGCGCCGAATTGTGCAACACATGATAATACATAACAAAATGCCTGTCTTGAGTGAGGTACAGTGCATTTTTGTAATATGTATGACCTTGATACCCTACGTAAAAAATAATGCACAAGATATACATCCTCTTACAAAACACCCCAAAATTTAGAGTTTTATATTCAAAAGAAGGTTTCGTTTTCCTCAGGACGGTTCGCTTTGATTCACAATTCCGCAACCCTAACTTCTGCCATTGGTTAGTTTCGATATTGCTGACAGTTGCAGGATGAGAGAAAGTGTCTGTCTGAGAAGAAAATATTTGGGGGGGGGGTAAATATAACAGTGAATCGGAATACGCAGGGGGACGTGCATTTTAACAGCATTTCGGTTATGGAAATAAATTACAACTGGCTTTCTTTTTTTATAAATCATATTTCTATATCACAGGCAACACATTTAACATTGTTCAGTCTAAATGGACAACAATTGTCCCAATCTGAACGGAAGAAACGCAACTGATATTGCAATGTTAATAACAGCAGTCTGAGGCCGGCAGAGTTCTTTATTATGGGAACTGTGATTAGAGATGCCTGATCAGAATTAGAGATGTATGATCAGAATTAGAGATGTCTGATCAGAATTAGAGATGCCTGATCAGAATTAAAGAAGATGTTACACGCATTTCTTACTCTCGGAGTAGGCACTTTGACAACAAAAGAGCTGCTGTCTGTTATGAACGTAATAAAGCTAAAGGTAAAGTGACCCCGTTACAGGCTCGGTGTGGTCCAGAGGGTGGGCAGATGCATAGATCTACTCATCCATGACATCGGCACTAGAAGGGGGTGAGTGGTCAGCAGCACGCCCCGGTCGCACTTTACCCCCGGAAAAGATCCGGTACCCATTTTACAGGAGGCTGGGTGGGCCCCAGGGCAGGTCTGGATGGGCGGAAAATCTCGTCCCCACCGGGATTCGATCCCGGATTGCCCAGCCTGTAGTCAGTCGCTATACCGACTGAGCTACCGGGCCCACAATACGGGTATATGGGGAAGTGGAGATATGGCTCAATTCATTCTTAACCCCGAGACTAAACAGCTGTGGCTGGTGAGCTTTACTAGTAGGGAGAGAGGTCCTTCTAACCAACAAATAGGAGGTCAGTGTCCTGGAGCAGTCTGAAACAAGTAGAATAGAGATAAAATACTTTGCCCGTCTCCGAAATCGTACCACAAACACTTGGGCTGCCATCCTATAGCCTAGTCACCTTGCCGGCTCGTGCTGCAACGCTGCTGTAATTTGGTTGGAGGAGCGGGGGCACGGTAAACCAAAGGTAAAGAAATTTGAATTGTCAATTGGACGAAGAAACTTTAATTGGGAATTCTAGGAAAAATAACTTCAACTCTTAGACATGTACATCATACTGAATAAGCTGCTTCTAAATTGCAGTGCCATTTTCAGTATAGCAAGTTGCTCTGCTTCCTCAGACGTGGTGACACGTTTAAGCACAAAAAAGGATCTAATTAAAAAACAACCACACCGGGACACTTAGTAAGAGTTAGGTTCGAGGGGGGGAGGGGTAAGGAAAAAAATTGTAATCGGTCACGCAATTTAAAAGCAGGTTGGTTTACTAAAATTACTCAACGCGATAACTCAGATACAAGTTACGACAGAGATACAAAAAAAAATTAATTCGATTTTATTAACATGCTAGTTTACTGCACAATAACCAATTATAAAACCAGCACAAAACCAATACGAGAAAAATTAAATGAAGGAATTCGATATAAACACAAGCTACTCAAAAAATAAAAAAAAATCTACAATTACGGAAGGTTCAGAATCTGAACTGAATGTCTGAGCGGTTTTGTTCAGACAATTATTGGCATAAAACAGAAGTGTAAAAGGAACAGATTTTCCTTTGCATATCCACTGCTCACCCTTCACAGTCTCAGTCCACACCCTATAATCACCAATCTACATCTCTTCCTCTCCTTCTCCTACTCCTTCCTCTTGTCCGGTGGCTCTCCTACTCCTGTACATATTTCCTATCCTTGGGAGAAATCAGAATGTCCGTATGCACTGAGCAATGCCCCACATTTTTGACTTTGAAAATGCCGGGGTACTTCGAATTCCGAACAGAATTTTACAGGACATCAGAGCAGAGCTATCTAAATCCCACACAACCGAGAGGGTCTGGGACAAAACCTGAAAGAAGGGCATCCTTACGTGAAATAACTTCGCCACCCCATTCCTCGTCTGAACAAGAAAATATCATTGCCACTGTCTCGATAAGAAATACTTGAATTTGTAACAAAAACGCTTTGTTTATTGTTGCACCGTGCATTTCGTAGAATCACTTTAATTATCATACCAACTAATGCACTTACATAAAATTTAACATTAAAACACTTAAAATCGCTCCAACATGTTTCGATCCTAAGATCATCTTCAGGGAGTTACGTTGTTCCTTACTAAAGTCATTAACAGGGTGCTGTGGCAGCATGCTGCCACAGCACCCTGTTAATATAAGGGAATTAATTAGTGAGTGTTTTTAAAATGTGACTTTAGCAAGGAACAACGTAGCTCCCTGAAGACGATCTTAGGATCGAAACATGTTGGAGCGATTTTAAGTATTTTAATGTGAAATTTTATGTAAGTGTATTAGTTAGTATGATAATTAAAGTGAAAAAACGCTTTATTTATTATACGACGCCAAATTTCTTTGCCGCATAAGATTTCATAACCGTATATTAAGAGGAACTAGCGTCGCTTGCATCTCGTAATTTTGCCCGCCAGATCAGGACTACTAGCTCCAGTAACTTAAACATTGTGATGTTAAAGTTAGCTTGGAATTGGTGTGAAATTTCAGGTAATTTACAAATTCAAATGGTGAGGTGCAGAAGAAATGGTCGTATCTATGTCCAAGATCAAATTAAAAACCGATCCAAAAATTAAAATGGACATGTTGGACGCCCTGTACAACATGGCACATTCTAGTTTAGGCACAAAAGCACATGGAAGGAGAAGTAGATATATATTCAGTATAAAATATTGGGGACCAGCTATTATTAACTGCTTGGCTTAAAATGCCCATTGCTTAAGGATTAACAAATTGATAAGGGAAGCAGAAGACGCACATTTCTGTATTCCAAGTAAGCAGGAAGCTTGCTTAATGAGCCAGAGCCTCCCCATTATTAAGGTTTCACTATCACACCTAGACACTCAACACCCGGTAGGAGTCCTTTAGACGAGTGATCAGCCCGTCACAAAGACCTCTACCTGACAACACTCAACATTCTCTAGAGACAGACATCCATCCCCCCGGCGGGATGGCAAGCTGCTTCAGCCTGCCACACGGATACCACTCCAACCCAACCACACCAAAACTCCAAAACACATCGAAACAAGAACACACAACCAATGTGGTGATACAAAAGAAAAGTCGCAGGCTCCTGATGATGGATGTATTAATGTCCGAAACATATTGAGCATAGAAGAAGTGAAATAAAACTTAATAAATTGTGACATCAAGTTGGTCTTTTATTCTTGAACTATCACAATGATGCACGGTCCAATATACATAAAACTAAGTACGTTTATAGCACGTTCATATTGCGATGCTATCACTCTATAAAAGTAGGTAGTATGTAATTCAACAAGACAGGCAATGTACGTACAGAGTAACATTATGGTGCGTTCGTGCAACCGTTGTTGCAGTGGAAAAGCTATGAGTATCACACAACCTGAATATATGTATTTGTAGCTTTCGTATCCAGCATAGAATGCGCATGCGCCATATTGTCACCTGTGGGCTGCCCCGCTCTACAGTATTTTTCCACATTATCTTATAAACGGCAAGATTTTCGAAGGAAAGTTACTGAACACAAAATGTGTGTTTTGATTTTCTCTACAACTTTTGTCAGGAATATTTCTCATTATAGGAAGAAATGAGCGAGATGTGATCAAAAATGTGCATCGGTCTGCATGTAAAGTACCTTTATTTTTGTCCGATTTTAATGAAAATTGAATTTTCTCGGGGATTTTGTGAAATATCCTCACATATCGAATTTCATTAAATCCGTCCAGTGAGAGTCGATTTGTTCCATGCAGACGGACGGCCGAACAGACGGACAGACATGACGAAGCTAACAGTCGCTTTCCGTAATTTTATGAGCGCACCTAAAAATGTTTCAATTTAGATACTTGGGAACGGCAGTAACAAATAGAAATTGTATTCACACAAGAAAACCACAAGGAAGAAAATTGCCAGGGAAGATTGTTCCCACGCTTTTTCCTCGTGTCTGCCGACTAAGAACGTAAGAATTAGTTCAAGGCAAACTGCAACTGGAACTCGGCCTGTCACGTGAACGGAATAACATAAAGTAATGTTATACGAGGAAGGAAAATAGGGATTTTAAATTTGGTATTTGCTGTGAGTTTCTAGATAATACAATAATGCAAGAAATATGACCCGTCAACGCTCAAGCTTACAGTATTGCAGTAATCATAAAAGGCAGCTATATGTTTCGGCTAACAAGCAGCTGCCATCATATATATACATATATATATATATATATATATATATATATCGGAAGTATAAAGTGAAGTTCTATAGCCTACCTGCAGTTTGCATACAGTTACAAAAGTTTAGTCTACGAGACTTCGGCCTTGCATATAAATCTGTATATAATTTTTATACATAAAAAAGCGTTTACAATGTAAAAGGTATTGTAAAAAATTAAACAATTAGATTATATAATTTTAGAAATGAAAGTTAAAAGATTGGATAAAAATCAGTGTTCTTCGCTGGTGGTAGAAGACAACTTGTGCGGGCGAATGTTAAGTGTTGGGGTGGTGAGCCGATATGGCGTGTCTGTTTGTATAAGAGATACATTGTGTATTCCATTTATTGTATCAGATATTCGATGGTATCAGCACATGTAATATATTCATATATATTCTTTCGTAAATACATTGAATGTATGATCAGATATGTGGGGATATTTACGTATGGGAGGAAATGAGACGAAGCTGGAAAACCCTGTAGACAGAAGTGCATTGTAACATGTATTGTAACATGTATTGTAACATGTATTCTTCGTCCAGGGCTTTTATGATTATGACATGAAGAGGAAAGGCAGAGCACAAAGTGTAGCACACGCTACAAGGTTGACACAGTTTTCAAAATGTGTGTCGGGAAGAACTATATGGAAGACCTGGAGATAAAAAGGAGAAAATTATGAAAATTTACCTTAAATAAGAAGCGCGGTGTGGACTGCGCTGGATTCAACTGGCTCAGAAATGTAACCGCTGACAGAGTCTTTTATACCTTCATACTCCTTAAATAACAAATAACTTTTTGACCACATGAGGAAAACTATGAGGTACGGAATTAATTTTTGAATTTGTGCTTCACTTTTATTTTCAGAGACTGTGTTGAATAAATAGCTTCAATTATATCCCACGATCTTCAATGTACTTACTTCTTGGCCTACACAAATGCAATTCTCTCTTCGTTTACATGACAAAAGAAGGCCCACAGCAAGTTAAAGCTTTGTGAGAAGATAAAGAAAGCGCTTGGCGACAGTGGAGACCTCTGTGCGTCGAACGTCGCACAAAAAAAAAATTAAATGTCTTGCCAGAACAGGCGAGTGCGTGTGAGACATGGAGACAGCCATCAGTCTACAGAGCTGCCTCGATAGAACGATCGCTCGTCGGGATAAGCACAGTTATGCAACAAATATTCTGTCCTGACTGGAAACAAATTTCGGACGGCTAGGAAATATTTCTTAATGAAAAATGGTTATTCTGTTGCTATTGTCGTTTGGAGTGGCGACGCCATGTCCTGGGATGGACAGTGGATGTGTGGCGCCCTCATTAATCAGCCCATGACGGCATTTGACATCAGACGAGAGGAGATGTGTATACAGATGCTATAATTCTGCTGAAACAAAACACAATACACACGCGCTTCTCCTTAAATAATGGGATATGATAAATATTGCAGGCTGAGCCATCCTTACAGGAGAAATATACTCATACCATTCTTTTGGGAAATAAGAGAGGAAATAAAATATTAATGAAGCCAATTTGATAGCGAATTGAAAAATTAACATAAATAGACAATGTAGCATAAAGTATATTGAGAAATATGTACCTATGTTTATTAACAACATTGTTTCACAGAACGAACGAAACTTTTCATGGCTATTGATATCAGTCACATCATGAGTTGACGAGATTATCGTCAATATTAATAATAATAATTATAATAGGGGCAACTGGGACTATTTCAGAGTATTTTAGAAAATACGTGAGCAACATACCGAGAAAACACCAAGTCAAGAGACTACAGAAAACAGTCATATTGGGCACTGCACACACACTTCGGAAAGAACTAATGTAAAAGTACAATAGATTCAACACTGAAACTAACGATATAAGCACCATGAATAGTAACAACAGGATAGCTACAATACTGTATTCCCTAGGGACATAGTTTGTCTCAGGAATATAAGTATAAATAACCTGCACAAAGAGATGATGATGATAATTATAATAATAATAAATTGTTTGATGGGTGAAGTAGTGTTATAATTACAAATAACACAACATGGTAACAGGCACTACAACAAGCCTAACTGTCACTCGGTACAGTTTTCCAAAGACTAGCAGTAAATACGAAAAATTCAATTTTAAAACATTCCTTGCGTCATAAAACCGCACCAAATGTGGCCTTCAGTGGCGAAGATAATATCCTGCAGAGCCAGCCCCGCGGAGGGCCCCGTTGTTCAGGGATGCACCCTGAAGTACATAAACGTGTCGTGGGGTCTCATCGTTGCACCATGCATCTCGTAAAATCACTTCAACTATTAACCAACAAATGCACATATATAACTTTCACTTAAAAAACTTTAAGACACTTAAAATCACTCCGACATGTTTCGATCTTTTCAGATCATCATCGGGGAGTTTCGTCGTTCCTTGCTAAAGTTATTACGATTTAGATCGTTTTTGTAAACAAGGTGTTGTGGCAGCATATCATGTTGTGTAGGAATCTGTTGTGGAGAGTGTAGTTGGCTAGGTGTGCGTCGCACAGATTCCTACACAACATGATATGCTGCCACAACACCTTATTTACAAAAACGAACTAAATCGTAATAACTTTAGCAAGGAAAGACGAAACTCCCTGATGATGATCTGAAAAGATCGAAACATGTCGGAGTGGTTTTAAGTGTTTTAAGTGAAAGTTATATATGTGCATTTGTTGGTTAGTAGTTGAAGTGATTTGTCATGGGGTGTTGCAGGATATCAGTGCTATTGACAGAAGGCAGTGTTCTACACTACTCTTATGAGATCTGGGAGTAACTTCGTTAATAATTAAAGTTAGGGCTCCTTAAGGCTGTCTGCCATGTTCTTTCCCTCTTTCACATAACCTCTGTTGTACTTTAATGTGTCAGGCTTCCGCTTCTTTACAGCTTACATTAACGTGAAGCTCCCACCCCCCTACGTCTGGCTAGCGGTCGCGGTTCGCCGGGCTATATATACAAATGTTCCATAAGCTATTCTGGATGTGTCGTCCGCATAAATCCACCAACGTTTCGGAGAAATCTATGAAATGTATTGCCCAGTTCTTCAGGTGAAACTCACAAGAAGAATGTTCTTCATAATCACCGCCAAAAAATATTCAAATCTCCCGCCCTGCATATTACAGTGAACTTCTGTTCAATTGCTTTGTGTGTGTGGCTAGAGCATTTCCGGTTTCAGTACATCAGCGCTGTCTTGCGGTGACGTTCAAAAACCGACCATGCGCTAACATTTGCGGGCAAGTAGTGACATAAACATTGAACGTATGCAGTTGTTATGACATATAAAAAGGTTTCCACGCTTAACGTTTGGACAAAGATAACAGACGGACATTTTCAGAAGACATTTCATATCTGTCTACACTCCATCCGCTTCGTGTGACCGCAGGCGAGGGCCGCTGTTCAAAATCGTCCTGAGTGAGGTCCCGACAGTTGTAGTTCAATGTATTGCTGTTAATGCTGGATTTTTACTCACAATTTTTCATTTACTCAATCCTTCCGGCCTCACTATAGCCCAGGAGTCGACTCCGCCTCTAATAGAAACGAGTATCAGGGATATCCTCTGGGGAGTAAAAGCGGCCGAAGCAGGGGAATCACAACCATGCCACCTTTGTGTGCCAATTGCTTAGAAATTCTGGAAGCCCCAAACTCTTGGAGCCCTAAGGGCCTCTCCAGGCCAGCTTTGAGATAGATTTGCCTTTACCCTTTTGACGCACTTTATGTGGATGCTGGAAATACTTTCCTCCGGCTCGCAGACAGGCGTGGCATCTAACAAGCACGTTGTTCACTGCCCGTCGATATTACACTAGCGCACTTTCAGATGCTACATCCGGAATGCTTTTCTTGAGACCAACTTCAGTGCGAGAATTATTAATGTACATTTCATTCCTTAACATTCCCCACGAGTTAAAATCACAGCGAGGTGGAAACAGTGCCCTGATTATTATTATTAAAATAAGGTAAAGTGTTCCTGTTACAGGCCCGATGTGGCCCAGAGGGTGGGTAGAGGTATAGCTCTACTCTTCCATGACGGCGGCACTAGAAGGGGTAAGTGGTCAGCAGCGTGTTCCGGCCGTACTTTACCCCCAGGAAAGACCCGGTACCCATTTTACAGGAGGCTGTGTGGGCCCCAAGGCCGGTCTGGACGGGCGAAAAATCTCGTCCCCACCGGTATTCGATCCCGGACCGTCCAGCCCGTAGTCTGTTGCTATGCCGACTGAGCTACCCCGCCCACCACAGTGTAGTATCGATGTGAAAATATAACCCAGTTGCACTCATAGCACACCATGAACTAACCAACAAAAAATGTTGTAGGAGATGTCTCCCGTCTATTTTCTCCTTCGCTTCCGTAGTTTCTTGCTGTCTATAGTGTAAATTATTGCTGGATATTTTTTAGAATATTTTGAATTGTTGTCCTGCAAGAAGTAGCAAAATTAATACAACATTTCTCGTAGTTTCTCTGATTGCATTCAGGGACTGCAGATGGATACAGAGACGTGCAGCCTCTCCGGTAAGCAGCGTGGAGACGAGCTAGTGAGAGAGCTTGTGTATCTCTGATTGCATTCAGGGACTGCAGATGGATACAGAGACGTGCAGCCTCTCCGGTAAGCAGCGTGGAGACGAGCTAGTGAGCGAGCTTGTGTATCTCTGA
>Ga0123355_10018250_pt1 | contig 11117 bp, 11 predicted proteins | sample TergutEmb28metaG_3_FD_89872 | JGI IMG/M metagenome (GOLD analysis project Ga0123355, IMG submission 89872) | Embiratermes neotenicus P1 segment gut microbial communities from Petit-Saut dam, French Guiana - Emb289 P1 | ecosystem: Host-associated > Arthropoda: Insects > Digestive system > Gut ...
ATGACACTAACACAACATTCTGTAATGTGAGCGATGACACTAACACAACATTCTGTAATGTGAGCGACGACACAAAACATAATATTATGTAATGTGAAAGATGATACTAACACAACATTCCCTAATGTGACAGATGATACAAACAGGATATTCTGTAACTTGAGCGATGACACAAACACAACATTCTGTAATGAGAGCGATGACAGTGACACAAAATTCTTAAATGTGATCGATGACATTAAAACAAATTTATGTAATGTGAGCGACGATATTAACAAAATCTTCTATCTGTATTAACGCCGAATTTCTTTACTAATTTTGCATGCACCTTTCAAAATTAACTCACCAATAAACACCGCTGAACTCAAGATAGATCCTACAATCAATACCACAAATGCCGGCATTCAGTGAGAAAGAGAGAACGCGAAAAACATGCCTCCAAGTGCTTCACTAAATCTGCCTCCACCCCTCAAAGAAGCTCGATGCTGCAGTTCTACCCAGAGCCTTTCCAGTAAACCGGCTTCCAAATATCGTCTCATTAGAATGTTGAATCTGTCAAGAAGAAGATTTCCCTTCTTAAAAATAACTGTTCCATATCCCGAAATTAGTGTCTCATCTTGGGGGCAGAATAATTTACTGACATCCACAGTCCCCAATTCACTAGCAAAATAAATAACCAACACTGGATCATTAATAATAGCAATGTCTCTTTTTGTTGTCATTCGTTCAACACATTTTCGCACATCACTGCAGTCGTCCTTACGTTCCTTACGTTCAAAGAACGTAACAAACTCGGGATAGGATACAGTGGATGCACCAAAATGTAGAATAGGATAGTACCCATAAACTACGTCTGAATTCAGTAGTTCGTCTAAAGTTTCTAACTTCTTTCCATATTTCGGTTCCACCAGATAAGAAACAAAGAATGCTTGGAATAAAGTGCTAATAGCGAAACAAAAACAGACGTACAGAAAGAAGAGAACTCTTAGGCTAGAAGTTGTGGGCTGCTGTGGAACAGAAACTGCCACAAGAACAGCCCAAGCATTGTGGAAACAGGTGGACAGTGACTGGTATGTGTGTGTCTCATTGCACGCAGACCGGTAGGGACCATTACTGGCACACCAGAACACAGCTGTGGTTAGCAGCAGCACAAGGCCAATTGTCAACCACACAGACAGCGAGAAAGTTGTCAGTAACTTTTCAGTTCCAGGAATAGGTTTTGGACATGGAACAAACGTCTTAACACTTGCGGGTAAGTAGGGAATTGTGTAGTCAAACGAAGACGACGCAACAAGCGGGCTCAGAGGAATAATTCCCGCTACAACTTCAGATAAACCATCTTCTAATTCAGTGAACATTTTTGAATATGAGTCGATTTCTATATTTAGTGAAGGTGGAAGGAAAATAAATGTTAGGTTTGACTTCTCACAAACATATTTAAGAATCTCAACCGACAAACCCGTTACTTCGTACTTAGTACTGCTATTATTCTGTGTGAAATTTCCTGTCATAATCAAATAGGGATCGATACCTACGGTGCCTATTTTAATGGGACAACCCATGAAATTATTTGGAACTTTTGCAGGGTACAGATCTGCATTATGTAAGAATGTGACATTATTTTCAAAGACCCATTCATCCAGCAGAATGACGTCCTGTAACTCTCCACAGACACCCAATTTAAATGGGAACCAAGTGTACAAGTTCAGCCTATCAGCTGATGTCTTTGTTGTGTTTAAAGCATGCAGTTGACGATATGCAATTTGGTTTGAGATTAAAACCAACACGTTGAAAATTCTGGCCACCTGCCACAATACGGAACATATGTGAGCAGCCTGTAATTGTTCCGGGTCATTGCTGTTCCCATTTGCTACCACAAGAAACCTTCCTCTAGGGTTCCACGATGTGCTGTATTTCAGATTCTCCAGCTGATTTTCAATTGTCTCGTTTAAGCTGTCCCCCTTTCCGTTCCACACAAACAGAATATAACTGTGCTGTAAAACTGATGTGTCTGCAGTGTCATCTCCGTTTGGTCGGAACAGTTCAATCGGCCATCTTGTTCCCTCGTGTAACTTTCCCAGCAATACGCTCACCGTCTGCAGATCATCCGTCTGTGGCAGAGGATCACTGAGAACTCTACGGGCGACTTTGTGCGTTGTGCGTGGCATCGAGATGACGAGAGGCTTTGCTGGTTCGAAGTATCTGTGTGCGACGGTCCACACACACAGGACAGTGTGCAGTTGGTCTGTGGTCAGCGTGATGTCTGTCAGCATAAAATGAACTTGAGTGACCGCAGTCAGCAGCAGTAGCATGCTGAACAACATGTCTGCTACTGTGTTCTGCAAAGAGAGATTCATTGGCTTATAGGAGAGTAGGCGATTCATCGGAATTCCAAACTTAATAATGATTTGATTAATAAGCAAATATTAGGGTTTGTTGTAATGTGACCCAGCTTAGTTTGGTATAACTTTTGGACAAACATTCTATTTCCAAGTCATTTTTATACCGACTATGGACGTAGAATTAATCGTCCCCTTAGATATTAAATGTGTGCAATTGTGTACGGCGTCACACCCAGCAGACGATTTCCATTACAGTGAATGGCAGCAGAGACACAAATGTCAAGGCTGCTGTGATTTAACGAATTTAAATATCTGTATATTTTGCCGTGAATTTTATTTAAATGTTAGGAATTTCTTCCTTGTACACATTCCAAAATCAAAAGTTACCACCCTTTGTGTCTTAGCATTTTGCGAAATATGGTAATGTTTGTATAGCGCTTCGCCAAATCTGTGATAGTCTGTAAGCAGTCCTCTGTACCATTCTTCTGCAGCAGGTTACGTAATTACATTGCTGAAGCAGCTAGCTGATCTGTGTTGTGTGTCGCATTTTGCTGCAGTCTGTACTACATTCATACTGTTTTGTGAAGTTTTGCTACTTATGAGAAATATTCATACGGATTTTTCTCTGTGAGTCACGAATTCTCTTGAACTGGTGGTCCTTATTTCTGCAAATCCGAAAGATATTATTATTATTATTATTATTATTATTATTATTATTATTATTACAGCTATTCCCTTACACGCCCCAGTCCCATGGAACAAATCCCTCTAGCTCCCAACTCTCAACATTCCTCTCTTAGTCTCTTCTCCCTGCATGGTATAACTGACATTGCCCTTCGGTATGTCTTCCTCCAATCGTTGGAGGTTTTCTCGCCTGTTAATATCATTCTCTCTAAATTTACGCAAAACTCAAGACAAGATATATTTAACTACTGTTACAAGAACTTCATTCCAGCAAACCGTGTGTGACCTTCTGCTTCTTCGTAAGGACTCGTCATTCTCTAACTAACCAAAGATCGTTCTCCAAGGACATGATTTTTTCTTGAGAAGCTAATATTTTCCCAGTTATTGAAATAATTACACGTTGTAAAGCACTCAGATGTTCATAAAAATATTTTTAAAGTCTCCTAATGGCTACCGTCTGATACAAATTTTAGCTTCGATATTTTATTCCTTAGAAATCCACTTTAATATTATCAATGGCCCAGACTTGTGTTCGATCATTACCTTCCACCTGCAAAATCTCATCTCTAATTCCCGTTACTTATATCGTTCCAAATGGGCAGTCACTTTCCGAGACTTTGTGAAATATTCCGTAAAGCAGTAAGCTGTTACGGTGTTGAGATATTGGCAACTCGTCCAAACAACAAACTGGAAGAAACCCCTTCTCGCGTATCCGCTACAGCTTATTCGGTATAATAAATATAACGTCCTTATCTGTACGCCGGCTCATCCATAGAATCCTGAGTGTAGGTCACACCGTGCTCTCAAGGGCATATTTAGTTTGACAGGCAATAATTTCCTATTATTATTTTATTATTGTTATTCTTATTGATATAATTAGTAAAGTGAAGTTTAGGGAAGGGATAAAAACGAGACTTTATGGGAAAAGTCTTTATGAGTATTAAAGTGGTGAAGGGCTTAGTTTTAAGCGTGAAAACTTTATGTGTGGGGAAATAAAATAGAAAATGAATAAAGTATTTTCTTACTTTGGTGTTGTTTACCTTCTGTACATGTTGTATTTTAAGATGTCTTTTGTGTGTTGTTGTTAGTTGTATTGTTTGTATTGTTATTAGCAGCCCTGTGTGTATTGTTGTCATCGCATGTGTATTTATTGTACTGTGTGGGTATTGCTCTTTTCAATTTAAATGCTGTATTGCTGGCTAGAAATCAGTAATCCGAAAGTCTTGCGAACGGCCATCTCGACACAGGTTTTTCTTGGTTTCCCTGTGCCCAAAAGCAAATGCTAAGATGGATCACAAAATTCTAAGTTGCCAGTACACGCTTCTAATATAGACCTCCAGAATTAAAATTATTACTACAAATTTTCATACATTTATACATGTGCAATAACCACTGCCAAACGGGTGACAACCGAACTGCAGTTAATACATAATATTATTATAAATTTTATTAATAAATTTAGTGGTATTTTTGTATTTGATATGTGGGTCTGTGTCACAAAGTCATGGCCCGTCCTCAGGTGGCGGATGGAGGATAGGCGTACGATATGGATGATAGGTGCGAATGTAATGAATAAGTAGTCGCGAACAGCTGTCAATGGGTGGTCCTCCAGCTTAGGGGTTGGGATACGTGCTAACAACGCCTTCCTGTTAAAACGTAATTCCTTAATATATATTTACAGAAAAAGGCTCAGGCCTGGACTGATAATTTGGTACGATCAAAGCAACGAAAGTAGGTAATGAATTTTGTTACTTGAAATGTTAGGAGCTGGTATGGGGCAGGTTCATTTGGTGCGTGGAAAGTTAGGATCCTGTATGGGGCAGGTTTATTTGGTACGTGGAATGTTAGGAGCCAGAATGGGGCAGGTTAATTTGGTACGAGGAATGTTAGGAGCTCGTATGGGGCAGGTCCATTTTGTACGTGAAATGTTAGGGGCTGGTATGGGGCACGTTTATTTGGTATGTGGAATGGTAGGAGCTGGTATGGGGCAGGTTCAATTGGTACGTGAAATATTAGGAGCCGGTATGGGGCAGGTTAATTTGGTACGAGGAAATTAGGAGCCTGTATGGGGCAGGTTTATTTGGTACGTGGAATTTTAGGAGCCAGAATGGGGCGGGTTTATTTGGTACGTGGAATTTTAGGAGCCAGAATGGGGCAGGTTATTTTGGTACATGAAATGTTAGGAGCTCGTATGGGGCAGGTTCATCTGGTATGTGGAATTTTTGGAGCTAGTATGGGGCAGGTTCATTTGGTACTTGGAATGTTACGAGCTTGTATGGGACAGGTTCATTTGGTACTTGGAATGTTAGGAGCTGGTAGGGGGCAGGCTTATTTGTTACGTCGAATATCAAGAGCTGTTATGGGGCAGGATTATTTGGTACGTGGAATTTTAGGAGCTGTTATGTGGCAGCTTAATTTGATACGTTGAATGTTAGGAGCTGTTATGGGGCAGGTTTATTGGTACGTGGAATGTTGGGAGCCGGTATGTGGCAGGTTTATTTGGTACGTGGAATGTTAGGAGATGTTATATTAGTTTAATTAGGTACGTGGAAGTTTAGGAGCCGGTGTGGAGCAGGTTAATTTGATACGTGGAATATTATAAGCTGTTAAGTTGGAAGTTCATTTGGTACGTGGAATGATAGGAGCTGGTATGGTGCAGGTGCATTTGTACGTGGAATGATAGGAGCCGCTACGGGGAAGGTTTATTTGGTACGTGGAATGCTGGGAGCCGGAATGTGGCAGGTTCATTAGGTAGGTGCAAAGTTAGGAGCTGGTGAGGGGCAGGATAATTTCGTACGTGGAATGTTAAGAGCTGGTATGTGGCAGGTTAATTTGGTACGTGGAATGTTAGGAGCATTTATGGGGCGGGGTCATTTGGTACTTGGAATATTAGGAGCCGTTACAGGGCAAATTTATTCGGTACATGCAATTTTAGGAGCTGCTATGTGGTAGGTTCATTTGGTACGTTGAACGTTAGGAGCCGGTATCGGGCAGGTTCATTTAGTACGTGGAAACTTATGATCCTGTAGGGGGCAGGTCATATGGAACGTTAAAAGTTAGGAGCCGGTATTTTGCAGGATCATATAGTAGTGTAATGTTAGGAGACGATATGTTGAAGGTACATTTGGTACGTGGAATCTTAAGAGCCGGAATGGGCAGGTTTATATTGTACGTGGAAATTTAGGAGCAGGTTGTTGCAGGCTTAATTGGTACTCGGAATGTTAGGAGCCGGTATGGGGCAGGTTCATTTGGTACGTGGAATATTAGGAGCAGGTATGGGCAGTTTCATTTGGCACGTGGAAAATTAGTTGCTGGTTTGGGGCAGGTTTTTAGGTACGTGGAGTTTAAGGAGCCGGTAAGGGGCAGGTTCATTTATTGTATGGAAATTTTGGAGTCGGTATTGGGCAGGTTCATTTGTTGCGTGGAATATTAGGAGCAGATATGCGGCAGGTTCATTTGGTACGTGGTATGTTAGTTGCTGGTATGGGCAGGTTCAATTGGTACGTGGAATTTTAGGAGCCGGTATATGACAGGTTCATTTGGTACGTGGAATATTAGGAGGTGTTATGGGACAGTTTCATTTGGTACTTGGAATTTTGGGAGCTGCTATGAGGTGTGTTCTTTTGGTACGTGGAGCTTTAGGAACCGGTTTCGGGCAGGTTCATTTGGTACGTGGAAATTTAGGAGCTAGTGTGTGCAGGTTCATTTGGTACGTAGGGTTTTAGTATCCAGTATGTTGCAGGGTCATTTGGTACGTGGAATATTAGGAGCTGGTTTGTGGCAGGTTCATTTGGTACGTGGAAATTTAGGAGCCGGTACGTGGCAGGTTCATTTGGTATGTGATATGTTAGTTACCGTTATGGGGCAGGTTAAATTTTTACATGGAATTTTAGGAGCCGGTATGGGGCAGATTAAATTGGTACGTGGAATATTAGGAGCAGGTAATGGGCAGGTTCATTTGGTACGTGGAATTTTAGGAGCCAATATGTGGCAGGATCATTTTGTACCTGGAATATTAGGAGCTTGAATTATGCAGGTTCATTTGGTACGTGGAATTTTAGGAGCTGGTATGAGAAAAATTCATTTGGTACGTGGAATATTAGGAGCTTTTATGGGACAGGTTCATTTGCGTTAGCAGCAAGGGAATTGGTTATAATTAATTTGATTTAATTGGCGTGCAGTAAATTATGTGGCACAGTGAAGGCACATTAAATACACTGGATTATTCTTTTGTACATTGAAAAGAAATGAAAATCTACTATTTGGAACAGATTATTTGTTCACCACAGAATGGTATCGGCATTTAAGAGAGTAGAGTTTGTTAGTGTTAAGACTTCATATATAGTTCTGAGTGGTTGCTGTTTAAATATCATTGTTCTGAATTTGCTCGCACAAATTGAGGAGAAATTTTGTGCCGTGTTCAGACACAATCCAAGACACATGGACCAGGTTCGAGATTTTGATTTCTCTTTAAACCAGTTTTCCCATTCCTCCCCACACACTACTCCCTGTTCCTCAGACCGATTCCTTACCGAACCCTCTGGTCGTGCCCTCGGAACCGTCCAGTAGGAAATAGTTGTGAAGTTAAAATTCTTGCAGCCGGAATTTTACCACAAAATGTTGTGCTCTGTATATGTTCTGGGTTGCAGTACGGAGAGTGTGCAATATACGTACATGTCCAAGCATGAACAAGAGCTTGTGAACAAAATGTATATGTTGTATGTGTTCCAGGTTGGTTTATTAAGTTAGTTGTAATTTTTATGTTATGGATTTGCTGTTATGATGATGTTTTACTCTTATGGTTACGTGTTTCTGTTATGGTGATGTTTTACTGTTATGGTGATGTGTTACTCTTATGGTGATGTTTTACTCTTATTGTGATGTGTTACCATAATGGTAATGTGTTTTTCTTATGGTGATGTTTTACTGTTATGGTGATGTGTTACATGCCCCCATACCAAACTTTCACATGGACCGGTGCAAAGTGATGTTTCAAAAGAAGAACTACATCATTTTTTACAATTTTCCAAAAATTAAATATGAGAATTTCTATTAGGAATTTTTTTTGCAAAGGTAGGGTAACCAAGTCTTTGAAACGTAAATTCTTAAAGAATGTCTACTTCAGAATCATAATGATAATTTTGTTAGAAAAATAAACTCTCCCACAACAAAAATCTAGTTATTATGAACACGATGTTCCGAAACCAAAACATTCACAAGTACATTTGGAGATGGCATTCAATTATAAGAAATGTACGAATTTTCAGGGAACTGACTGTGATACTGATTACTATCTTGTGATTGAAATTTTAGGGAAAGATGGGCAGTAAGTAAACTAGAAGCACAGATTTTGGTGGGGAAATATTTAATTGAGGAAACCAAATATGCTGGATGGTAGGAAACCATATCAGATTGAGATTACATACGGGTTTGCGGCTTTGGAGAAAGTACGTGTTGACGAGGACACGAATAGGGATGGGAAGAACATTAAAGAGCTAAACAAAACCTCAGCTAGAGAATGTCTAGATCTTCAGTAATTGAAGAGGCATATACCATAAATTGATGAAGAAATATTAGGATTTTTGATCAAACGAAGCAGGCTAAAACGAAATGAATTCATGATCCTAGACAAAGAAATATTTATAGTCTGAACAATATACGATGTGATGCTAGTAGCTATTTCAGGAACAAAAGAAAGTAAATCAGAAAGAAAAAATCGATGAACTTGAAATTAACAGTAAGATCAACTCGTATAAGGGCATCAGTGCATTTAAGAATGGTTACAAGCTTAGAACTAATAGAGTGAATTATGACGAAGGTCATTTGTTTGTAGACTGCAACAAAATTTTGGCTAGGTGGAGAAATTATTTCTCCCTTTCATTCAACTTACAGGGGTTTAGTGATGTTTGGCGGACAGAAATACACACATTGTGACCACAAGTACGTGAAACAACTGGCTCTGATTTTGAGTTAGCTATTGAAAAGCTAAAAGGTCACAAATAACAAGATATTGATTAAATAACAACAGAATTGATTAAAGCAAGGGGTAAGATATTTCGCTGTGAGATGGATAAAATTACAATTTCAATTTGGAATAAGGAGAATTTCTCGAGGAATGGAAGCAGTCGATCAATTTACCTATCTATACGATGGGCGATAAAATGGACTGTAGTAATTATAGAAGCATATCGCAGTTGCCAACTACGTACAAAATTTTACCCACCGACATGCTCTCAATTTAACTCCATATGCGGAGGAATTTGTTGTTGGTCATCAGTGTGGATTTCGACGCAACAGGTCAACTAGTGAACACATTTAGTGCATTCGTCAAATACTAGATAAAAGGGAATATTTTGAATCAGCGAATCAGCCGATTACAGATTTCTAGAAAGATTATGATTCGGGTAGTAGGGAGGTTTTATATAATATTCTCTTTGAGTTTTGTATCCAAATGAAACAGGTATGGCTAATAAAAATATGTTTGACTTAAACGTACAGCAGAGTCCGGGTATTCAAGAATTTGCCCTAAAAATTTCCTATTAGGAATTGTTTGAAAAAAGGAGATGTTTTAATGACATTGCTTTTCAACATTCGTTTACAGTACACAATTAGTAGGGTTCGGTTAATTTAGGTTGATTTTAAATTAAATGGTACACTTCAGTTTCTGGTTTATGCCGATAATATTAATATATTGGGAGGAAGTGTAAATACTGTAAAGGAAAATGTAGAATCTTTGGGAATGGCGAGTAAGCAGAGTGGACTAGAAGTAAATGCTGATAAAACTAATTATTGTTCTTATGTCGAGATCAGAATGGAGGACGATATCACAGTGTGAATATTGAAAGCAGGTCCTTTGAAATAGAGGATTTCAAATATTTAACAAAAGAAATCTGTATTAAGGAAGAAAATAAGAACATATTGAAGTCAAGGAATGTTTGCTGTTTTTCGGTATGGAATCTTAAGTCTTCCAGTATGTTATCCAAAAATTTAAAGAATAAGAAATAAATATAATTTTGCCTGTTGTTTTATATGGGTGTAAAACTTGGTCGCTAACATTTAGGGAGGAACGTAGACAGGGGTGTTTGAGAATGGAGCGTTGAGGAGAATACTTGGCCCTACGAGTGATGAGTTAAGAGGGGAATGGAAGAAACTACATAGTGAGGAGCTTATTGATCTGTATTGCTTAATGTTCTGTACACATACAAAATTTTGCTGTAGATGAAATGGAGAAGAATGAAATGGGTGGGGCGTGTATCTCATATGTGGGAAGGGAAATTTTTATACAGCGTTTTTGTGGGGAATCCTGTGGGAAAAAACCACTGAGGAGACCTCGGCGTAAATATGAGGACAATATTAAGATGGATTTTCAAGAAGTGGGACGTGGTATTATGGTTCGGATCAATATGTCTCAAATTAGGTACAGGTGGCGTCACTTGCGAATGCGGTAAAGAACTTTCGGGTTACATTAAATGGGAGAATTTCTTGACTAGATGCAAACCGGTTAGTTTGTAAAGTAGGACACTTTTCCATGGAGAAGGTAGTATATTCAGTAGTAGAAACAGCATTACGAATGGTATTAATTCCTCAACCCCATCCAAATATTGTAAGAACAATTTTCCTACATTCACCCACTTATTGACTTCTTACTGACATTCATTCTATAATTGAATCCTTAGAGATATTCAGTCTATTGTTGAATTTTTCTGGCATTCAAACTATAATGTAGTCCGGGTTGACATTCAATCTTTAATTGACATCATACTGACTTTTAGTCTGTTATTTCCGCCTTACTGATATTTAGTATGTTACTGACTCCTTACTGATATTCAGTCTATCATTCGCTTCTTTTGACTTTCAGCTTATCATTCTCTCCTTATTGATATTCAGTCTATCATTCACTCCTTACTGACATTCAGTCTATTATATACTCCTTACTGACAACCCGCGTTACGAAATAAAAAAAATAATACACCCAACACATTCAAAGAAGTGTACATAAAACCGCACGATTGAACACAACAGCCAACTGTCAGTAAGTTACTAACCTTCTGAACTTAAGATGTGTTGAAGAAATTCCCGCAGTCGGTCTAA
>Ga0123355_10018251_pt1 | contig 11117 bp, 9 predicted proteins | sample TergutEmb28metaG_3_FD_89872 | JGI IMG/M metagenome (GOLD analysis project Ga0123355, IMG submission 89872) | Embiratermes neotenicus P1 segment gut microbial communities from Petit-Saut dam, French Guiana - Emb289 P1 | ecosystem: Host-associated > Arthropoda: Insects > Digestive system > Gut ...
TCGGGCTACGAGGGCTTTACTTTCCATGAACTACGCCATACACAAGCAACCTTACTTATTGGTTCTGGGGTAGATATTAGAACAGTGCAAGACAGGCTCGGACATTCAAGCGCAAGCCTTACCATGAACATTTACTCCCATGCTATAGAACAAAACGATCGCAATGCTGCAGATACAATAGGTGATACGATATTTGGTAATAAATCAGAATTGAAGGAGAAACGATGAGTGGGACTCTATTCGATAATCGAGAATATCAAGCATGGTTAAAAGATGTTAAGGATCGCTATACTCGAAACCAACTCAAGGCGGCAGTACGAGTCAATTCTACGATGCTTGAATTTTATTGGTCTCTTGGTGCTGACCTTGTTATCAAACAAGAAGTTGATGGATGGGGTAGCAAGATTATTCCTCAGCTAAGCAGAGATTTGCGCAATGATTATCCAGATGTTAAAGGATTTTCTGAAACCAATTTGAAGCAAATGCGACGCTTCTTCATGTTTTATCGTGATTTGGGCACCAGCCTGGTGCCCAAATTGGATGAGGACAAAATTGGGCACCAGCCTGGTGCCCAATTAGGTAGACTTGTGGATGCAGATAGTTCCATCGAAAATCTTACTTTTCCTCCGGTACTTGCAACTATTCCGTGGCGTCACCACGAAGAGATAATACGTCGGGTGCAGTCTCTCGACGAGGCGATGTTCTATATTGAGAAAACTGTCAAATATGGGTGGAGCAGAGAGGATCTTATTGATTGCCTGAAGAAGGATCTTTACCGCAGTCAAGGTAAAGCAATCACCAATTTTACGAACGCATTACCCGATCCTCAAAGCAATCTTGCGAGCGAAACCCTCAAGGATCCATACAATTTTGACTTCATTGCCCTGACAAAAGGCTACAAGGAAAAAGAGCTCGAAGATGCACTTGCCGAAAACATTACTCAGGTACTTTTAGAGTTAGGGCAAGGGTTTGCGTATGTGGGGCGACAGATCAAGATGCAAGTGGGTGACACGGAAGTATATGCTGACCTTTTGTTCTATCATCTAAAGCTCCGCTGCTATGTTGTCGTTGAGCTAAAGGCTACAGCTTTTAAGGCGGATTATCTTGGGCAGTTAGGTCTATACGTTTCAGCAGTAAATCACCTTATGAAAATCGAAGTCGATAATCCAACCATCGGTCTTTTGATATGCAAAACGAAGGACAATGTTGTAGCTGAGTGGGCGCTGGAAAGCAGTAGCCAGCCTATTGGTATTTCTGCTTTTGAGCTAACCGAGCTTATGCCAAAAGAATTTGAGTCCGAGCTGCCATCAATTGAGGAGATTGAAGCTAGGCTCAAAGAGGAAGAGTGACGGTCGTTGCTCTGAGCAGATGGGGAGAATTATTTCCAATAATAAGACGTTGGGATGAATCGCAATTACTTCGAGCTAACATTTTGCTGGACCCGCTTTATTTTCGTGCGCCATCGTTCCTCCGTTTTCTCTGGAGATTTAAGGTCAACCCACTCATCATCATCCCCCTTTTTTGCTCGAAGTTCTTTCAGTATTTCACTTGGTGCAAGCCCTTGATCAGCACCCTTTTTAATGATGGCATCTTCTTTGTAGTAAAGGGTATTTCTTAGCTTGTTTGCGCATTCATCTGAGCAGTAATCACCTGCTCTTTTGCGCTCGGCCTGTTTATTAGATGACGTTCGCTTGTACTTAAAGAGCCTGTTGCACGAAAGGTACTTACATCTCTTCCAGGGCTCATCTTCAGCAAGTGCATTTAGAAATTGAGCAGCAATCTGAGCAGATTGAGATCCTTCAGCGTATCTATTGGTAAGGTATTGCGGATTAGCCTGTTGAATAAAATCACTTGTAGTAAAAGGATTTATGGTGACAGATAATCGGTCAGGATATATCTCTTCAAAACTTGGAGATCGACGCAAAAGGTTTTGCATGGAAGCTTCCTCAGTTTGGAAAACGCAATGCATCAAAAATTGAAGATGAGGCTTCATTTGAAATTCAATCAAATTTAAAGTTTCATGGGCGACCTGTCCTTCTTCGATCCTTTCTTCGCAAGAGAAGAGTTCTTCAATTTGCTTAAGAATTGACTTAATGAAGGATTCATTATCAGAGTCAACGTGCTCACCACTGTGAAAATTGCCCTTCTCTAAGCTGATGAGCAGATTAGTTTTGTATTTCTTGAAATTAGTGTATGCTGCATCCCAATCAAGAAGTTCAGCAATGGAGTGCCTCAAAGCTTTTGCAGTTACAAGAACTTCATAATAAGAGATTAGACCACCTTCATAGATATCCTTTTGGGCAAGGTGTGTCCGCCTTGCATACTCTGACAGTACTGCAGCATCAAGAAAGGGTCTTATCTCGCTGTAGTCTTCAAGGTCGCGATAGCTTTGACGTATGTAGGCAAGATAAATATCGTCTGCGACTTCTTGGAGGATGTCCAGTGGCTTGTTAGCTTTTCTTCGTCTGTGCGACTGTCGGTAGGTGCTCTCATAGCGATGCGGAGAATCTTTTGGAAAAGACGGGTCGTGATAGCGATAATCGATAAAACGTCTTTGAGAAGCAGCGTAGGGCACAAAGAGGGGTGAATAATAGCTGATTATATTGAGCAGCCCCTCTGGACTGTAATCTTTGCAATCTATGAATCTGCTGAACTCTTCAGTATCTGGTTTGACCATAGGCATTTTCGGAAGTAATTTGTCAGATGACATTCCAAAAAAGCTGTCTCTGGTGGACTCATCTGTCCAATCTGATTCAAGGAAGCAAATTAATTTTCCACTCTCAGGACAAAAAGCTTCCTCGGGGAAATATAGCGGATAGTCAATTCCCATCTCCTTTGCAAAGGGATCTAGTAGTGAATCGTAATCTTGCGGAAAATCAAATTCAACAAGCACAAACTCTGCACGACAAGAGAGTGGAACTGCAAGTTCTGGTTTAGATATCTGTAGTTTTTCTCGTTTCATACTTCTGACTTTCTGAGAGTAAATCTTGCAGCAAATACTTTCAAGGAGATAGTCATTCAACGAAATAATCCTATCATAAAACATTGATAACTGCCAAAGATTATGGGAATCTAAGGTTGTCCAAATCAGATCAGCGGAAAGGAGGAGAGGTTAATGAAAAGCACTACAACACAAAAGCAGTTCCTGTCCTGGCGAGACTTTTGCGATCTTTTTGGCTGCGGTAGATCTAAGGCACTGCTGCTTATGAGAGAAGTTGGAGTTGTCTATATAGGTAAGACCGCATTTGTCAGAGCAGACGTACTTGAAGAGTATCTGCAAAAACATGGTGAAATAGCTACAACATGGCCGAAGAAAAGGTAACGGAATGTTAGGTCTTGCCGTCGTGCCCTGCTTCCCAAAATCAACGGAAGCAAGGCTCGTGCTTTGTAATGACATCTACTGCGTAGTTCCATTTAAAGCATCTTGCTTGCTGTAAGCAAGATTCGTCCTTTGTAATGACGTTTAGCCTATCAGCACACTACCACTACAAAGCACTCTGTCGGGGGAGACCCCGAACCCCTAGTGGACAGGCAAGCCTTGTCTGCGAGGGAGACCTCGCGCACCTTTTTATAGGCGATTGAAGAAAGGGAGTGAACAATGAGTAAAGTATTGAAGGCTGCTGAGAACCATGTCAGAAAAAGATATTATCAACTCCGCCTAACTGACGAGGAGTATACAAAGCTTACCGCAGTTGCAAAGCAAATGAGTCTGACTCGCTCAGGATACATTAGGTCAGCTATAGATATTCAATATCAGCACCTACAAAAAGCCTCGCACAGCTATGAGAAAGTTGTTGTGATGGAGCAAAAGTCTTTCGCACCCCTCCATCTTGAACTTTGCAGGCAAGGAAATAATTACAATCAAGCAGTGAGGGCAATCAATACTATTGCCAAATTACTCAGAGGACTTAACGTCGCAAAATTTAGTAGTGATGATATTGACAGCATTAAAGTTTTCGCTGCAGAGCTGAAAGCTGTTAAGGAAGGCTTGAAGCAAGGATATCAAAACACAGCAGATCTTGTGACAGGGGTTGAGGAAGGCGTGACTTTACTTGAAGCTCCTAAGTGGAAAAGGGATGACCAGAGTAAGTGCTGACGGCTGTAAGATGATGCAGTAGTCAGACTTATCCTGACAAGAAGATTGCCAGTGGTTCCGCCAGATTAGCTTGCGCTAATCTGGCGGAAAGAATTGCGCTTGAGAGAATTTCGAGCGCTGTCTATTGCAAATTGTAGGTGCTACTTACTGCGCAAGCGGGTAGCAGGCTTGCCTGATAGTTCAAGCAATGTATAGTGAGCCTCTTATCCTGCCCCTCCCTCCTACCTCCCTTCTTTCTATCCATACACGTGCAGTCGTATTTGCTAGGCGGAATTACCTGTGTCAACTTTGTGTTCCTCTCTTGAATCGAGATCAGCAGGATTATCTTCGGGAGCATTGCCCTGTTTAACAGGGACATTGAATACTATCGGCTGTTCAGCCTTAATCCAACTTCCGAAAGCGATTGCCCTTAACTTGGGCAGAGCCGGAATCATTTTAATGTGTTCTTGTCCATATATGTTTTTCAGGAAATTTAAACTTGTTTCATCATAGGATGCAAAGCTTATGATTGTATTGCATTGGGTTAATATGGATTTGCTGACAGTTGCGGTTCTTTGTGCCAGTACAAGTAATCCGATATTGTACTTGCGACCTTGAAGGGCAACTTGAGAAATTTTTCCAACAAGTGCTTTTGCATCAAAGCCGTCAGCTCCCATTGTGCTAGCTTCTGGCATGACAGTGTGCGCTTCTTCTACAGCGATGAGTAGCTTTTCCCTGTCGTGTGCAGCTCTATCTCGAGCACGCTTCAGAATGCAAGTCATGTAAATTTCTGTAATGAATAAAGTAGCCTTTGTGTTTGCAACCTCGTCTAGACAAATTAGTCCAAGACCTGAGTTTTCCGTTGATGAAAGGAAGTCATCAATTGATGCTTCAATGCTGGTGCGGAGCGCAGTTGAAAAATCTCCCAATACTCTTTTTTCATTTGGAGCGCCGTACTCACCTGTTTCGATGGCAAAGAGCTTCGCCTTTAATTGTTCAGCAACATCTTCGGAAATTGAAAGTTGCACTGGTTCAAGATCGGAAAGAGATTCTTCATACTGCTTAGTCAAGTCGATACATATGACTTTTATATCGCTTTGCAGTGCATGTCTAATCAAGTCAAATGCAAGTTCAGTCTTTCCAGATCCAGTAACTCCCAAAATTGCAGTATGCGTATTGTGAAGGTCAGAAAAATTTCCTCCAACATGTATATTTGATTCAGGAATTACTCCAAGTACAAAATCAGATTGAATAGTGCAATTTTCTTGCATTCCTCGATCTTGATATCGAGCAAATACGGGTGAGTTCATCTCTGGCAGCCAGTCATACTTGCGAAAGCCGACCTCGTCTTCAAGTATTCCCAATTGGATTGCGCTGGCAACTTGAAATCCATGCCGGGCATTTGTAAAGGATTCTTCCTGTGTCTTTCCTGAAACTATTTGATAGTAAACTTTGGCTGATTGTGACTTTATCCATACAATCATGCCGATGTGACAGGGACTTTCTTTAAGAACTTCGAATCGGATTAGACTCACCTCAGATCCCTCCACAACAAAGCCAGTCATTCTTGCGTTGTCTCCAGCTCCGAGAGAGTGATTGATTTTTTGATACGAGGGAACTTTGATATTGTCAGCTGGTTCAGATATGCCACGCGAACTCCTCTTGTCAGTCGGAGCTTTGAGTTCTGTCTGCAATCCTGTTGCGAGTATTCGGTCGTCTTGAAATTGAGAATAGAGTGGCTGAACCCAAAAAGCTTCCTTGTTGGGCAAAGTACCGATAACTGGTTGTGAAGCGTCCCATGCTTCTTTGCTCGAAAGAGACGCACGAATGATGTTTGGATTGTCGACGCGGATGATTTTTCCAATTAGTCGATGTTTAGATGGTGTTTTAGCGAGGAGTGATGAAATGGCTTCTGGAATTCGTAAATGAAGTAGTAGCAAGAATATTCCCCAGAAGCAAATTAGTGCAAAGGTAATTGGTTCGCGTGCAGAATAAAACAGGTATATACTCGCAAGAAATATTACAGAAAATATCAATTTTGAGCTTCCTAGCAAAATTGATAACTTGTAAGTGGCTTTTGAAATGACCTCTCGCCATTTGGGCATACTATCCTCAGAGCTAAATATTATGCAGGTGATGCTGGAAAGTAACACAATTAGGCAATAACCGAAAAGTGCATACCAAGCAATTGTGGGTGTAATTGAATAAACGGCAATAACTGTTATTAGGCTTATGATTGAATTGACCAATGCATCAGCAGGTTTAGTGTAGTAAGGTTCGAGTATTGCTGAGCCCAGAATTATTAGGAGGAGTGCACTTTGAAAAACGAGGTTTTCTCGGGGCGTAGTGGGAAATATTCCTCCGGTGAAAAGGTGTGAGATAAGGGCTAGTGACATCACGCCAGCAAGTATAATGACTATTCTTATCCACGGAAAAACTTGATTATCCAAAATGTCCTCCAGTTGAATAATTTGCATGAAGAGGTAAGGCAATCTTGCAACACCAGCATATCATTTTAATAATTATCTTTGTTGTTTTGCAGTTATGTTTTTGCATTAGTATATATTTCATTTGCGGTAACATGAGTGTTATGTTTATAGTTACTCCTTTACTTGCATTGCTGTGTTCTAGTGGTTGATGCGCATTTAGCTGAGGATTGATTTTGGAAGGACCGTTATGAAGCAGATGAAGATTTGCGGAGCTGGATTCGGAGTATTATCTCTGTTTTGAGGATAAGTGTATAGTTGCTCGCGGCAATTCTTGGCTCTATCTAGCTATTTTTAAGTAAGGGGATGCTTGCAGAAAGTCACGCAGAGATTATTTTCTCTTGTGTTAACTAGGCTACAAGTCATGATTTGCATGCGTTGCTTCATGTTGTACTTGTTGCTTATTATTTGATGCTGATAGGCTATTGGCTACGAAAGAAGTTTGATCTTGATAAAATTTGAAGCGGCACCATCTCTGCGAGAAATGAGAGAATATGAGACTTGAGAGTAGAGACTTTGTTTTTGAGCATTCTGAAACAAAAGAAAGCTTTTTGTTTTGCACGAAAACAGGTGAAATTTTCACCCTCAATAGAGAGGGAGCCCTGCTTATGAAAAAGCTTCTATCGGAGAAATGCAGCGTGAGTACTCTGGTAATGATTCTTGTTAAGGAGTGCAATGCTTCTGAATCTGAAGCAAGAGAAGACGTTATTGAATTCTTGGAACGCCTTCAGGACTATGGATTCGAAATGGTGGAGCAATGAGCATAAGGATAGGAATTTCTGGCTTTCAGGCTGCGACCTCTCCCGCGGTAGGCTTATCAGTCGCCATTTCGTTGGCGGTTGAAAATTCTGATATAGAAATTATAGGAGTAGACTATACAGGGCTTGCCACAGGACTTCTTGGAGGAGATTTCATAGAGGAAACGGTTACACTGCCGTGGTCTGATGACTCTGATAAATTGGCAAGTGCCTGGATTGACCTTTGCAGGGAAAGGAAGTTGCAAGCAATCTTGCCCTGTCTAGATGATGAGATTGTTCTTTTGTCGTCTAGAGAAGAGCTTTTTTTTGAAGAAGGGATTAAGTTGCTCACTGCGCCGCATGGCGCAATTGCGCTAACAGAAAAAATGAAGATTTCTTCTGTATTGGCAGAGACAAAGACTTCACTTTGTTATCCCGAAACACAGCTTGTTAAAACTATGTCAGAACTTGAGGAGGTTATTGCAGTTAGCTCTTTTCCAATTGTGCTAAAAGGTTTACGTAGAGAGGTTAAATTTTGCTTTAGCCATCAAGAATGCATGGAGGATGCCAAGGCACTATTTAGGCTCTTTGGGGATCCGCTATTGATTCAAGAGGTAATCGGTGGGGAACAGTTAAGTGTCGTTGGAGCAATTGGACAAAGCGGCAACTCGCTTGGACAAATTGCACTCAAGAAAATGGGCTTGGACAATAGTGGAAAAGCTTGGAGTTATGCTACGCTGGATAATCCAAAAGTTTCAAGTGAAATACGGGAGTTTCTTAGAGAAATTATGTGGTTGGGACCATATGAAGTTGACGTTATCATTGCTGAATCTGCTACTTATCTGTTGGATGTAAACCCTCGCTTTCCGGACTATATTGATGGCTTTGCGAATACCAAACTTAATCTTCCGCAACGTTTTGTGGCAGACTGGATTAATAATGGCAGTGCTTGTGAAGTTGCAAGTCAGGATGACATAAGAGTTGAGAGCATGATTCTTGTAAGAGAGTTTGCCGACTTAGTGATTGATAAAAGAAAAATGCATAATGTATTGCGTGATGAATTTATAGAGAGGAATGTAAATGCAGGAAAGAGCAATCTATACTGGAGAGTATAGGAAACCAGCCATACGAAAGAAGCAGATGGCAATTAATATGTCTCCGACTGGATGTAAGCTTTCATACGATAGATTCATTTTTGGAAATCTTCACAATGGACAAAAGAGCGAAAAATCTGAATTTGAAAGAAAAGGATCGCCAAATGCTTCCCAATCAGGTTAAGGGGAAACTAGGAAGGAGGATGAAGAAGAACCAGAGAGATCGAGCTGGATGTATGGCAGCATTTTTTGTTGTGTTATGCAGCATTTTGGTTGTGGCAGGTATAATAGCTATTCCTGTAGTATTTTTTTCTCCTAATTATCCTCAAGATTATCCACAATACAGATTTTTGGCAGAGTATGGTTTCCTGACTGAAATTACGGAAATTTATCACGGACTGCTTATTGCGATTACGACAGCCATTGCTCTTTCAGCTGCGGTTTACACATACAGGCAGTATAAAAATTCAATTCTAGAAAGAAACGAGCAAAGGTCATTTGACTTCATAAGGCGATTCAATTCGCCAGAATTTGTTCAATTGAAAGCCGATGCAGCTTATGCATATCAAATCTGGGTTAAGCCAAGTCAGGACAATGTTGATTTTGTGAGAAGCTTTGCTTTTCAAGATTTAAATTTTACTATTCTGCTAAAAGATGATGTGGAAGATTTTCATACTGAGAAAGCACACAAAAGGGAAATTAGTGAGGGACTTTTTGCGATACTTGGGTTATTAAACTTCTTTGAAGAATTGGCTGTGGCGTACAAGGGAGATGGAAAAATTCATGAAATATGTAGGACCCGAATAAAAACTTACTTGCAAGGATCAACACAGGCTACTTTTGACTCTTATGGGTACTTTATCTTGGTTGCCAATGCTTACAGTGCGAGCAAGGGTGATGAATGTTGGGAGGAATACAAACAGTTTGGACAAGCTGCTATAAATTTAGCAAGATCAGATCACTTGCTAAGTCAAGGAAGTTTTATGACACTCGCGTACCGTCAGTTTCCAAATTTTGTTTGGCTGATTCGTGAATGGAAAAGAGAAGAGAATAATAGAGAATTCGTTGCCGATGGCAAAAAAATAGTAAGTTGGAAAGAGAAGGAAAAGGCGAATGCGAATCGCGTTGTCAACAGTAGGAGTAAGTGATACCGTCGGGATTGGAAAAGCGGTTGCACTTTCTTTGTTGAGGGCTGAGGGAATTAGCTTGGTCGCTATTATTGATAGCCCACTAGGAGTAAACTTAGATGGTTTTGAAGGGATTTATTTGAGCGATGGCGAATTTCGTGAGAAAAATTCGTTTTCCCGCACATCAAAAGACTGCTTCAACGAGCAGTCTTTTGATGTGATAATTCCCTGCGGGGACTATGAAGTTGTTGATGCGGTTAGCAATAAAATGTTGTTGGATGAATGCAGCCTCTCATACTTACTTCCTTCCGAGGAGGCTTTGGGGATGATTCATAAAACGGAATTAGCCAATGCGGCAAAAAAGCTAGGAATTAATGTTCCCATAACGACTTGCTGTGAAGATTTCCCCACCTCTTACCCATTTCTGCTTAAGGGACCAATTGGCGGCGTTCTTGTCGTAAATTCAGAGGAAGAATTGCCTGTAATGCTTGACCGCGCAAAGGGGATGCGCTGGAATCCAATTTTGACTCAAGAGGTAGTGGTTGGGACTGAGTATTCTATTGCTGGAATTGCTGACAGAAAACATGATTTGAGAGCGACGTGCCAAATTCGAAAACTTGGATTAGATCAACAGGGGAATACCTGGATGGGAACCACTATTTACAGGGAGGATCTTGAGGAGATTGCTTTGAGGTTTGTGGATAAGCTTTCTTGGGAAGGACCCTTTGAGTTGGAATTTATCGAGTGTGAGAAAACTGGCAAGCTCGTGCTGCTAGAAGTAAACCCTCGTTTTCCAGCTTGGTGTTCAGGTATTTCTGATGTTAATTTGCCACTAATGCTCCTCGATATTTTGAACGGTCATAATTTTCCATATGTACACGCACAGCACGGAAAGGCTTTCTGCAGACAGATAACGACCACTAGTTTTCCCTTATCGAAATTTGCAAAGCTTCTTTCGAGGGGAGTGTGTACAAGTGAAAATTGAGAAGTGGGAATGCTATTCTCAGCTAGCTCATGAATGGGGTAGTCCATTATTTATTTTCTGCTCGAAAACTTTTTTCCAGTCGATTAAAAGACACATAAATGCTATGGAGTCAGTTTTCCCTAAAGGTGAGATTGCGTTTCCCTATAAGTCAAATGATCTTCTTGAGGTTTGTGCAATTGCTCATGATAATGGACTTTCGGCAGAAGTTTCATCCCCAGAACATCTTGAACTTGCTCTTAAAATAGGACTGATAGGAAACCAGATAATTTATAATGCTCCATATAAGCCAAATTCATCATTGAAAAAAGCGATAGAACTGGGCGTGAGGATACACTCAGAGTCAATCCACGAATTAAATAGAATCGAAGCAATCGCGAGTGGACTGGGCAAGCAAGCGACTATTGGACTAAGGATCGGAACTCGAAAGATTAAGCCGTATTGGGCTCGCTTCGGCATTCAGCCACAGTCAAATGAATTGATGAAGGCATTCGAGTTAATCAGGGGTAGCGAATGGCTGCGACTTATTTCAGTGTCTGCTCATCTTGGCTCAAACATTCGAGATGTAGATGCTTATGGACTGCTAGCTCAAATGTTGAATTCTGTGGCAATTTCA
>Ga0123355_10018252_pt1 | contig 11116 bp, 10 predicted proteins | sample TergutEmb28metaG_3_FD_89872 | JGI IMG/M metagenome (GOLD analysis project Ga0123355, IMG submission 89872) | Embiratermes neotenicus P1 segment gut microbial communities from Petit-Saut dam, French Guiana - Emb289 P1 | ecosystem: Host-associated > Arthropoda: Insects > Digestive system > Gut ...
ACGGTCATAACTCCGTAACCGTCCAAAATCGGACACATGTTTATATGAACTTTTTTGATCACAAAGACCTAGGAAATCACCTCCTGCAGTTATGTCCTAAAGTCGTGAAACACCCTGTATATATGTATGTACATGTGCCTGTTCTGTTCTGACTCCTTGATAATGGCCCTTCAAGAGCTGAAACATGCTGGAGTTTTAATAGCAACTACTGGAAACTTTCCACAGACATCATGTTTTTTTGGCCTATTAACAGAAAAAAAAACAATGTATTTGTAACTGTAGGAGCCTTGATGTAGTACACTACTTAGTACCATATTCCTAATACTGAATTACAAACAGCAGAAGGGTAGAACTGTTCCTGCAACTACACAAGCTGAAGTACCTTTTGGCGCCAGAATTATTTTTTTAAATTTTAGCACATCCTGTATATAAAATGTGAACAAAACAGGAACCAAATACATTAGAATTATGAAACAAACTGCATTTTGAAGAAAAAAAAAATGGAGATTACGTGTATATACCATGTTTAAAATATTCAGTATCTATATTTGTTGAATAAATATATAAAATGCAACGTTTAGAGGTTAGCGGTGTGGTACGACCACTATAGTGGTCGTTAGGCGTCAAAGGGTTAATGATGTAGCCTTGAGTAAAGTTATGCCATTGTATTTACTAATCTGCTGTCTTCAGTAGATATCAGACCAATACAACAGCGTGAATGTCAAGAACATTTTTTGCTGTTGCACTGTTGTGATAACTACTGAACACAAAGCCTTAATGATCTCTTTGCCAAAATTATACGATTTTAGACATTTTGTTGCAGCAATACTCTCTGTTATGCCAGTTTCAAGAAAATTAGAATTCTGGAAATCCAAAGAGAGAGGAACACATTGTCTGCAAAGTTGCAAGGGAAGGCATTTCACCTGGATGGAAAATGAACTTTCCAAACTCCAGAAAACTTGGCCAATATGTAACAACATTCATTTCACTACAGTTTGACACTAAACATTTTATGTATGCATGTATGCCATCATAGGGGGCAGTCTGCAGTACTCCAGTAATGTGAATTAACTTCATTTTCAATATGAGAGCCTGAAGGGTTCTACCAGTTTACATAAGAACCTTCAACCACATGTCACTTGGAAATTAACTGCTATCAGTCCAGAGAACACATTCCAAAAACAGTGGAATCAGGCTTCTGTATTTCATCTTAACTACTCATGTAAGTATGGTTGCATTTCTGCATGGGCCCAATCAGTTAATGCAGATCTCCACCCAACATCATCTTCTAAGTTCCCTGTGTTTAACTTGAATACTGGACATATCTCAGCAAACTATGAGCAGTATCTAGAGTAACACACCTTTAATACAGGCAAGAGGCACTCCTGGGTGAATGGTCCACAGTTTAAAATCCACAATGCACAGCTGGTAACCCTGAAGCTCGAACTCCTTCAAAACTTCAGACAACACCCCCCCTTTCACTAATATCATGGCAGGACTGCAAATAAAAGAAAAAATATGTGACATACCACTGTAAACTTTAATACACTATATATTTCTTTATTACTGTTCATAATTTCTGTTTTCTTGAAATGAATATTGTATAAATACAGATTCAAAAATGATCCTGTGAAATTAAATTCAGTACTGAAATATACAGGCACTGACCTATAGATTGGTACACAGTCACATCATAGTTCTTGTGTAATAACTGGAATAGAAGGACCGTGTGTGTGTGTGTGTGTGTCCACACACTTCCTTGAACTGCCTTCCACTTTTACATTTATAATTACCGTTTCTGTAGATTTACACTTTCCAAACCTCGTAATTCCCTTTCTCTGCATCACCCATTCGCTGCCTTAGGTCACAATATGAACGCTAAATCCACTGACTTCAACCAAACGCCTACAGCACAGTACATAAGCTGTTTCAGGGGTTCAGAATATCATGAATCTCTGGCACATAGACATGTCAATCAAGGAGAGTTTCTTTATACACTGTTATACCAAAACAGAAATAATGATCTAGACAGAGGGTCTCATTAAACAATACCCTGTCAACCAAATTCTAAGTTCTCACAGCTGTGTTGCTATAGAATCGTGATTTGTAATATTTTCGTTCTCAGAACAGTTTTCTTCCTTGATATTTCTGCCCTGCATCCAATATCTAGACTTCTTCCTCTGCCAGTAACATCCACAAAAGTCTTTCCAACAAATATCCTCATCCACCAAGACCCTTAGCACACTTTCTGTCTAAGGCCATGCTCCAAAATCCTCTGCCAGTAAACCCTACATTAGACCCTGCAATAAATATCAATAATGTTGAACACAGAGCTCTAGCCACAGAATGGGGCATTATGTGAGTAATGAAGATGCATCTTCTTTAACTATAACCCCAACCCTACCCACTTTGGCTGTGCTCTCCTCACACCAGTACACTAAATCCTCTGCATTGGCCCAATCAGTTAACGCAGATTTCCACCCAACATCATCTTCTAAGTTCCCTGTGTTCAACTTGAATACTGGACCTATATCAGCAAACCATGAGCAGTACCTAGAGTAACACACCTTTAATACAGGAAATAGGCACTCCTGGTGGATTGTCCACGGTTTAAAATCCACAATGCACAGCTGGTAACCCTGAAGCTCGAACTCCTTCAAAACTTCAGACAACACCCTCCCTTTCACTAATATCAGGGCAGGACTGCAAATAAAAAAAAACTATGTAGCATACAACTGTAAACTTTAATACACTATATATTTCTTTATTACTGTTCATAATTTCTGTTTTCTTGATACGAATATTGTATAAATACAGATTCAAAAATGATCCTGTGAAATTAAATTCAGTACTGAAATATACAGGCACTGACCTATAGATTGGTACACAGTCACATCATAGTTCATGTGCAATAACTGGAATAGAAGGAACTTGCTGGTTGTCCTCAATCTGAAGTCAAATGTCTGTATTGATGTATGACTGGACAAATGTCAGAGTTAATTGGACAGCACCATTTTAAGACAGCAATGAATAATGACACTTTACCTATAACCAGAAAACATCTGGCAGGAACTTCCTTCCAACATTAGTAACCTTTAATGCTTCAACAGTGCTACACCAAAGAACCCTGAAGCACTGTGAACTAGACACAAATCTGAGGTGCTGCATCCACATTCCAGCAACACTGCATCCTTTGTTAAGTAGAAAACCAGTATCTTTAATCATGCCTCTCCTCACCTATTTAGCAACAGTAAAAAATACACACATTACTACATATTACAAGTCACCAAGGTTGGGTTTACTTTCTCTCTACAGTGTCAAAGACAAATTCTGTATTGGCTGCATGAAACAATTCTTGAGAGAATTAACACATAATTGATACAGACATGGAATCACACTGCCCATCCTCCAATCCCCAACTCTATAAGGTTCCTACTAGTCTCACCTCAGAAAAATACATCTATGGTATGTGTGCCCACTATGTTGGGGGGAGGCAGGAAGCACACTCCGAGTAAGATATTGCAATGCCATACAACATCTAATGCTTTGACTGTTGTGGCCACAGCTACAGCAACATGGTATTCTGATACGATATAGCGTTATAAAGCAGCACAACTCAGACAAGCTGGGCAACACTTCTGCCCTCATTAAGCTGCCTGATGAACAGTATTCGAAGATTACAAGAAAATATTAACCTCAAACTACAGACAAAATAAGGGACCCTTATCAAATGAATCAACATACGTGGTCTTAAGGCCTATGCTATAATGTAACCAAAATATATTCAGGCTTCACTTAATTTTGCCTGAACCGGCTAAGCATTTCAATATATATTTCGGCAGTCGTGTATATCTCTCAGGATTCCAATCCTTTGGCATCCTGTAGTAACAAGCGAAATTCACTCTTACCTGCAAAATTCTTACTCCACATTCTTCCTAATTTACGCGTGTGTTTATAGTCAACACATGACATTCCGCTCTACTTCTACTCTGATCCATGTTCTACGCGCTTACTTAGTCACAGACACAGATCATAAATGCGCACTCCTTTCGGGTCATGGAAGGTAGTTCTGCACGTCTGCCATATGTGGCGTTTCTATCTCTCGACGGTATTAACGCAGGTCTGCCGCGAGTGGCGCTCCTCCTCTACCGCCTCCTCCAAAAGATGATCTGTGCTCAAGACACATTCAAACCCACAGATCATCTAGTATTCAAACCTTACCCGATGACGCGACATGTACGAATCCTATACGAAAGGTTTGTGCTAACTCCAGCTATGAAGGTGGCAGTAGATCCGTTGGTGCAACAGCCACATACTATTTAGAATTTTGTAATCAAATTGATGAATGCAGATGAATAACACATGTTTCATCATCATTGTAGCTTTACAAGAGTATGAAGTATACAATAATCTCCCACATTGGTTACTGGGAACAATTCAATGTTATTATAAATTTCTGAAACTTTGCGTAGTCCCACTGACACAGTTTGGTAATTTACTTCAATAATATTCCATGGCAGACACTCTGAACAGCTTTTGTAACAAACTTCATAAAGAAAGTATTTCTTTTATGTCTGTACAACATTTGCAAACTGCACACTTCTTGTACTTTTCAAACTTGAACCATCTAAACAGGCATTTGATTAATATTCTTGTGACACAAGACAGACACCTTTTGAATCAACCTCTACAATACAATAGTATTACCTCTTCTGTAGTTTGGCTGTGATTGTTCCTTTGTTACTCATTCATCTTTTTTTCTGTCCACCCTTCCTGCTTAATTGGTTCTGAAATTTCTGGGCTTGTAGGTTTTTCATTTCTGCACATAAAACACAGGTTTTGGTGTCTGAACAGGCTGTGAATTAAGTAATTCTGCAAAATTTTATAATGTTTGAAAGAACTGTGGCTCAGAGATTGAGAATCAGTTTTTGTAATGTACACAGTTGTTTTATTAAATGGAGCCAAAATTGGTAACACTGAATGAATGAGTGAGTGAATAAAATTAATAAAATGAAAACATACAACAGGTCTTAATCTTTATATGCTGTAGATTTTCTTTAATTATCATGGTAGCACAAAATAAAACACATGAAAATCAAATATAAATAAAACAAAAAATTACATGTGTTCTAACCAAAATAGAATCAATCATATTCTAACCAAAAAAAGCTCCAGTTTTACTTGTGTAGGCTTTTTATACGTTTCACATCTCATTTTAAATACCACACAAACTCTAGCTACTTCCATTTTAACCACTATATGTCACATGATTGTCTGAGCTGCATGCTTAAAATATATATATATATACAGACTATACAAAAGTTTTTAATTAAAATTGAGATAGTAACGTAAGATCATATTAAATATAACAAAAGAGTTACACAATATGCTATAAAATAAATTTTCACATTATAATCATTTACTACAACTTCGAAATTCAAAAATGTCATAAATATTTTTAGTGCTGTAATTGCATTCCTTTCAATGGTAACACTAAGAATTTCGTTTCAAACATGAGGATCATACACAATAGACACTGTACGTTTATATACATCACATGTATTTGAAACTTTATTTCCTTAAAAAAAAAGACAGGAACAGTATAATGTATCCATTATGCTATTTCAGTGAGCAACTACAAATTTTGTTCTCTTTTGTCTGGTAAATGGCTATATACATATATATATATATATATATATGTATATACACAATACATGGGAACACTTGAATAAATATAGCAATTTGAATTCTTCCACAACTTACAAAACTAGTAGAAAACTAGCAAACTATCATTTACGTACAAAATTAGACATGAGCTTAATAAGTAAATGCGATCCTATTTGCCGCATAATTACATGGTGTTTTTACATACACTGACAATTTCTATGGACTTTCAAAAATAAAACCCACATTCAGAATTGACATGACAGAAGAAGCTGTGATTACAGAAACACATTTGGAACTGCATTTTTAAATAACTGTGCTAAACATGAAAACAAAAAAGTGTACTAATCATCAGCACCCAGCATCTCAAATGTCACATAACTTCTAAAACTGTTTATCTTATTTATTATCTCCAATCCACATTATGAGAAGCTTGAGATTATGCACTTCCTACTCTTATATGGAACATTTAAGGACAGAATCTCATCTAATTGCATTTAAATTATGAAAAACAAGGTATTTAATGGACTACTCCCAGAAGCATACCTGTCTTTAGACATCTTCTACCCAATATGAAAACAAATGACTAGGCTCTATTACAGTAAGTAAATGAAACAAAATTAATATTAGGATTACAGTAAATTTCAACATTCTTTGCAAATCGCTTGGAGGAATATACTATGTCTAACAGATGTTAAACCCTTTCTCTCTTCAAATAGTGTAAAATTTTCAAATTATATTGATCCTTAATTTTTACAAGCAGATACGCTTCACAAAACATTAACAAATGTACAATTTTTGATCAGCAGTATGAGGGCTACACTGTTGTTGTTGTTGCTGTTGTGAGATTATAAGGTGACAATGAAATATTATGAGAAAACAACCCACAAGAACATAGTAACCAAAAGGGTTTGAACCTGTAATTATAGGACCAAAGACCTGAGCTGCTGAAGGTGACTATTTACCAGCAGCCTATTTAAAGCCACAATAATTTCTATGTACAGACCTAAAAATGTGTAATTGACATCTTGATTGTTTTCTGGTTACAGCATTTTTGAGAAATTGAACAAGACTTTCTTTTTTGTAGTGGTTTTTTTTTTTTTACCACAGTTTTAAGAAACTCTATTTCAAATTGTTTCAAGTGCCATGAAGTAGGAAAAAGGTTGAGCAGGACAATAACACAAATATCAAAATGGCACAGTTTTGTACTAAGTATATAATCAGATCCAAACCCTATTGATTAAATATTTATAACTTTCATTTTTTAATGGAAGTGGATGTCTGTGCCACTGGCATTTGTTACAGCTTAGCACATTATTCTGCGTCACTATTTACTTTCCATTTCAGAACTAAATACATATTTTGATTTCAAATGAATGTGGAATGACAACGTTGTTTCTGTGACAACACTTACTTTAACCATACGATGTATGAGCTACGGCATCACTGACTGTGATCAGTGACATTTTATGAAATATTTGTACCATACAATGGTTTAGAGTACTTCTGTGTATTCAAAACATTACTTGCTGCTGTTTGTTTTGATGTTAGTAACTGCATTATTCAGACATGTGGCATCACACTATGGGAAGTGTTTTCACTTTCACTCTGTTACATCAAATGCTTGTTGATGACACTCCAACTGGATTATGTTCCCTGTCTGTTTAAAATGCAGAGCAAATATCTGAAACATCGTGTTCTTAGTCAGAATGCTATATTTTAATCAGACATTAAACAAATTACAATTGTAGTGCTTCAGCTACGATGATCATTATGACAAATTAGCATCAAATTTCAAAATAAAACTAAAGGCCACACTTGGCTTAGGCATCAGTTGCTTATCATAACAGGCTTCAAGCAAACTTAAAATGGTTCTGTTCAGCTTGTAAGTTAAATCACAGCTCATAAAAACCTTGACAGTGATCATGCAGAGTACATTTAAACACAAATCTGATAAATAATGTCCAAGGGACAAAATGCTATTATTGAGGTTAATGGAATTGGTGTGGCACTCATACATGTGCATATTCCACCTGTCCATAACTAAGTTATGTGAGACGTAGAAAAAAGCACTTTTAGTTACAAATATCACACCAAGGTGCCTAAAAGCACAGCATCTGGCAGCAAGCAGTGAAGCAATATACAGTATATTAATTATTGTGTATTGTGATTGTGTTCTTCCAGGTTGTGAGGCCATGCAGTCTTATTGTGAATGCAAACATTCTGCAGGAACGTGGTGGCCCAGGACAGCATGTGTCATACAGTGACCAGGCTACAGGCTGGATGATCAGGGGTTCAGTTCCCCAGATTATCAAGACCAGCTTGAAGACCCACCCAGCCTCCTATTCGGTGGTTACCAGGGTTTCTTCTCCCAGAGGGGCAATCGGCTGTGGCATGAACTTGACCACGCACCATCATCTAGTTCTGAGGGTAAGAAAGCATGGAGCTATAACTCTGCTCCCCCTGCATGCCTTCATGATGCAGACAGGGATAAAATTACCTTTTTTAACTTAATATGGTGACCCATCTTCTGGGTCAAATTGAGAAGGATACACCAATGGTAGGTTATGTAGGTGGTGGGCAAGGAAAGCCCATAGGAGGGGATGGCGAAACAAGACCTATTCTTGGCTGTGAGACTGGTGCACAGACAAAATGGGGATAAAAGATGGCTGTGTGTTCCCGCAAAACAGTAGTATCCAAAGATAAGACTACATAATTTCATGACCCAGAACACATGACCTGAACATAAGTTAATAATACATTCACTGGTAATTTTCTGAATGATTTATATACACATGTATTTTCTGTGTTATGTTAAACTCCTTCCTGCCAAATGTCAGCTTGAATACACCAGCTTGATTATTTTCCATATTAGAGAAAATGTACATTTGTATAAACAGATGATAAATAGACTGAAATAAAATACAGTGTGCCAAGTATAAGCAGCTTTTATCACAACAAATGATGAATTCATCAACAAATGACAATGACTCAATTGGTGCTGGACATTTTCAAGTAAAGACAGAGTGCCAAGTGAAATGGCAGGTTGAAACAAGAGGACTAAGAATTATAACAGTCACGTTCACTCCACTGCAATACCAATGGGTGCCACCAGAATCTTTCCTTGTGAAAGTTACCTCTGTTTAATTACATTAGCTTTCATGGTATTAATATTTGCTATATTTCCTTCTAGTTCCAATTTTATCTTTCTCAGTTTTGATCTTCTTTTAAAAACTTCCCACTGGAACTGACAGCAGTACCACACCTTTCATGTACCATGCAGGCTGCACATAAAAAAATACCAACCAGACAATTTTACTTGCAATATATCCATTTCCTTTGTGTATGCATAACAAAGCACAATGTAGTAACACCAAATGCAAAATTATAATGAATTAACATGTTATTTTACTGTAACAGCAATAACATAAGTGTATTTTTCAGCTATAAGGAACTGTTACCCAAGATGTGTTGTCCTGTTATTGGAGTCAACTATACATGAGAAACATCAATCCATACACCAGTAATCATAAAGTTTATTTTGAACCCATAATGTATCTGAAAACTGTTACAATTTTGTAATTAAATTATTTATGATGTACATGTATTTTTTTTATTGAAAGACACATATAACACTGTAGAACAGACCACTAGTGAATCTACTGAATTCCCTAACAAGCAGTATCGACTCATGTTGCTAACACAAAGCACTGGCCAAGCAGTATCTCCTCATGTTGCTAACGAAAAGCACTGGTTGCATTTCCTCATGCTGTCAGCAGTGTTGCTACGTTTGGCATGACGAATAAGTAGAAAGCTCTTGCGCAGGATGCTGCTAAAGTGTGACTTCTGTATCTTGTCCAGGGGGCCACTCTAGTGTTGGTTAAGATGACATGTTTCGGTCTATCATGTTAGGCCACCTGCAGGTTGACTGCACATAAATCTATCAGAGATTAAAGTACATGTACATTTTAATGATTTTCCTTTCATGGTGCAAGCAGAATTTAGAAGTGCAACATTTCTTGAAGATATATCTTTATAATTGTACAGATTACATATGTAGGTAGGTTATATTATATTATGTAGTGCAATATAGTATTAAACTTTTTGGATGAAATATAAAATAAAAGCAAGGCACATCAAAGAAGATGTTAATACAATCAGATGACCATACCTGGCAACAATGTGTGTAAACAAAACATCACAATCAGTGCTGCCAACCTGTCATGGGGAAAGTCACTGAGAACACCCAAGAAAGTCAAATTTTTTTGAAAGTTGTTAAACTTACATGGTCTACAAGTTACCTTTTTCTGTCATATCATACACAAGTCATAATTACACAAAACATGTTTCTTTTTGCATCTAGTATCACTACTCTGCACAGTATAGATTTTTTAATTAATAGGATGTAATTGTTAAGTTCATAAGAAGCTCAAAGTCACATTTATGCCCATCTCTAACCACATAGAACATGATATAAAATAATTATATAAACTGAAATGTGCAAGAAACTTTAGCATTGATATATCTATGTTTGACCCCTGTCTGAGTTTAAAAATCCCATAAAAGTCACTAATCAGAAATGAAATCTGCTATATTTAGTGATGTATTCCCCAAAATGGCGCCAATGTTTATGTTACATAATATCATTTGAGTCAACATGAATACAGCTACGTAACAGATGGGAGTTGATGAATATAATATCTATAAATACTTGTGTATACCTTCAGGCTTCACCAAATAAAAAATAAAATGAATTAAGTCCTAAAATCCAAGGCCCTACAAAGACAGAAGACATTCAATATAGCTACACTTAGCTAAAAAGATGTCACACACTCCCAACTGAGAGACAACCTTACAAGAAGAGGACATGAACATCATGGAATGTGAATATATTTTAATCCTTGATAGATTTTTATATGTATGTGACTTGAAAGTTGCTTAATCATGATAGATGAAACATGTCATCCTGACTGTGTAACAGAATATGTACTAAAATTGCATAATGAGAAAGAGAAGTTTGCTTCCTTTTCATCTATAGGTTCACTTCAACTCTTGGTCTGCTAGGGTTCTTTCTAAACAGGCACGAATTGTATCCAAAGTTATTATACTCTTAACATTTTGAAATAATAATAATAATAATAATAATAATAATAATAATAAGTAGAAACAAATCAAGAAGGCAAGGTAACCATATTGTGGAACCAACAAATACAAACTAACAGAACTATCCCCAACAACAAACCAGACATAATCCATGATAAAGAAAAGGGAATATGTATGTTAATAGATGTTGCAGTCTCAGGAGACAGAAATGTGACTAAAAAAGAAACCCAGAAGATTCTAAAATATAAAGACCTTACAATAGAAATACAGCGCATGTGGAATGTAAAAACAAAGGTGATACCAGTAATAATAGGGGCGATTGGGACTATTTCAAAGTCATTCAGAAAAT
>Ga0123355_10018253_pt1 | contig 11116 bp, 13 predicted proteins | sample TergutEmb28metaG_3_FD_89872 | JGI IMG/M metagenome (GOLD analysis project Ga0123355, IMG submission 89872) | Embiratermes neotenicus P1 segment gut microbial communities from Petit-Saut dam, French Guiana - Emb289 P1 | ecosystem: Host-associated > Arthropoda: Insects > Digestive system > Gut ...
AGTAAAACCTTGTTGAACAGGATTAAAAGGGGAAAAAGGTCATCCACATTAAGTGAAAAACCAAACTAGCAAAGAAAAAGACAGCCCTTTTTAAAAAAAAAAAAAAAAAACTTAGTGTTATAGGTAGTGCTGATCTTGTAATTAAATACCTATGTATTAATTTACAAGATACCAACAGAAATAAAAAGAAATGCCACTCTAGAGCCATTATTTAAAACTAAAAAATAAAAAAAAGGCACAATACCAATATTTATTCATCGAGAGAAGAGTCAGAAGTTGCACCTGTTTTTGAACATAATAATGCAGGTTTGATTAAACTGTTAAGTTCTGTCTGAACAGACCTCTGCTGCTGTTCTTTAATGCGTATCTCCCACACAGTTCTTAGGAGTTTGTAATATGCCTGCAATTCTCAATTTGCTGAAGAGACCACATAATTGATTACTGCAACAACTGGCATCTCCAGCAGAGCTAAGACGCTTCTTCTTCATTGTAGATTTCTTGTGGTTCATCTAGTTCATTACCTGATCCTGCTGCTGCCTTCCTCAATCCCATGTGTCTTTCAAAGTATGTACTCAACTGTAAATATAATTTTTCACATTTGTCGCCCCAGATTATCTGACACCCAAATTAACTGTGACCAGATCAGCAAGGGTTTACTGAACTAGGATATAAAAATAATAAATGTTGAGATATGCAGTGTGTACCACACATGGGATAATAAATGCAATCAAAATTTCCGTCAGTTAACACGAAGGGAAGAGAACACTTGAAACCCTTAGGCACAGATGGGAAGATACTATTCATGTGCATCTTAAAGAAGTCAACGGCAGGTTCTCGTGAGTATGGCACAAAAAAAGCCCATTGGGTGCCAAAAAAGGCAAGGAAAACTTCTTGATGAACTACACAGCCATTAGCTTCTCAAGGAGAACTTTGTGGCACAGAGTTAATAATAATAATATTTATTAACTGCAATTAGGTTGTCACCCAGTGGCAGTAGTTCAATTTGTAGTTGTCTGTTTTACTTCTGAACACAGAAATAAACATCTTAAACAACACTCTGATAGCGGAAAAAAGCATCTGATGTTCACCTGGGCTTTCATTGTCCAAGATGGCAATTCCAAAGCAGTTTTCAGAAGAATGCAAATCTCAGCTACATGCTGCCTGATACCCGATTCTGTCCCTGGAGTTGCCTCATGCCAAACTTCCTCCCAAACACTAACACTGCTGACCTCTGGAATGGAATAAATATTGCATTAAACACACAAATGTTATGAAGTTAACAATAATCTGCTTGGTTTACAAGTCATTAATGCTAACAGTATACAGGCCCCATATATTAAACTTTACCGTTGTACAACAATAACACAGAAATTTTGAGGTTGTGAAGTAGGATTCTGTCCCTAAATGCATGAAATCATGTTTGGAAAATGTGATTTAACTTACAGTATTAGCCTACATATAAATTTTCTTAATTTTCTAATTTTGGAAAGACAATGGCACTAAGGGGCACAACAGAAATGAAAGATAAAGGTACAAGGAAAGTGGCGCCTATGCATGCCATGAAGGCATGGAGGAGCAGAGGCATAGCTCCAATCATTCTTAACCTCAGCAATTGATGGAGATGAGTGGTCAGCTTCATGCCCCACCTGCTTTATCCTGACAAAAATAACTCCTGATACCCAATGAACAGGAGGCTGTGTGAGCCCCACAGTTAGCCTGGATATTTTGGAGAAATAAAAATCTCTTGTCCATTCCGAGATTCAAAGCCCATAACATCCTGCCCACAGTCTAGACACTGCAGGATATGTCAATATAATCCGAAGCAATAACAACACCTTCCAAACAGCAGTGTCAGCTAAAGTTAATTTCAATAACAATCTTCATAATCTATTATCATAAAAACAATGGAAAGAAAAATGCAAAACCTGAAGGTGTTGAATTAAAAAAGTGGCTAGATTATATAACTTGCTCATGTTACTTTTAAAGTATATGCCAATTAATTCATAATTTTCGATCATGTATCATCTTTAACCTATATTGTCCAGCCAGTGTAGCCACTAACAACCAGTATTATTTTCATTTTTAATGCCCAAACCTGCACCTGCATGGAACAGTATTTTCCCATTTGTCTGTAAAGAGTTACATTTAATGGGATATGGGTGTCCCATTCAGCTGATAAAGGTTAACCATTACTGTCCAGAAACAGGAATTCCAGGTTCTCTTATGTCAGTATAGGTAATAAGATTGTATCTCAGGATTAACACTACCAGAACAAACCACAAAAAATACAATGCTTGATCAGCCAATATAACATTGCAATGCACAACCAATAAAGCTTAAACAGAAGAATGCTATCTTGCTGCAAAGCATATTGCTCAATTCTGTTGCAAAATTATATTTACCACAAAGCTGCAAATGGAGCATTAACAGAGTGCATGGACTGAGGCAAGCAATGACTCAAATACAATCTCAGAATTGCTTGTGGTTGATCAAACATCCCTATATTTCCAGTCCTTAATATTAATTACAACAAATTTTTAGATTTAATCAATAGATGTAACAGTGCATTTTGGAATACACACTGCAAACAAAAAATTTGAAATACACAGACAAACAGAATCTACCCATAGTTAGGGATTCACCAATATGAGTGCAGTTTTTATGTTACTCTCTCCTTGACACAGTACTGCCTCCAAGACTGAACCTATTTGAATACTACAGTAAAGAGAAAATTATATGCAGAACATTAGCATTAAGTTCCTTGACTGGAACCACAAACTTTAATTATTAAGTACGACTTCCATTCAGTTCCTCAGATGTAAGGGAAAAGGTATTCATGCATATGGCCATTATAAACTGGCCTTACATGCATAGTGGAAGCTTGTCAGTACCAATGCCAGTAACATGACCTTACCTGAATTCTTACTGGCATGCATTGCAAAAAATACTAATGGTATAACATCAGAACTGTATTCCTTTAGAATATCTTGATTGTGCTGACCAATTGCTTGTAGTGTGTATGCACATGCAGACCTCACTGATTCATCTGTGAACACAATTTAAATGCAATTAAATTCAACTTTCTACAATAATATAAGAAATTGTAACAATTTTCTACGCTAAAATAACAAAGTGTAACACTTATTTACAATCACAAATTAAGGGAAGATTTAAAACTCCACATAAACCAGTACAGAGATACATTAGTTTCTATTACCTTCTTTCTCAAAGTACCAAGTCTTTATTTTGGCAAAAAGTTTCTCAAGACTAGAATCCTTGGCAGTGCTAACCAAATGGCCAATACTAACAGCATAATTCTTCCGGATTGCCGCATTTCTGTCTGTCAAGCCATTTAAAAGAGCTGCCAGAAGTTTCCCTACAACAGCGTGAAAAAATAAAGGTACCAACATTTTTATAATAATCAAATCTGAAAGTCACTATACTCTGAAACTATTACAGACCTTAATTATTTAAATTATATTACACATGTTATATTCCATTCTACTAACATACATGTATTTACATCAAACACAAGTAAATCTGTGATCAATCTGAATATATAATTGAGGAAGTGGACAGAAAGCACGAAAGCATATTCCAGGAAAACATAACACCATCCTGGTGGAAGTTCTGGCAGCATCAATAAAAGTGCACACAGACTTAAGCAACATACATATACAAGGAACATAAAATACAAGTTTCACTGTATTTGTAAATATAGTTACACTCACTGTACAAAATAAATGGGCAAAATATACACACAACACAATACTACAGTACTGATGCCTGGCTAGTTTGCATTCTCTTTCATAAATATGATCTGTGGTGTGTCACATTACCTGGAATACATTCAAAAATTTTAGACATTACAGCACATCATAAACAAACATGCAACATACACCAAGTATATATATATATATGAAGGTACGAAGGTAGATTTTTCCTTGTCTGTGCCACGAAGGCATCAAGAGCAGAGATACAGCTCCCCTCATTCTTAACCTTGGCATGATATGCAGATGACTGATCAGCTTCATCCCCCTCTCACTTTTCTCCCCAGAAAGAACCCAGGTACCAATCTCTTGCCCCTGCTGGGATTCTTACCCTGGATTGTCCAGCCCACACATAGTCACTATACCAAACACAATATCCCAGCAATTTGCAATGACAATCACTGCATAATTATTAGTTGGAACACAACAGAATGTTCAACTTTAACATTATCCCAGCTCACTACATATATGTAGACACCACTCAGTGTCAAGAATGAAATAAACTGTTGAACTGTGTGATTTGTATGCAATAAAACCAGCATACCTGTGTATGGCTGCAGTTCCTGCTTGAGATGGTACTTCAACAAAACTATCAGGTGGGCACATGCCACTCTTGTTCCGAGACCCACAGAACTCCGCATCAGCTCAAGCACCTTTGGTATCAGTTCACCTAAGGTACTAGCATCAACATACTGCAGACACTGCAAACAAAAAAGAGCTCAATCACAACTGGTTGAAGTTCACAATTAGAATCAACATTTATGGTGACAAAACATTACATACATGTGGCCATTAGTTATTTATTTCTACTTCATTCTGTTTTAATTATTAGTTATCTCTGAATAGAAATGTATGCAGTATGCATTTCACTGTAAGATACAATTCCTTTATATTTGTCTTTTTTCAAAACTATGGAGACACCTTACATCCATGGACAAAGGAAAAATGTCCAAGACAAATGCCAGCCAATAACTTTGCAAAAACAGACATCTGTCATCTGTAAAGTGTTCACACAGCATTATACCAAAATGAACATACTTAAAGCAGTAATAATGAGGTTTTCATTAACATTAGAGTAACTACCTTAGTTGCCCACAAATTATCCAATGATACATTTTTGAAGCCATTTCTCTGCATTAGAGGTACGTGCATTCTGTAATGGAACTATAGTCATCAGACATCTTATCAAGTCACATTCCATTGTGATATCAGGAAAATCATATTCCTCTGCCACTACGTTTCTATTACATTAAACTTATAAAAGTTTTACAAGTAAATAGGAACTTGAAGGTAGGTCTCAGTCCCTTCACAGACCACCATCAAACCTTTCACAGGAATATCAAAATTTATTTCACAGTTCACTGTGGTCACCAGAATAAGTGCCTGATCTTGGCTGTATACAAGCATATTTTACAAATCTCAGAATGGGTTGTGTTATGGTACATATAAAATATTCTGTGGTTATATAAAAAATAACCATAATTATAGAATTATTAAAACAAAATACCAGCTGGTCAGGTAATGTAGAGATCATTGTTATTTTTAGCGTGTTAAGATGTTTTGGTCAGAGATCACAGAACCAGTTACATTTATCCAAGAATTTTTAGCACCTGCTTTCTTTATGTTTGTGATAATTTCACTAGTACCATGGTGTAGAGGTATATTTAGTTCATATTTGCAATTCACATTTGTACTTTATATGCATTATATAAGGCTTCTGTCTTTGGAATAAATCATGGACGTTTCAGTGAGCTGTAAGGTGTGCTGTACTGCTCAGTGGCTGACACGGGTAGCATAAAGTGAAACATAAGTTAATGTTTTTAAACACTAAAATTTTAAATTTTTTAATTAAACACAATAAATACTATATTAAAGTTACTTTTTATTTCCCAACTGCCTGTGTAACTGCTTGTATTTAATGTAGGTAGCAACTAAGAAGACTGTGGTGGTGACTTGTTTAAGTTTCAACATGTCTGAATATCCTGATGTGGGTGTTTGGTTAACAGCTACAGTTGGTGGTATCTTGAATTACTATAATAGAGCTGCATAATTCTAAGATAACTAGCCACATGCACATCACAAAGACAAAGTGCCATATTCTTGTGGCAAACCAACATTAATTTCATCACACTGATGCCATCTGGTTGGGCTATGTTACAGTATATGTTCATTGCTAAGCTGTTTGTTCAGTCACAACTCATAGCTTGCAGAGAACACAATTAAAGCTCTACTGTTCCTTTGGTACGAGTTCATATCTCACAGAAGACCAGGTTGTGACTCACAAATCATATTTCACAGCCTCTTTCACCAGTCATTTCTTTGTTCTTATGGCAAACCAAGCTTTAATTTAACCCATTGGACTGCCAGCATCTGGTTTCATTTTGTCGTCAATGCTGAATCTTCAGCCTCAGCTTGAATTCACAGAGAATGCAGTCAATGCTTGACTATTCCTTCAGCCTCATCATTGACCTCACACAGAACCAGGGTGTCACTAACAGCAAGTGCATGGCTTACTCACACTTAGGTTATTATGTATAAGGCGATCACAGATATGGCAAGTGGCAACTATGGATAAACAATGAAACATATATACATATCATATATACATGTAGGTGAATGTATGCACACATAGGTATGTATGTGCCTTCTATGTAACATTTTCAATTAAACACTTTCAAGTACCTTTGCTACTGTCTCAGTGGTGTAATGGCTCTTAGCAAATGAGGCTCTCACAGCATCTATCACTTCCTGGGTTTGGTGCTCTGCCCCAAATTGCACACTGAGTTGACTGAGGCCACGAGATTCCAGTTCTCCTGTTGCTTCAAGGAGAGCAGGAATAAGGAGAGGAAGATGAGGTTTAAGTAGATCCCCAGCCGATCCCACCAGCTGTGATATGGTCTGTAAACTGCAAATGAGGAAACAAATTTTTCAAGTTTAACTCACTTGCAAATGTCAGGAAATCCTGTTAGCCATTCAAGAGTACACAAATTTGTGGTAATTATTGCTCTTTCCAGCTTAAAAGGTCCATAAACATCACAGCAAATAGCAAATACAGCAAAACTGTGTTAATGTGACTCATATGAGACCAGAGAGGTGCTGAATTATCAAATATTCTGGATTATCGGACAGTACCTATGCTGACCTACATTCTTACAGGCAATTTTTGTTACTGCTCCTATACTTGGACTGTACAACTATCAAAGCAGTATACCATTTGGATATCTCCTTCATCTGTTGCTTCAGGGTCATCAGGGTCATCTTCTCTGTTTTCTAGGGCTGAAGAAGTCGATGGACTAGAAGACAAGGGGTCAACAGATACCACTACAGCTGATGAATAGACACCATAAGAGACCTTTCTAAATGTGTCCCTGAGATCTTCCTGTTTCATAGATTATGCTTTTTTCTGGGAAAAAAGCAGAACTTCTGATCTTGGGATTACTCTCCTCAAGCACTGGTTTAAGAAGATTTCCAAATAATTGGATGACAGATTAAAGGAATTTTGCTTAATGGCATTAAAAAACTGTGTTTCAAAAATGGTGTTCATAGCACAGCTTCTTCAGTGTATCACTACCTCAACTTTTTGATGAGAAACAAATACCACCGATACATACTCCACAAATACCTTGCCCCAGGCAACTCTCTTCTTTTTTCAAAATCAAAAAGTTTTCTCAAAGGTACCTACTGTGAGTCAATCAAAGACATCCATAAAAATCAGCAGTTACTTAAAGCACTCTAACAAAATTATTTCTGTGGTTGCTTCAAAACATAAAAGGCTCCCATGGAGCAATGTGTAGCTTCCAATGATAATTACTTCGAATGGGATAAAATGAAGATAAAATAATTTCTTTAATAAAGTACCAGAACTGGTCCTGTTGTTTAAAAACCATACCTTATATATCTACAACAACTATTAAACATGCTGCACAAATTTGATACCTGATTGCCCGCACTTCAGACACTGTGTTACAAATTCCTGAATTCAGCAGAACAGGCAGAATTGTTTGCACCATTTCCTCCCCTGCTTTCCCATTGTTCAGATCACAACAACGAACACACAACTGCAACACACATAAGAAATTATTCTTTAAGAAGCAGCACTTATTTTCTGCATCAGTACAAGGAAGCATTATTTCTCACTTTAATTCCTTGTAATATGTAGTAGCTTCTAAATGTTCCCAGAATCACTTCAGTCCTGAGAAATACAAACAGTACAATCATTAAGCTACATTTCCTTCAAAACAGTCCCCTTGTGCAACTACGCACTTCTGCCAGGAACTGTAAAGGTGTTGGAAACATTCCTGGAACCAATTTTGTGCAAGCCTTTTCAGCTCTTCTGCTGTATTCTTCATGATGTCAGTAGCATCACAAAGGTGCCACCCCATCAATGTTGATTTCAGTTGAGGGAACAAGTAAAAATCAGCTGCAGCCAGGTCAGTAGCGTATGGGAGATGCCCCAGTGTTGTCACATTGTTCTTTGCTAAGAAATCGTTCATCGCAACCAACCAGTATGCTGGAGAACTGTCATGAAGGAGAAACCAACTGTTGGTTCTCCATTTATCGGAGCATTTCCTTCTGACTGCATCCCTAAGGTGACAAAGGATATCAATGTACAATTGTTTATTCACAGTTTTACCTTCCGAGATGAACTCATAATGGATAATGCCCTTCCAGCATTGCCTTTCCTTTACTCCCATCAACTCAAAATTTTTTGCTTCAGGGTGGTGGTGTTGATTTCACTCAAAACATTGCTGTTTTGTTTGTGGATCATACAAGAAGCACCATGTTTCATTCCCTGTGACTTTGTTGTCTTTTACCAACCATATCGAAGAGGTCACCAGAAATGCTCATTTGTGTTTATTTTTGCTCAGGCATCAGCATTCAAGCTACCAGTGACGACAAAAAAGGAGCATGTTCAATACATCGCGAAGAATACTGTGACAACTTCCAACAGAAATTCCAACCTCTGATGCAATTTGCTCCACAGATTTCCTTCTGTCACTTCTCACAACCTCTCACACACACTCGATATTTGTTTCATTTATTGACGTTGATGGGTGACCACTACATAGATCATCATCAACAATCTCGCGTCCATCAGTGAAAGGTTTATGCCAGTCACACACCAGAGATTTTTTCATTGTTCTGTCACCATACAGTTGCTGCAACACGGTTAATGTCTCTGCTGGTGACATCTGAAGCAATACACAAAATTTGATATTTGTTTGTTCAGTTACGAATGCTTCCAACTGTGACACAATTTCACACATACTAAAGAAACACAACTGCCGTTATGCCTTTAGAGGTTATGAAAGAGCAAAACTACTTCTGAGATAACATCATGACTGGTGCCAACTTATGGGACAGAAATTTCCCTTGTGCAACAAATCACATAAATTATACCAGGAAATTCCTATGAATTAGACCTACAAATTTTGGGAACTTTTTGAAGCAACAACATATTTCTTTCCATTAAGAACTGAAGAGTTACTAGATCCTGAATTTTAATATGGATAAGGAAAGATCAAAAACCTCAAACATCTGGTCACCAGTACGAAAGGGTGCTGATAAGTCCCTAGCCCAACCTACTTCCTGATGTTGTAGGATGAAACCAATAGTGTCACTGGAAAGAGGGGTCTGTTCATGTGCCGAATTGCAAGCCTTTTCTTGTTACAGAGGCTGAAAGGAAGCATGTCAGGTGACGCACGTGTTTTCAACAACATGGAGACATGAGCTGTCATCAAGTTTTTTTTTCCCTGCAAGGCAAGGTGGCGAAGGAAATTCACACCATTCTGACAGAAACATTAGGGGAGCATGCACCATCATATGCCACTGTCAAAAACTGGGTGGCCCAGTTTAAACGTGGTAATATTTCCACCTATGATGCGCCTTGCCCTGGACAACCCAAAACAGTGACCATCCCGGAGATTATTGATCAAATTCACGAGCTAATCTTGGAAGACTGCCGAATTTCGACTAAATCAATAGCTGAGCAACTGGGCATCTCACATGAGCGGGTTGGGTCCATCATTCATGAAGATTTGGACATGCGGAAGCTCTACGCGAAGTGGGTCCCAAAATGCCTGAATACAGATCTAAAACATGAATGGTGCCAGTCATCTGAGGAACTTTTGGAATTTTTCGGCACGATCCAAATGATTTCCTGTCATGATTGGTGACCATGGAAGAAACCTGGTTATATCACTATGACTTGAATACAAAGCAACAATCAATGGAGTGGCAGCACACCCCACCCCAAAAAATTTCAAGTGCAAAAATCCTTTTTTGGGATCAACACAGCATCCTCCTCATTGATTATCTTCCAACCGGCCAAACTATCACCGCGAAGTATTACTCATCTCTGCTGGTGCAAATGAAAGACATTTTGAAGGAAAAATGCCGTGGGTAGGTCACCAAGGGGGTCCTGTCTTGAACGACAATACCCCAGCTCACTGGGCACTTGCAACCCAGAAGAAACTGGCCTACATGGGCTTCCAGTGTCTTGATCACCCAACCTATTCTCTGGATCTGGCCACATTGGACTACCACCTGTTCCCTGCACATTAGACTACCACCTGTTCCCTGGACTGAAAAATCAATTGCTAGGTTGCCATTTTTCGTCCGACGCAGAGACCTGGTTGGACAGACAACCTTCTGAATTTTTTTTGAGTAGCTTGCAAAAGCCAGAGCAACGGGCTAAGAAGTGTATTGAGCTTTGTGGGGAGTATATTGAATAAACCCCGAGTTTGGTCACTGTACCTTGTTACCTTCCTGGTCAGGCTAAGGACTTATCGGCACCCCTTCATAGTAACTGAAAAATTTTGTTAAAGTTCAAAGCAAATGTACTGTCACTGAAGTTTATAAACAGTTTCCATTTTTAACACTTTAGACACCCTTTGATAAAACTGAATTTAACAAACATATTGGCAGTATCATACATTCATCACAAGCAAGCAGATAATTACAAACCTTTGATACAACTTTAGTAGTATTGCCTGCAGCCTGCCTTGTCCCCTCATGAACATCATCCATAACACGGAACAGCTGGGTCCACAGGGATGGAAAACTATCTACAGAATCACACATACTCTTGCTGCCACCACCTCGAAGGAAGTCTGCCAGAGCAAGGCAGCAAGACAAGCGGACACGCCACTGAGGTGCAGTTAAGTTTGCTAACAGATCAGCCAGAATTTCCTTGTGATACAGGTCAATCTGAACACCAACAACAGAATATAATAACAACAGCTGCTAAAGAAAGATAAGGAATTAGCACAGTAACTGTCTCAAAATTGCCATAACTTTCCACTGCTTCAAATCCATCAATGACAATCTACTGCATAATGCCTGTA
>Ga0123355_10018254_pt1 | contig 11116 bp, 4 predicted proteins | sample TergutEmb28metaG_3_FD_89872 | JGI IMG/M metagenome (GOLD analysis project Ga0123355, IMG submission 89872) | Embiratermes neotenicus P1 segment gut microbial communities from Petit-Saut dam, French Guiana - Emb289 P1 | ecosystem: Host-associated > Arthropoda: Insects > Digestive system > Gut ...
AAAAAAAAAATATAAAAAATAAAAAAAATGAGAAAAAAAAAAAAAAAAAAAAAAAAAAAAAAGGGGGGGGGGGGGGGGGGGAAATGCTTCTTTCAGTGTGTAAAGGAACTTTCAGACTTTTTGATATCCATAATAAGTTTCAATGTGAGTATTGTCTGTAGTCCTGCAGACATCCAATTGATTTTCTTGTTTGTTCCAGGTATAACATATAATGTCTAGAGAGACTCATTACAGCAATGTAAATTCTGCCTTGCAAGTGATGTCAATTGCAGATATTCTCTGAACAGACACTGTTGTCCACATAACCCCACATAAAAATATCCAGTAGTGTTAGATGTGGACTTACTGGAGGCCTGGTCTTTCTGGTAACTTTTGCTCTAATACCCTTCTCTTTCATTAAATTGAATAAACCTGTGATGAATGATTTGGTTTTCTTTCATGCATATGTCAATAATTGCATTGAATTTTTGTGGTGGGCTTGAAGCTGGGGAAACAATGTGATGTGGACTGTTGTGAACAAATGCCATCATCTTTGTGAAACATATTTAACCACCACAAAGCATCAAGTGCACTTGCACATGCTTGCAGGCAATGACTGCAGACTTGTGGGTTGCTGAATGTTTTGCAAATGACTCCATGATATGTGTTGGATATGTGTCCGGTAATAAATGATAACATTCTTCTTTAAAAGTATGGAGTTCTGTTCTGATGACATTGTATTACATATTAAAAATTCTGTGTATCTTTGACTTTATTGTTTATTGTTGTTAGACATAAGTTCATTGCCTCCTTTTCTGCTAATAGAGTGCATTAGCAGTAACAATTTGGGTTTGTATTCTGACCTGACAGAGGCTTTTATGGTCTCTTCTGTTATCTAGGTGAAGGTATCTTCGCATAGGCCACAATGGCCTCCTCTTAAAATCGTACCATGTAATGTTTCCGCCCTGTTTATTGTTATATATAAATTCAGCAGTCAATAAGGAATGGTTGAATAATCACAGCCCTAGCCTTACATGTGGTCTTATAAATTTGAAGATGAGAAGCATAATGACTAAGAGATGGTATTTTTATAGATCGGGCAGGTTGGTTTAGTGATAACACTTTGAGTGAAGTATTTTGGGAGGTGCCTGGTTTGAATTTCAGCCATGCTATACACTGAACAGATGCACTACACAATTCTACAAAAACTGAATAGATGCACTACACAATTCCACAGCAACATTAAAATTTATACTAACTGTAAAATGGTTTGCCTCACATGCTTGTGGCAGATACAAGGATAAAACCTCAATTAGGGTGCAATGCCTTCCTTAAAATCCTCTACAGTTCATTATCCTGCCATTGAATGTTTTGTAGTCTGAGATACCGTGTTGTGAAGTAAAAAAGTATTTTGGCAGAATATGAAAGTCACTGTTTGTGATGAACAGTTGGTAGCAATCTTTGTTTATGTCTCTTCACAGGTGGTACTACTAGTATTTTAGTGCTAAAGGCGGGAAGTAAATGTAATTATACTGTGATGTTTTTAGTCAAATATTCGCAACAAGCAACTTGGCCATTCTCTCTTCTTTTTGAAGAACCTTTTTCAGTACCTTGCATTGAAATAGATATTCTATCAAAGAAACAGAGTTGCCATTTTGTTTTAATTCATAAATATTTATGCTCTTCAGTTTTATGGTGACTTACCATAAGAAACTCAGGTAGTTTGTTACATTTTGACAACTCATTCAGTGACAGATAATTAAGATAAGTGATTAATTCCTATGATCAAAAATGCACTTTTTATTGCTACAGTATGTGATGGGATTTGGACAATGAACATATTTTTAAATACCTACCACAAACCCACTTTCTGGTTTTTGTATTATTGTCGTGACCATGCCATCAAGTAGTGCGGTAGGAGACTACCAAAGTTTCAGATAAACATATTGCCCCTATCTTCCTGCTACCCTGAAGATGAACATTCTGTTCCGGTGGAACACTGGTATGCACCTACTGGTCTACATGGTGCTTTAACTCAGAATATAATAATCTGAATCTTCCAGGATAGCTTAGTTGGTGTAGTGGCTAGGCTACAGGCTGGATTACCAAGCATTATTGGTTTAATTACTGGCAGAGGCAAAAGAGATCTTTCTCTTCTCTGCAGGATGTAGGTTGGCTCAGGGGCCCACCTATCCTCCTCTTCAATGAGTACTGGGGACTTTCTGTGAGGGTAAAGTGGCCAGGACATAAAGCCCACCACTCGTCCTAATCACATGCCAGGGTTAAGAATGAGTCAAGCTGTATCACCGTGCCACATATGCCTATATGGCATAAACAGGAAACACTTTACCACAATGAAAACCTTGGATTTAATTATACACTTTCTGCCATATTTACCACTCAAGATTGTGACTTTTCAGTTACCACACAGGAAGTGAAATATATTCTTTTCTCCCAGTAAGAGAATTCAGAGATTTTGACATGGTGAAAGTCACAACTAAATGCTACGATTTTTGTAATGAAGGAATTGTGTGTATTATCCTCATACAGAATGTAATGCATGGTTATTCTTTAGTGCCAATAAAATCCCCATTCTGTTGTGTATATCACAGCTTGAATGTTCATTAGGTTGATGTTTGTGAATTTCCCCTCTGCCCTTAGACTTGTCTGTAATTTGTCTCTTGTATTCAGTGATACTACCATGACATACAGATGCACATTCTTCATCTTTCAAAAAATATATACATTACTTTAATTTCAGTACCTTACATAAGCCCTATGGACATTCTGTACAGAGACTCACCACACTCCAGCAGTTAAAGTGTCATTTTGATGAGTCCATGGTATGGTAGAATAAATGGCCTCACCATTGATCTTAAGCCAGGCACCCATCCCTCGGAGTCGGTCTTCATAAATTGGGGCAATAATCCCATCCTTTGTTGGGCCAATATTCATCAAAAGATTCCCTGTTATATGAAAATAGAAGTTGGTACAGTGTTTCTTAGATACAGAGTTTTCCTTTGTAAGAAGTCAGATACTTGAATCCCATCAGACTCTAATAAGAATAATGTTAAATTTTCCTGCATAGGAAATTCTTATACAGAAAGTTTTCTTGCTTTAGAAAGCTTTTTATTCAGAGTTTTGGACAGATTTTCGATTTAAAACGTTTGAAAGGCTTTATAACAATTATTCATTTCTTGGTATTTGAACTGTACCATAGTCAGTAAAATGTTGCAAACCACTTTATTGCTTGCATGCGACCTGTTGACTGTGCACTTCTAGTTCCATGGTTTTTGTTATTCATTTGTTACTAATTGAGTTGTACAATAGACATGTTGCCACAAGGTGTGACTGTCAATGTAGTTTTGATTATTTTTTTTGCAGCTGATGATACTCTGTTGCAATTTAATGAGCACTGAAGATGTAATGAGAGCTCTGAGGTGGAGGACACAAGTGAGGTACATGAAGAAAGGGCACCTATGCCAACAACAAATGGCTTTGAGCTTCTATATTTTAGGTGGTCTATTGTGACTTGCATTTTACTATTTTTTTTTTCAGCATTATCCTGGTTGTGCTGATAATATACATTTATGATCTTTATAACTTCAGTATTATGAAATAGTTGCTTGGGGTTAAATACAAAAGTGGATCCAGATATAAACCTAATCCTTAACACTTCGTTTACAAGAAGTGTATTTCACTGTCTGTTAAAGAGGCTTCTTACGCAGGAAACCCTGTATATCATTTTATAAATAGATATCTATTTCTACAGTAATAAGATGGTTTGTGTCAGTATCAGTTATTTGCATAGAGTCATATTTGTGTATTGTAGGTTCTGACCTTAACAAAACTGAAACTTTTACAGCTCAACAATCCCACAAATTGTAATAGTTGTATTTGTTTTTTAAAAAAGGATTTAAAAATAACTATATTGATATAGTATGCAGTAAAATTTTTCTATAATTGTCTGCTTTGAGTAGAAGTTAGTTACAATTCTTACATAATTTCTTAGCTGTTTGAAGAGCTCTGGATATTAGGCCTTACAATTATCTCAGAATTTAGGTATCTGCTGTTGGTGGTATAAATCATGTATGTTATTGCAAACAACATTTCTTTTCTTTCACACCTTAACAATTGCCATTTTTGTAAAATGTAGCAACTCTTTTGTGATTTGTATGTTATTTGTACACACCTCTACAGCTGACAGTCTCAGCCAATGTCTGCACCAGTTCTTTTACTGTAAGGTAATCTGACAGCTTGGCATTCCTGCGAAAGCCCCATGACTTCTTGTCAATTGTCATGCAGTTCTCCCATTTATGGGGCTGGAGCACTCCTAAAAATATGAACTTGACTGTTTAGAAGGATTATATAGTAAATTAATATTTTAAATTCACTTCATTGAAAAAGACCTTGGTGAATTATTAAACAGTGTAGTATGTGGAATCAGAATACAGTATACCTGGGTTGTAACGATCAGAATAGGTGTAGTAGTCACCATGCTTGCCAACATCTCCTTTTCCCCATCGATCATTTACTACAACTGTGTCCTTTACAGGGCTGTCATTATATAGCCAGGCAAGGAATTCCTTGGATGTCCAGTATTCATCTGTGCAGTCCCATTCACCATCTGACCAGATCAGTTCTGGATGATAGTTTAGTACCTGCAGTTATGACATTAATTCATATGATTGGTAATGATCAAGAATATGAATTAGCACTGACTGTTTGACTTATATTAGTATACATAAGGGATTTTATGGTACGTCTGTCATCAGTATTGTTTCACTTATATATGTCTTCCTGTCACTTCAGATTGTGAAATACCTTGTGCTTAGTTCTAAAAATAGCATTTTGATATCTTTTAGAAAGCTTGAATATTAAAATTAAGGAATTCTGGATAGAAGCTGTAATGTCTGTTATCCCAGCACTAACATCCTGCCCCACAAATTATGTATAGTGAGTAATGTAAATTGTAAATTTGACAGTGACTTGCAGTTTAGCATATGGGTTAGTGTGCTGGACTTGGGCACACGCGCTCCTATAACTGAATCCCAGTCAAGCCATTCTTATTGTGTGGGTACATGTGCTGCTGTGACTGAATCCCAGTCAAGCCATAAATTGTTATTGTGTGGGCTTGTATGCTCCTATGACTGAATCCCAGTCCAGCCATAAATTGTTATTGTGTATGACTGTAAGTATGTTATGGATTATTTTTTATTATTACTGTCACCATCATTATAATCATGCAAAACCTTATTACTTAAGCACAAATTTTTTGTACCTCAGAATTTCCCAGCCATTGGCCTACTATCAAAATTTTGCACTGTTGCCATGTGTGTAATGGTTATCTGATAAATAGTATTGCAAAGAAAAACTAGGCATTGTTATGATCTTTGTCCACACATTTCACATGCATATTTCCAATGGCCCATAATTATCACCATCAACTTGAAAGCCAACTATAGATTTCATGCATTTTCCAAACCATTTTACATTCCACACAAGAATTGCCTTAAGGGAGGTAAATACTTTTTTACCGTATCTAGTTTCTGTACCATAGATTAAGTGATGCTTCTAGCTCAAAATTTTCTGCATACACCATATTCTTATTACCAACTGCAGGAAACTATGATCTATGAAGAATTTCAGAGACTGCTTATTCTTCATCATTGCAGGTTGATGTAATGAGTAATGCAGCTGCATGTTGTATGTATATTTGGATTCTACTCTAGGTGCTTGGTATCCTGCTGTCTGATACAAACCACTTGGGGAACAGTGGGCATAGATGGTCAGTTATCACAGCCCATCATTGTTTTTTAACATGCAGACTGGGATGCTGCCTTCTTTTTGATGCTTCATGATCAAGTCATATTGGTTTGAAGGAATAGCTGCATGTATTCAAAACCTTGGTATTAGATGGAGATGAGCGGTCAGCTTCACTGCCCAGCTACTTTATGTGAACGGAAGGTGCCCCTGCTTCCCATTCAATAGGAGGCTGGGTGGTGTCCAGTGCTGCTTTGGATGCTTTGAAGAAAAAATTAAACTTAAACCTGTCAAGACTGAATGTTAAAATTATGCAAGGCAAATTAGAATGTAAATATTTCTAGAACACCAAGTAAGACATACCAGCTCATATAATTCAGGAATTGTCTTCTGTTTTACAAATGCTTGTGTAGTGAAATTGTTTTCCTTATCCTGCAAGAACAGTGGGTTAAACCACTCAAACAAAGAGTGATACAACCCAAACGTGAGGTCTGTCTTTGCTCGAATGGAGTTTGCAAGTTCTCCTGCAACATATACACACCAATTCTAGTAAAACAGTAGCAGTTTGTTTTTTTGCTGCATTGTTCTGCTTCTGAAGTGTGATTGCAACATGCTATTTATTAATGCTGGACTTTATGAAAGTCAGTCTTTTCCATGTATAATGCAAAATGTGCATGTTGATTAAATATTAGGTAAAATAAATGAAAACGTTTACTAGGGAACAAGATAGCCACAGACTTTAGAGCAAATAAAAATTTTACTTTCTCTGGCCTTGGACAAGTTCTCCAGCTTAAAGGATGAAGAAAAATTTGACATTAGTGCATTATAACTCCAGGCAACATTTTGCAGAAGTCAAAGATCCTACAGAATAACTGAGAATCAAGTTTAGAGGTTGTCAACAGTGTTATGAAGATCCAAGTATTCTGGGGTATGATGCCATGCAGATTATTAAGTACCCTGAAAAATAAAATATATGAGCTGCGATTTTACCTGTTAGTTATATGGGTCTCATACTTTTCTGTCGCTATAAAATAAGGATGTAGGTTAAGTGTGTTTGAGAAGGATGTACAGGAGAATATCTGGATCTGAAAAGAGGATGTTAGAGAAGAGTGAGCAAACAATGTACTGAGAAGCGTCATACTCATACTTTCCATCTATAATATAGAAGTAGTTCCAATAAAAAAGGATGAGATTAGTGGAACATTCACATGTAGGGTGCAAATGAGAAATATACACAACACTTTGGTCTATGAAACCTTGAGGATAGAGAAAAATTGAGTGATGTGGCACAAATGGGAGTGTGATATTAAACAGAATATAGGAGAAACTATTAAGTAATACTACTACTAATGCTACTCATGTAGTAGTAGTAGTACTTCAAGTATGAACTTCCTAGAACACCAAAATTATAAATGTAAAAAACATATAGTCAGACACAACTCAATGATTTTATTAAGGTGTATTTCTTACATTGTTTCATTCAATGACATGTTTCAACTGTAGTTATGAGCCATCTTCCGGTTGATTACTTTTCTCAGTAAGGTAAAATATACAATTAGCAATGCTATTGTTATTGTTATCTACGAGATCACGTATCACTATCATTCCTTACACATCCAACCACCCTACACAACAAAAATATGCTGCAATTAGATTCCTATACAACAGACTAAACACGTACCAGTTACACAACGAAGAATACCACCAGGAAGAAAACATCATCCATAATATCCTCTATAATAATTCCTTCTCAATCCATCCACAAAAACCCTCTAACCTTAAGCAGAATCAAATACAATATTCTCCAACACTCAAACATAAATGGGCCACATTCATATATATAGGTAAAGAAACCACATATGTCACCAACATATTCAAACACTCAGACAAGAATACCTTACCATACAAAACTTCCTGACACACAAAGCCCACTACTTTGACAAATTCTCATCTTCAGGAGTTTATAAACTAACCTGCCCTGATTGCAAGAAAGCATACATAGGACAAACAGAGAGATACAATGAACACAAACGTGCATTTCGGAACAATAGCCATTCCTCAAAATTCGCACAGTATCTAAATGAACATATACACACATAAACGATATCATGCAAATACTACATTATCAAAAGAAAGGCCCTCATTTAAATGCAATAGAACACTTTTATATTCATACAGAAGCCACTTCCAATAACCATCTTAATGACAACCAAACAATATATCCGAATAGAATTTTTGACACCGTCCTAAAAATCTAGCATCCATAGTTACTCCCTCCCTATACTTTTACCACGTCATCCCCTCCCCCCCTCCACCTACATGAGCTTCAACTCATCAATACCCATCAGTCTTTATGCAACACAACATACAGACAGAGAAACCAATATACAACAAGGAATAGATGCAGTTATATTCAACGATCTCCACTCACAAAGTATATTACAACAATTCCAGAAATTATTTTCTTGGCACAAACATAAACATACATCAGTCAACAAATACTTCAGAATGTAAGTACCAACTTAAACTAACCTAAACGTCTTACAAAATGACATTATTATCTACATAGATTAATAATCCACTATAAAATATATTTATTATATTCACAGATGCAACATAAACAAACATACCATCTATTTGATGAAGTCCACACACCATATTTCCAAGAGAAACATTCTGCATTAATTCATAAACAGCAGCTTAATACAGTTATCCTCTATTAAACAACAAGTATATACATAAAGTACCAATGACCAAAATGTAAGTAACAAAATATCACCTATTACATAATAAATAGAAAATACCCAAATTTTTTAATACATAATGTTTACTATCCACGTGCTGTCACAGAAGGTCAACAAACTTCCAATAACTTCCATAGACCTATGTTGCATCATCACAAAAACCCACTGCATCAATGAAAAATCCACAAACACAGTTAAATAGAATAATTTTTAGTACCCACACCATATTCCATGATTATAATACCCCGTAATTTCAATATTCTATATAAATAACTTCCAGTAACTTAATTTTAATGCTGCTATACAGTGGAATAAATGTTAAAATTTTTATGTGTTATACGAGATCTGGTAGGTAACAGAAACAGTAGCATTGCTAATTGTGTATTTTGTGTTACTAAGAAAAGTAATCAACCTGAAGATTGCTCATAACTAGAGCCCAACTGTGTCGTTGAATGAAACAGTGTAAGAAATACACCTTAATAAAATCATTAATTGAGTAGTGTTTGACTATGTATTGTTCATATTTATAACAAAATGGAGAACTTTTTCCCACAAGAATTAATTACAATCCCAAGAAAACATTAGTCCAATTTTTGTTGAATCTTCGGTCATTAGAAATTTTAACATTAAAGTGACACACCCTTGTTTGGGGCAACGTTAAATGAGGACTGCCTGTAATTAGTTATTTTGTGCAGTGTTTGAATAGCATTAATTTAGAAGTGCGTAAAACAAATTGGATGACATCCCGCACCAGCCTGTCTCAACTCAAGGATTGTACGTTACATGATCTTTAATACATTGAGCATTAATGCCAAGAAATGTAAAACTGTCTCACCCAGTAAATCCCTGTGTGGACCTACATCCACAGCATTCCAACTGAAGGCTGTTTTTGATGGCCATAGGGTGTAGCCTTCATGATGTTTGCTAGTCAGCACCACATACCTATAACAAAGATATAACTTCCTCTTCTGAATTACAAAGATGTGATAGGGAAGAATGCTTAGGGAAGAACATAATGTGTACCCCAAGAGTACATATTACCATTCATGTTAACTGTATTTTGTACTTTGTGTACAATATTCTTTCGTGTCGATAGAAAATTGTATGTTGAGGACCACAGTATGTTACAGACAGTCGAATTTGACTGTCCTTCCTACATTTTTACACCACACTGTAAAAATGGCTCCTTGACACAAATAGTGGTTAATTGTAAGGAAATATAAATGATAACACTGATGTTAATTTTCAGTGTTTTCCCATATTATGAATTATAATTTATATTTGTAAAACATATACACACAAAATCTACCATTTTTTACTTCTCAGATCATGTGTAGCACAGAAGATACATCTTTAAATACTGTACCATTACCCATATGTGCTTCCCTGCATACTGTGTTGCTCTAAAATTTGTGAGAACAATTACAATATGTACATATATATATATATATATATATCCCTAACTTTTACAGGAATTACAATGGTAGAAGTCTGGAGCTGAGATAGCATACCAGTATAGTGATTAGACTAGGGGCTGGACAATCATGGAACCTTGGTTCAATTCCTGGCAGGGATGAGTTCTTTTCTACTCTGAATTATCCAGATCAGTTCTGGGGCCCACCCAGCCTCATGTTCAATGGGTACTGTGGGGCTCTTTCATCAGGGGTAAAGTAGCAGGTGTGTGAAGCTGACCACTCACCTCCTACAGCCAAGATTAAGAATGTGTGGTGCTATACCTTCACTCCACCATATGCCTTATGGGATGCATAGGGACATCTTCACTGTTACCTTTACTGTGGGAAAAACTGCTTCACTGTATGTTTTACTTCTATGGAAAATATGTCCAATGTTAAGTGCGGTATAACCATATATAATGAAATATACTTTGCTCCTGAAGCCTGAAGGATTTCTGCCCACTCATCAGGGTTATAAAATTCTGCTGTGAAGTCTCTTGCAAAATCTTGGTAGGTGAAATCTGGAGGGTAGTTCTTCTTCATGAAGTCCACATATTGTGGAGCTTTACTTCCTGAAATGGAGGTAAGAAAACATGGCTTATTTGAGGGCTGTATTTAAAGGGAAAAGAGTTTATGAATTTAACCCAGAGTTTTCCATATTCATTGCCCCTTTGCTGTTGTGTTGGACTTACAATCCTTTGTTGTTAATAAGCTCCCTGAAGATGGCACCTTGGTGCTGAAACATGTAGGAGCTGGCACCTAATATGAAGTATGTTTTGTGATGTTTTATTGTATTTAATGCATTTCGTTGCTTTAAAATATGTAATGTAAGAAAATGCATATTATGAATAACATAAAATTGACATATGCCCAACAGGCAAAAGCTATTTGCAACTAAGAACACATAGGAGAAACACTGTAGGACCAACGCAGCTCTTTGGTATAAAAAATTATGTAAAATCGACGACTTATTCCTAAATATATACAAGTGAAGATTAGATGAAATGGTCACCAAAGCATCAAATACGGGTCGGACTGATTATCCTTTGTTGTTACAGTGAAATCTGCCTAAACCGGACCCCCTATATACCGGAAACCTGGACAAACGGAAAATAAATTTCGGAACGGAGTTATTTCCTATGTAAAATAATACTTTAAACCGGAAAACTACCTAAC
>Ga0123355_10018255_pt1 | contig 11116 bp, 12 predicted proteins | sample TergutEmb28metaG_3_FD_89872 | JGI IMG/M metagenome (GOLD analysis project Ga0123355, IMG submission 89872) | Embiratermes neotenicus P1 segment gut microbial communities from Petit-Saut dam, French Guiana - Emb289 P1 | ecosystem: Host-associated > Arthropoda: Insects > Digestive system > Gut ...
GCCTGGCACCCCAGCATGTCCAAATGCAAAAGAAGCGACTCCCCTTCAATAAACGAGAACGATACATTTACATTACCCGGCAGCCGGTTATCCACGGGGCCGTTAAGCCGGGTATGGGGGATATTTGCGAGTATTTCGCTAATTAAGCGGTCTCTAAGCCTATAAATATAACCTTTGTCCCTATCACCGGCGGACGCTTTAAGGGCGGTGGCCAGGCCTACAATCCCGGCTACATTTTCTGTTCCGGCGCGGCGGCCACGCTCTTGGGCACCCCCGTGCAAAATGGGGGATATCTTTGTGCCCTTTCTAATATACTGTGCCCCTACGCCCTTAGGCCCGGAAAATTTATGGGCACTTAGGGATAGGATATCAACCTTTAAGTCCTCAACATCCACAGGGATATGCCCCACAGCCTGGACGGCGTCGGTGTGTAAAACTACGCCGGCTTGGCGGGTTATTTCGCCTATTGCAGGTAAAGGCTGAATAGCCCCAATTTCATTGTTAGCTAAAATAATAGAAACTAAAACCGTATCTGGGCGGATAGCCGCCTGCACCGCCTGTGGCGAAACAAGTCCCTCCCCGTCTACAGGCAGATATGTGACTTCATAACCCAGATTTTCCATATGACGGCAGGCGTATAGCACTGCGTGATGTTCAGCTACAGTCGTAACTATATGCCGCCCTTTAGTGCTACCGGATTCCACTACACCTTTAATGGCCCAGTTGGCACCCTCTGTTCCGCTTGAGGTAAAAAATATTTCCTCAGGTTTTGCGTTTAGGGTGCCGGCAACTATTTGTCGGGCATTATCCACCGCTTTGCGAGCTTGGCGGGCCGGGGCGTACATACTTGACGGGTTGGCGTAATCACCTTCTAAAAAGGGGAGCATTGCCGCAAGGGCTGCTGGGTGCAGCGGTGAGGTTGCAGCGTTATCAAAGTACAAGGGCATCTTACCGCCCTCCTTGATAGGTGTGGAAGGTAAAACCGTTAATAGTAACCGGAGTTTCAGGCAAGCCGTTTGCGTCTACGCGAACATTAGCGATAGCGTCAACTACATCCATACCGGTTACTACATGGCCAAAAACCGTATGGGGATTTTCGCTAAAATGCCAATCTAGATGGGGTGTCCCACCATTTTCTAAGAAGTATCTTAAAGCAGCCACAGGGAATGCATCTCCCACAGTAAGCGTGCTTCCATCCTGCATAGGCTGCAAATAATCGTTTTGCATCTCAAGAAAATCAATAAACTCGCTGCGGCTGCGGGGGTTTAGACTATGATTTTGCACAATATAGAACTGGCTGCCTATGGAGCTTGGCATAGCTGATTGAGCCATCGCCAAAGCTCCCCTAAAATGCCTAAGCTCCGAGCTAAGCTCCTGGCCAAACGTACCCCCCCAGATGCTTTCGCCACCCATTCCAGTACCCATGGGACAGCCCCCTTGGATCATAAAGTCTTCGAGTACCCTATGGAAAGTAACCCCGTCATAAAAGCCGTTCCAGGCATGGGTCAAAAAATTTTCCACAGCCATAGGGGCTTCTGTGGGGAAGAACCTAAGAATAATGTCGCCCATGCTGGTATGCATCGTGAGCAAAAGCTCCCCGTGGGTAAGGGGGGAAAGTTGAAGCAAGTTTACGGTCCTTGCATCATCGGCCATGCTATCAGGCTCTGGGCGGGGAGGGACATCCCAAATGGGAGGCAGATACGCAAGGGGAGCTAGTGCCATATCATCCTGTGGGATAATGGCCGCCGGGGTATCGCTGTCGCAGCCCGTTAATACCAGCAAGCCAATTAAGAGAGAAAATAATATTGCTAATGACAAAGTCTTTTTCATTGATATACTCCTTTGTGGTTTTATGGTTTTAGCTTAAATTATACATAAGCATTTCCTTAGCGGCAACAAACAATTCCTCAAGAAACTCATCAGGGAAAAACTTGCCCTCATCCATCATCTCACGGATTTCATTCATGGTGGCGTATTTTGCATCCACTGTTTCGCCAGGCAACAAAATTACATCGTTAATGTCAAAGTCCTGCAAAAAGACCCATACTTCCAAAAAGGCTTTTTCCAGCTTTAAGCTAATCACCAGCTTGTAAATATCAGTGTCAACATCAAGGCCTGTTTCTTCCTTCACCTCTCTAATTGCCGCTGTAAAGCCGTCATCCCCCGCAACAGCGCATCCCCCTGGAAACTCCCATAGGTTGGCATAGCTCTTGGTGGGTGCCCGCTTGGTTATTAGAAACTCGCCCTTGCTGTTTAATAGGCAGGCCATAACAACCAGATGATAATCCCCTTTTAAAAGTGGGTCTGCCCGCCGGTGTACGCGCCCGATTTTGTGACGGTTTTGATCGTAGATATCCCATAATTCGTCTTGCATCTTGTGCTCCTTGCTTTTGCGGTTTTTATTATTATACAGCAAAAACACTTGTGTTACACCGGCGGAAGGCGAAAATTGTGTTTTCGTCAGACATGAAAAAAACACCCGGTGGGGTGTTTTCCATTAAGAAGCTATATTCATATGAGAAAAACATATTGGGGATGCCTCGCTAAGCAAAAATATGAATAAACATGCAAGTCACCGTCATTAGTGTTGTATCGAATAATATCTATAAAGAAGAATTCATCGGTGTAGGCGTAGTAGATATCAGAGGAAACAGGTATATCTCCGGATATAGAAATTCTTTCGCTTGGCTGTACGCACAACGTTCGCACAGCCAAGGGTGAGCATCCATAAATTCGTAAGCCAATTCCTCAACCGTCTCGCTAGTATAAAAATTATCATGTGACTCTTCCGGCCAGAGGCTATGCCCTGTATCATGAAGATAATTCGTCATCCTAAAGCAGTCCATACAAGTTACGCCACGATAATTGTTTACATGACGTATGTAAAAACCACCAACCACTAAGATGAAAATATTTAACATGATAACTATAACCCATTTTCGTTTTGCCATTATTTACACCTCCTGCGTTAATTAACAACATAATTGTAAATATCGCAGAGACGGGTCTCATGGCATACTTTATTGCTTCAAAAAGTGCCAAAAGAACCGTCACTGCATCAACCTAAGCTAAACGATTCAAACATGTTATGAATGAAATGAAACAAAACGAATCCTACCTCTATAAAGACCTATGTGAAACCATTCTCCGTCTTCAACATGAAATGAGTTACGAGATACCAGACTTAAATCGCCTGCATAAATACGGTTATTTATAATCTCAACATGACCAATTGAAGTTGGAATACTATAATTGGGGTTTCTGTTCATCCACCTTCTAGTAACTTCAACAGTCCTCTCTTGTGAGAAGGGTGTGATACCATCATCCATCATCTCAGATATCAATGGCCACATATATTTGTCTAAAATTATCGTTATCCTTTCTGCAATAATGTCAACTTCATAACCTTCATACCTCATTTGGCTTATAACATCCAAGATGTAGGCATCAACCTCGCCCATACGCAACATAATATCTTGAAATTCATCTGAAAAGTCACTAAGTTCTACAAGGTATCTATAATGCTCCTCTTGCCACTCTACTTGATATTCATATGGCAAAGTAGATTCTCTGGCACTCCGGTCAATAGCTAATAATGGGATTGTAATGCTAAAGACCATCACCATAGCTAATACCAATGACAAAATAATTTTTTTCCTCATTTTCATTCCTCCTTGGAAAATAGAATTTAATCTACATCCACTGTCTGACATCGACTATGTAGATTATTTGATTATAAGGTAACATATGTTAAACCCCCCGTCAATACATATTTTAATGCGATTCGCATAGCAATTAGGATTTTTCGACATTTGCCAAAGCACTACATGTTTTTTTGGCGATCATCACCCGCTAGGTGATTGCCACCCTTTGGTTTCATATCTGGCATTTACTTTAGGGATTTACCGCAATTATTTGTCGTGATTCGGCGGCAATTTACCTGTTGACAAAAATTCGGGAATTATGTAGAATGTGGACGAGCATTGCAGAACGTTATCACAAGCCACCGCTAACTGCTTAACAAGGAGCGCATGAATGAACAGCTCATTCAAAGATAAAAAGCCCCATAGCCAATCCCTAGGCACAAAAGTAATGCTTCTAAGGAAGCATCATAGTATTTCTCAAGAAATGCTGTCAGAAGTTATTAGGACAAGAAGAGATAAAATTGTAAGCGTAGAGCGTGGGGAAAGCGAGTATACCGAGGCGCATGTAAAAGCCATAAAACAATATTTTGATATAGTAGATTTGCCTTTAGAAGAGGATGAGCGCGAAGCCTTTGTAAAGCGGATTTACCGCTGGCGCGACTACATGAAGTTAAGAAGTATAAGTGAAGCTAAGGATTTTGGCAAAGACCTAGCCCAGGTTGTTAAGCTAGAGCCATGCGACCCCGATTTGGTAATGCTGTACAGGATGTTTGAAGTGCGCATGTTGGCACAAGCAGGTGATTACGCCGCCGCAGACGATGCACTTTGTCTTCCCGAGGATGTTATTGAGAAAGCCAGTTATGAAAACCTCTACCATTATTATTATAATAAGGGCTACTTAAGCTCATATAGGGAAGATCATGAAGAAAGCGTAACCTTTTTTCTAAAAGCCCTTGATATATATGAAAGCATTGAAAATCTTTTGCCTGAAAAAGACACAGGACTATATTACAATATCGCAAGGTGTTATATGTACACAGACCTTCCTAACAATACATTATATTATTTACTAAAAGCTAGAGATGTTTATGCAGAAGAAAAGTTAAGCATTTTACGTATAGCTATAGACCGTGACATCGCAGTATGCCGTATACAGTTAAATCAGCTAAGAAATGTAGAGAAGATATTGGACAAATGTCTTGTGGATGCAAAAAGTCTTAAAGATGGGTTCTTTATTGGCACTATTTTGCATATGCACGGCTTTCTTAATAAACAAGCTAATAACAAGGAAGCGGCCATTGATTACTTTAAAAAAGCATTAGAATACCATACAGAAGGCTCTGTCTTTATGTACGAGACATTGTACTATAAAATACAATGCCACATAGAAATCAGGGAATTTTCCAAAGCCTCTCAATTGCTAAAGCAAGCAAAAACAACATGCGCAAATGAACGATGGAAGGCCAATTTCGAAGCCCTGGGGCATTTCCTAATTATAAGCCGAAGTATAACTCAGGTAAATCAAGAGTCTGAAAACTATATCGAATCTATAGCAATACCGCATTTTTTCAAATGGCATAGTTATTTTTTTGCCCTGGAATACTATAGGCTCTTAGAAAATCATTACGAACGCTCCAGACGTACTGCTCGGGCGTCTGAGATGACAAAAAAAGCTTTGGCAATAGCATTACGGTGCTTTGCTAATCAAAAAGGAGGCATATAAGCCATGAAGAAAAAATTATTAGCAGTAATTATTGCAGCAGTTATTGCGCTAAGCTCCGCTGTGCCTGTACTTGCGTCTAGTTCACTTCCACCGCTTCCCCCAATCCCTACTAGCACATGTCTCTGCGACTATGACTGCAACTACGACTACACCCCTTAATACCACCGTAGTCACCAGCACACCACACCGCCGAGCTATCACAAAATGATGGCAGGGTTACTTTTAATATCCAAATAAACGGACATCTGCCTCAAATCCTTACGAAAAATTGTATGATTTATCTCCGCAGGTTTTTCAAAATAAGGCTATTTTGGTTTGCGCTCGCAGCAAAACCATAACATGTCAATGTCTATGCGCCTTGCTACTCTTCATATATTGACAAAAAATTGCATATTTCGATACCCTGCAAAGATTGTCATAAAAAGGAGCTCGAGTTATATTTTAATCAGCGAAGCAGCTAGTCTTCGCATCCATATTACCTAAGGAGGAATTAAAATGAAAGCAACAGGAATTATCCGTCGTATCGACGACCTAGGGAGAATCGTAATCCCCAAAGAAATCCGCCGCACCATGCGCATTGCCGAGGGCGACCCCCTTGAAATTTACACCGACCGGGATGGGCTAATTATGCTTAAAAAATACTCATCCATAAACGAGCTAAGCGACTTTGCCGAGGCATGTGCAGAAAGTCTAAGCCAACATTCCGGGCATATTACATGTATCGTGGATAAGGACAGGGTCATAGCAATATCCGGCGGGCTAAAGAAGGAGTTTTACGATAAGAAAATCTCCAATGCACTTGAGAAAGCCATCAACCAACGTGCGGAAATAACCGCCACCCGCAAAGACGTTTCTTTTGTACCCATTTTGGATGATGAGGACCCCAACACCGGCACATACAACAGCGAGCTTATTGCCCCTATTAAAGCCCAGGGCGATGTATTTGGCGCGGTGGTTTTCCTCTCACCTAATAAGAAAATGGAGAAAATTGACGAGGTGCTGGCTCAAACTGCTGCTGAGCTTTTAGGTAAACATGCAGCTTTTGGTTTGCTATAGAAGCAAGTAAAACCGAGGGGCACCCCTCCAAACCCCAAAACCGCGCGAATGCGCGGTTTTGATTTTTCAGCTCAGCTCATCGCTTCACATTATTACGCCAATCCAAATCCCCGCGATCCAGGGCTAAAAGTAGGGCTTCTGATGTTGCTAGATTACTGGCTAAAGGGATATTATGCACATCGCAAAGCCGCAAGACTGACATAATATCAGGTTCATATTGCTTGGGATGCAGTGGGTCGCGCATAAAAATTACTAAATCTATGTCATTAAGGGCGATTTGTGCCGCCATTTGCTGGCCGCCACCTAGGTGCCCGGCTAGATACTTGCTTACACTTAGGCCTGTAGCGTCCTCTACCAGCTGCCCGGTTGTGCCCGTGGCAAAAAGCTTATGCTTGCTTAAGATATGCCGGTAAGCCACGCAAAGGTTTTCCATTAATTTTTTCTTGTTATCATGTGCTACTAATGCGATGTTCATAATCAATGCCTCCTACATCAAATCCTCATCAAACTCGTCAACGTCGCGCTCTAATCCTACATTAAGCACTATTCCCATTGCAATCATGTGCACCCATATCATACTCCCCCCATAAGAAACAAAGGGGAAGGGCATTCCCGTAGTAGGTAGCAGCCCTGTAGTAACGCCCACATGCACAAAGGTTTCAAAAACCAGCATCCCCGCCACACCGGCTGCAATAAGCCGCCCTTGCAAGTCTATGGCTCTTAATGCAATTAGGCAGCATTTTACCACTATCAGTAGAATTACGCCAATAAGGATGGCACTACCTATAAAACCAAACTGCTCTGCTATAACGGCAAAAATTAAGTCGTTATGAGGCAAAATTAGGGGAGATGTATGCTGCATAAAGCCTACGCCAGAAAGCCCCCCGGCGGCAATTGCCCGTATGGACTGCTCCACCTGCCTAACGGCGTCTGGGTTATCGGGGTAAATAAAAGCCCTAACCCGTCCCACCTGGTATTCACCAAAAATCCGATACAAAAATAACGGGTATTCCCTTTGCAAATCAAACCAAAGCAATAGCAAAATAGGTAGTATAACCAGTGTAAATATCAGTATATAGCGAAACTTAAGCCCAGCAACAAACAACACCACAAGGGACGCAAACAATATAACCAGCGAAGCCGACAAGCTTGGCTGATCAAAAACCATATAAACAGGCAAGGCAAAGGTTAAAAGAACAAGCCCAAGCCAAAGCACACGATTAAAGGATTCCTGTTTTACATCCAATAGTTTTGCCAAAAAAAGTATCATAAATATCTTAGCAAACTCTGATGGCTGTACGCTAAACACCCCAACCCCAGGTATAGGCACTGGCAACCACCTGGCGGTATTGGTAATAGGATCAGGCCCAAGAATCATAAGAGCTATGAGCATTGCCATCATAAACCCGTAAATCACCAAGTACAGCTTGGTAATTAGCCGGTAATCTATAATGGAAAACCCAATCATAAGCATGGCCCCGGTTATAACATGAAAACGCTGCTGCCGCCACAAAACACCTGCCCCCGCCGTATTATGGGTTGCCGCATGAATCATGACAATGCCAAATACACTAACGCCGATAACCGTTAGTGCTAGCAGGTAGTCAAAGGACTTTAGCCCCCTAATTATGGCTTCTTTTCTCTTCATTGATACTATCGTTTCCTCATGCTTTTAATGGGGATATCCGCTTTAAGACGCGGTGGGTTATTCTCGCCGTCGCCGTGGTCTTGTGTGTATATCTGCAAATCTAAATCTTCTTCATTAATGTCCAGATACTGCTTTACCACTTTTAAGATATCGTTCCTCATCATTTCTAATAGATGAGTGGAGCCGTCTACCCTGTCTGTTACAAGAATCATTTTAAGCCTGTCTCTGGCTATGTCTTTGGAGGGAGCAGCAGTTTTTTTAGTTAAACCAAACATTTCAAACCCTCCTTTAGCGGCCAAAGAATTTCTTGACTTTTGCAAGAAACCCGGCGTCTCCGTACAAGTCCATAAGCGGGACTGCTTCCCCTAATATCCGCCTCGTTATATCTCTAAAGGCTTGTCCTGCCAGGGATTTTTCGTCTGATACACAGGGCTCGCCCCGGTTGGTGGATACTATAATGCTTTCGTCATCCGGGACTATGCCTAGTACGTCTATGGCCAGGATTTCCGCTACGTCTTCTAGGGTCATCATGTCACCGCGCTTTACCATGTCGGGCTTTATACGGTTTAGGATTAGAATTGGGGGCGGGAGCTCGCTGGCCTCCACCATTCCTATTATCCTGTCGGCGTCCCTAACGGCACTAACCTCTGGGGTGGTTACCACTATTGCACGGTCGGCCCCGGCTATGGCGTTTTTGAAGCCTTGCTCTATACCGGCTGGGCAGTCTATTAATACGTATTCGAACTCCTCCCGCAGCTGGGCGCATAGTTTGCGCATTTGCTCGGGGCTTACGGCACTTTTGTCCTTAGTTTGGGCTGTAGGAAGAAGAAATAGATTTGCATGTTGTTTATCTCTTATTAATGCCTGTTTTAACCTGCAATTGCCTTCCACTACGTCTACAAGATCAAATACTATGCGGTTTTCTAGCCCCATTACCACGTCTAGGTTTCTTAGCCCTATGTCCGCGTCCACAAGGGCTACTTTCTTGCCGTGGCTGGCCAGGCCTACACCTAGGTTGGCTGTGGTGGTGGTTTTGCCTACGCCTCCTTTACCGGAGGTTATTACTAATACTTCGCTCATTGCTGTGTTTCCCCTCTATTAAATGTATTTAAATCTCATAGCGGTGTTATATATACTAATCCGTCGTGGATGTACGCCCAGGCACCGATATCTTCCTGGCTTGCCTGGGGGGCGTCTTCCGGGATGTAAGTTACGTATCTGGCTATGCGTATTTGGGTTGGCATAAAGCCTAGGGCTGATATAAAGCATCCGGCGTCGCCGCCGCTTCCATTGTCACCGGGGCAGCCAGCCCATGCAGTGCCTTTTAGCTTGCCCAGCACTATTATGTTACCTGTGGCTTTAACTTCCGCACCGGGGTTTACGTCGCCTATTATTATTATCGAGCCGTTTTGCTTAACACTTTGGCCAGAGCGCAAGCCACCTTTATAGTAGAAGGTGTTGCTTTCTTGTGGCTGCATACCTACGGGAGATACAGGGGCCAGAAGCAGGGGCGGCAGCTCCTTTTCTGTAACGGTTACGTTTAGGTTTGATTCAAATTGGATGATGTCAAGTAAGGTTTGCTCTTCTTGCTCGGATAACCTACGGCCTTTGAAAGTTACGGTTGCCTTGGCACCTTCGAAGAAATTGCGGGAGTCGGCTACCCGCTTTCTTAGTACGCCTTTTATTAGTTCGAACTCGGCTTTGTCGTCTAATAAAATACTTATGCCGTCGCGGCGACCTTTTAATATTACGCATTGCTTTTCTGTAATTATATCTTTGCGTGATGGTGGCATTTTGTCACTCCGTTCACAATCAGGGCACATCAATTCTTTACGGCCTTAACTGATTTACTGGCGCGGGGGCTTGGGATTCCCAGCCTAGGCCTAAGGTCACGCCTATCATATCCCTTGCTATCCTAGCGGATATTTGATGCATGGCCCTGGTTGCGCCAAAGGGTACGTTTACATATATAGATATCTGCGGATCCTCTAGGGGCGCAAAGGCCCCAAAGGCCGAGTGGTTAAAGCGGGTTGGTATCTGCTGGGTAGTACTGGTTTTACCCGCCACCCGTATGGGGAAGCCTTGCCCTTGAAATAGGCCTATGGCAGTACCGCTGGCACCCCGCTCGGTTACGAGGCGCATACCTTCTGTTATAGCGTCCCAGGTGGATTCGTAAAAGTCCAGACCCATGCATACGGGCTTAGGATCTGTTATACGCACTATATAGCCTACACTGTTTTCTATATGCCCCACCAGATGCAGGGGATAGTTAACGCCTTGGTTAGCAAAGACATTCATTGCCCTGGCCATTTGGGCGGTTGTGTAATTGTTAAGGCCCTGGCCTATAGCTGTACGTATAGTGTCACCGTTTGACCATCTTAGGTAATGCTCGGCGGCATTGGGGTAGCGCTGCAACGTTGTAAACCGCTTAAACTCCGGCGAGGCAATCCTATAGCCATCAAAGCCTGCTTGGTCAAACAGCTCCAATACTTCCACTCCGCTTCGTTCATGCAGGCCAAAGTGCATCATGTACCTGTTTAAAAGATAAATACGATGCAAAGTCGCCTCAGTTGCACTGTTTGCACCTCTTCCCAGCTGCCAGGAGGCCTCTGCAAAAAAGTAGTTACAGCTGCCCGCAATTGCGCCCGCTACATTTATAGATCCATGCCCGCCGGTATGCCAGCAATTAAACGGTGGATTTCCGGCTCGTGTAAAGGATACCCGGTCAAATATGCGGGTGGTTGGGGTTATGGCCCCCTCTTCCAAGGCGGCTACCGCGGTTATCATCTTAAAATTGGAGCCAGGGGCCCTTGGCTCCCTAAAGGCCCTATCCAGGGCCGGATATGTGGGGGACAGGTTATATATATGATCCCAGTAGGCCCAGTCTCTATTGTTAACCAGACGGTTATTGTCATAGGAGGGGTAATTGGCCGCCGCCAGCACTGCCCCGGTTTGGACATCTACTATTACCATTGATGCGGTAGCGGGGTCCTGGTTTACCTGGCTTGGGGTAATCTCCCAGGCTTCCAACTTTTCTATTAGCAC
>Ga0123355_10018256_pt1 | contig 11116 bp, 10 predicted proteins | sample TergutEmb28metaG_3_FD_89872 | JGI IMG/M metagenome (GOLD analysis project Ga0123355, IMG submission 89872) | Embiratermes neotenicus P1 segment gut microbial communities from Petit-Saut dam, French Guiana - Emb289 P1 | ecosystem: Host-associated > Arthropoda: Insects > Digestive system > Gut ...
CATTAGTATTCAGCCTTGAAGGCCGGGCTTGGCAGGAACCAGAGCCCAGTCAAGTGACCGGTATGGCTCTGGCACACTGCATCCTGGGCAAGTTCTTGGGGGTAGTTTGCCATTGCTTTCCCCCGCCTTTAGACGTTCCCACTTTAGCCGCCAGGTGCCTCCGTCCACAACGATGTGAGAGATCCTAGCAGCGAAAGGTGGAACTGTGGGCGAGAAAGATGTCTGGTAGTAATTTTGCCTAAATTCTGACTTCCACGTAAATTTAGGGATCTTTTACATGCCACAAATCTACGACATGGGACCGACGACTTTACTTCCCTTCCGAAGGAAGGCGCGCTGAGGATTTTTTCATGGCCAGGAAATTCTGTAAGGCAACAGCTGATGAATCATCATAATCTTTCATCTAAAAATTGATATCAAAACCTACGAAAGCTGTATATAAGGTCCGTTTCTTAAAAATTACAATGATGCTGTGACACTATAAGGTACCAAAAATCTAAGATTCTGTTGTATTAAATGTATACATAGAAATAAATAACTACATTACATAAGTATGAAGGGTGTTCAATAACTAATACCTTAGGTTGTGTTACACTTGTATCTATTACTTCAATACGGAGGCGAAACAGAACAAGGAATAACAAATAAATGTATCTTTCTACCACAGTAAAGAAGCATTTACTGCAGTTGCACCAAGTTATTATCAGGACCTTTTGTGTTACAGTTCACAAGCAGATTCCCAACTCTTTCAATCATAAGTTGTTTTATATCAGAATAATCAGATTCACAAATCAATGATGCTGCCAACATTAAATACGTACTACTTTGTTCCTCACTAATCACTAACTCCCTTTCTTCCTTCCTGTTCTTCAAAGGTTGGAAAATGACAATGCTTCTCATACTGTCCCTGACATTTCAAGAATGTGGTGGACTGTGAATCTTGCCACAGCATATCAAATGCTTTCCAAAAGAAGTGGAAGTGTTATAAACATATATCTTACAACAAAAACCCTCAAAATATTAGGCAAGGTTTCAATCTGAGAAACTTACAGAATGGGGCTGGAAACAACAAAACACAAAAATGCTACCCCATACTCCATTTCCTCTGCTGAAAATGTCTGTTGTATGATAACGTAAATGTAGCGCATTTGAATCACCTCTGTTCTGTGCTCACCACCAACTAAGCTTTTTACTAGTTCTTTTCACACACCCATCTCCTTATATCTGTCAGACCAATGCCTTTCAAATCACTAATTCTTGCTTGTCAAACAGTACAAGATACTCACCTAATGTAAACAGGTCAGAGGGCTCTTGAATCTTTGCTAATGGGGAAAGGCAAGCAGCATTTATAATAGTCACTGTCTTGCAAGCATTATTTATGCATTGCAGAAGAAAGCTGAGACCCTCACACATACTCTGTACAATATAATTTATTACAAAAAGTCACAAATTTGTATACAACCTGCTGCTAGACTGTCTCACATGCTCATAAAAATGTTTGGAGTGCTTACCTTAAACCTGAGTTGTAAGCTAAGGAATCATGCTGAACACTATGCACAAAGATTCCTACTGCATTTCCTCCAACCAAACTTATACCAAGGTTGCTGCATTTTCTCGTCTCAATGTAGAGAAAACGCTCTTCATCGTGAACAGGTGACTTGCTGGGATCATCTGGACTCCTGTAAGCAAACAAAAGACCTGATAACAAACCCATGCTCAAAAAAACGAAGAAGGGGGAGGAGGAGGAGAAGGATGATGAGGAGGAAAAGGAGGAGGGAGAGGAGGAGAAGAAGAAAAAGAATAAGGTGAAGAAGATGGAGGAGGAGAAGACAGAGGAGAATAAGGAGGAGGTGGAGAAGGAGAAGAGAAGGAGGAGGAGAAGGAAGAGGAGAAGAAGAAAAAGGAGAAGAATAAGGTGAAGGAGAAGAAGAAGAAGGAGAATAAGGAGGAGGAGAAGGAAAAGAGGGAGGAGGAGGAGGAGGGGGGAGAAGAAGAAGAAGAAGAAGGACATGATACCATAATTATATACAACAACCTCTACATCACTGTTCAAATTTTTTATTCGATATACACAATCAGATGTCCTGTGTAAGGCATAAAAGTAAGCTGTTGTTTTGTTATTTGAAAATGATATATCAACTGATAAGGTTGTGCTACATTTTAAAAGAAGACTTGGGAAAGATAAGTGTATCAGTTAATATGCCCATCCTTGGGCACTATTCTGGCATTCTCCTGGGGGGGGGGGTCCAAAAATTTCCATGAAAGCCTTGAAAAGTATAACCCATCCCTATGCCAGAATTACAATGAGGACCTCACAACCACGCAGCAAGAATGCTAACAGATACACTATCAGGTTCAGGATATAATAACTACTTTACTGTCATAACAACTTGCTATCTGAAAAATGGAGTACATATTTTTCAAGCACATTACTTGCAATGTAGACAGTGTTCATATGCTTTTGCGCAAATGTGTTGACATAAAGCAAATCACTGCAAATATCACTGCATGGTCAAAAATTATTTCTCATTACATTTCATTAAGTATTTCCTTAGTAAAAATGTTTAGATAAAAGTTACAGAGCTTAGTAAGTTCAATATTATGCCATATACACTACAAGCTGTTTTTGAGAGAACATGTGACACATTTAATGTCAGCTTCATGTAAAGAAGGGTTCAATAAATAAATATATATATCAAATTAAATTCACTTCAGAATGACAGTAGACCCAAAATTCACCAAAATCTATTCAGTAATTATACGATGGAATACACATGTAACTACAACTTGACCTTTCAAAGACTAGGGGTTATTTTTTGTACCACCCAGTTTAACATTCATGAATTATACATTCTGCACACAGTGTATTTAAGTGTTTTGATGGATCTCAGAACAAACGATGATTATTTCCTTGTACAGTGTGAGTAGAATCTTTAAATACAATGCAGGTTAACCTTAGACTTTATGTATTAATCTAGAGATAAATTTTGTACAATATATATGTAAAAAATGCTGAGCAACATCGGTGTAATGGGAATTTTGTATAGCCTATGAACTTCACTTTGCCTGGTCTTCCCATAATATGTCACTCACCTCACAGTAGCGTTCTGTCTTTGGAGAGTAGACACAGCATGTGCTACTTGGCTACGGGTGAGAGTTCCATGTGAAGGCTGTGGGATCCCTCTCAGACTTGATATGGCTGAGGAGGACAGTTTCTCCAGTTGCAGAGGTGGTGGCTTCCGAGGTGTTTTAGGAGAGTTACATGGAGTGGGAGAACCAGATCTTGATGGGCCTCCTTCACTACTCGAACTCACAGACCCTTCTAGCTCATGATACTCTATAAAAAATTAAACAAGTATACACATAAATATTTTGTAAATATACAATGACCCATTAATACAAAATTTATAATTCAAGTAATTTTCCCATTAATGTGGCTTTGAAGTGCAATGAAATACTAATAATGCCTCAAGAGGATGACTTTCACCTTGACAGCATGGAGTGTCCTGAGAATGTTTTGATACTTCTAACGTGTAATTCGTGCACTGGGTCATTTTTGTTGAAATAAACTACATGATGTAATGAACTAAGCACTGGAATTATCAAAACACTCTCATGGATGCTGATGGATTTTGCAATTTAGCTGTTTTGGTTCCATGTCTTTTCTGCAATCTGAAATGTTAAATTCTATAAACTTCCTGATAGGGTAATACAAGGGATACACAGTTGGAAAGATATGTGTTCATGTCTCAAGATAACATTTTTAAACAGTTCAAAGATAATTACACACTCACATTACTCGAGCTAATACAACATTTCACCTTCCCTAATAATATGTTTCTTCATGTGACTAATATATCTTATTGTGTAATATTGTTGACTTTTCTGTTAAAAATGTGAATGTTCAAACGGGCCTCTTACTGGTTCAAAGGTGCACCCTGGGTGGGGCAACTTTTAACAGAATATAGGGTAACTAAATTGGGTTCTGTATTTAAAATGTGCAGATGGGAGGTTTTTTTCACACTACTTAGCAGTCAGAGGAAACATCATAGTGTATGTCACTTTTTGTTGGAATCGTCTATCCCTTTTTCTTCATTTACAATACAAGGATTTCATAAAAATGTTCAAATGTGCCCCCCTCACCCCTGTATTGAGAATGGTAAAAATTGGACTGTTAGGTGTATACATGAAAAAAGTTGTCAACAATGTGCTCTCACGATCTCAGCAACAGCCTCAAGATTATCAATCATCACATTCAGTTTTGCTGCTCTACTTGTACTGTTGAACTTGTTTTATTATGTACCATCATTAGTACAAACCATGGGACACAGTCACAACTGTTTACATGAACTAGTTATGGCAATGTTACTATTCAACGTTTCTGTTTCACAGTCATCACAACACATATCAGAAAACATGAAAACATATAACTCAGACAAAATATCATTATATTTCATAACTGTCCTATGCAAAGCCATGGCTCATACCAAGGGAATTTGTAGAGGAAAATAATCACTGGTTGTTTTGCTAGAGTCTTTACAGTTCTAACAATGTGAGATAATGAGGTGTGTGTGTGTACTTGGAGATCTGAACATTCTGCTTCAGGCTACCAATAATCTTGAAGCATATGTAAGCCAGGCAAGCTGACCCAAGCCACTATGTAAGAAATGTGAAACCACATGGACCCTTCAAGTGTACAGTATAAAATTCACATCTCTCTATGTGGCCTATCGGCAAATTGTTAAGACACTATGTAGGAAAATCCTTCACTTACTGTCTGGGCTGTACTGCACCAACATAGTTATGGAGTTGCCACACTGTCGCAAGACATTAGCTGCCAGCTGATATGTTGCACTTCGCATATTAATACCACAAACCTCAAGGAGTTGATCTCCGACCTGAATATTCCAAAATATATTTTTTTGTAAATGTGGGCTTACGATGCTGGAGTCAATGTGACGTTGTGTGGTAGGATGAAATATCAGCCAAATTCACAAACTAACTGAACATGACATACTAAACATGTTGGCAAATCTAGCTATTCACAGGTGCTCAAAAACTACTGTATGTCATAATCTATTAACCTTTTGACGCCTAACATCGACTATAGTGGTCGTACTGCACTGCTAACCTCTAAATGTTGCATTTTATACATTTATTCAACAAATATAGGTACTGAAAATTTTAAACATGGTATATACTCTCTGTTTTTCCCTCTTCAAAATGCAGTTTGTTTCATAAATCTAACTTATTTGGTTCCTGTATTATTCACATTTTATATACAGGATGCACTAAAATTAAAAAACTAATTCCGGCGCCAAAAGGTTAATCTACACTGACAGTGAAATGTATGATTATAGATCTTTGCTGAAACGAATATTTCCGTTCTCTTTCTTACATGCTTCATAGTCAAACGAATTTAGACACGTCTTAGACTCAGGTAATCAGAGTATAATAGCTCATAAAAAAACGTAATGAATAAATGAAGTTTGTAATAATCAAGTCCTCCTAAATCCATAGCAAAGTGTTTCCCAAACTCTGAACCATACAGTGAAGGGCTTCCAGAGACTAAATAAACATCAACTCTAGTAATATATATATATATATATATATATATATATTTCTTTTTTTTGGCAGAATTCAAGTATTATTAGGTTCTTACCAGAAACAGGAAGTTGTATGAACTGGGTGATAAAACGTAAACAGCACTGCTGCTACTAAACTCTATATGCATAATCCCCAGTACAATAATGATTGAGAAAGGAAAACAACAGAGGTTATTAAAATTAGGCTTTGAAAACCAGCACATCACAGTAAGCTTCAATACAAACCAATGAATTAAGTTCAATTAAGTTACACTTCAATGTTTCTGATCAGAATTCTTAGGTTTTTGATTGAAATACATGTGTTCTTCCACATTTAATTTATAATGTAGGCATTTTATTGGTCTGGAAGCCTACTTTATCAAAACTAAAAGGCTGCCCAAAAAAATGTTTCGGAAACACTGCTGTAGACACCTCATATAATCCTGGGTTGAATCGTGACATTATAGTCATTTTAATACATTGCATTCAACTACAAATTCTACAGAAAAATGTACATTACTAATACCATCATTTATGGTAACAGTTTAAATACAAAGTGAGTGGGTATGTTACAGTTTCTTCTCTTTCACTCTGCAGACCACTCACCTGCAAGCCAACCTGTGATGCCAAACTGTGCTCACTTACTGTTGAAACAAACACTCCCCCACTCTCCAAACAAGAGATCTGGATACCCAAAGGCTCAACTGACTTGTCTATATGCACTCGGCGCAACTCGCCGGGTGATGGTCTGTAGGGCAACAAATTAGAATGAGGTTACAACAATGATGATGATGACAACAAAAGCAGCAGCAGCAGTAGCATCGAGAACAAGAACAAGAACAACAACAACCTCTTCACAGATTCCTTGCAACCACAACTGTTTTTGGTCTCTACCTGTTACATCTTTCTCCTGCTGGCATCCAGTGAATCCAAAATTGTGAAGGCCAAGCTGGCATGGAGACATCCATTACCACCATTCTCAGAAAACACCTCACAGAAATTACTCTTTAATTTGTCACTGACAATGAAAACCAAATGAAAAGTTCCACACCATTAACAAGCTACAACTGTAGGTTCTTGTTATAGGAATAATTGCCCATGGCTCCCCACTCTATGCTGTACAAACACATACAAACCACAAGACCAAGTTATTACACTGCAGTGACATTCAGAGGCTGACATGTCAAATTAGCACAGTAAGATGAACAATATACAACTGTCAAATGTCAGTACTGTTTGGGTCCATACCGGAGTACTGCATGGTGGACATGACTTATGGCCTGGGCTCTTCACCCAGACTTGCACATGGGGGCAGTAACAAAGGTCCATTCAACCTTGACTTTTCAGCCTTCAGTAGAGGCACAAGTCAGAAGTCATACCAAAATCATGGAACAGGTGCTATAACCGTGCTTATATAAAATGAGTTCAGTAAGTTAAGAATACTTCAAAAACAGTCTACAAAAAACCATAAAAACAGAATTTTCACCTTAACACAATCAGGCAATGTTCAGCATGCTAAGGACACCAGTAAATAAGATGTAGGATATGTTACAAATGACACATTAAGATAGTAAAATGGAAAAACACAGTCAGTCCACATCAGGATGTAGACTAACCTAAACTGACAAGCCAATGTCAGTGAAAAGATATGACACAGAACAAATCAACATTTTAATTGGTACAATTCACTCACTTATGTGAAAAGCAGTAGTCTGGTAGAGAGTTACGTTTGTTTTCTCTGTGTCCAGGACTTAGCACTTCCACATGAAATGTTGGCATTGGGCTTCCTCGGTCCGACGTTCGTTCGATGCTTCCAGTTGAGACCTTACCACCGCTACTCTTGCTCGTCACACTTGGGTTAGAAGGGATTCTATTGGAAAAGAAAAGTACAAAGAATATCTCAACTCAGTGAGAATGTTCCCATATCTCCATACACAAGAAAAGAATCACAAACACCTCCTTCCACTACAAATTTCAAATGCTTATACCAGCAGTCAACATGGCAGACAAGTGAAGGCCTGTAATGCTGCAAGAGACACAAACTGCAATGTTGCAATACCTTGACTATGACTGTCATATACCACATTTTTAGCATTTAAAACCCGTAGCAAAAACTGCACTTCACAAGTAGTAGAATTTTCAATTTCTGTGTTCATCTTTAAAGAAAAAAAAAATGACATTGTACTATGCAATACACGTGTTCCCCTTGACAAGCAGAAGACAAATGACCTTCAAAGGAAGAACGTGTACCACCTGCATGTGATCGGTTCTTAGTCTCTGGACATGCCTCATTTGCATGTTTGCGTGTGTGTATGTGTGTGTGTGTGTGTGTGTGTGGACAATACTGTAAGATAATGGAGAGATATATGCACTTAAGACAAGCACAAGGGAAATGTCAAAATTATACGAGATAATGATGGTATCAATGTTTCAATATGGGTGTGAGAATTGGACTTTACTAAAACAGCATGAAAGAAGAACTGAAAGAGCAGAAATGGAAGTTTTCATGTAAACTGCAGGATATATATTATATTACCACAAAACAAAAGGAGAAACAAGAGAAGTAATAAATACATGTATAATACACTTTAAATGAAATTACTGTGGCTTACAGATGCAAGGACAAAAATTTGACGAAGAACAATATAATATGCACATGAAGATGAAACATGTCTGGATGACTCACAACAGCAAATCGCTTACTCATTTTTTATGTATTTGCAAAGCAAATTTGCAAAGATGACTCAATTAGTTTAACCGTATCTGTCCATCTCTTCACATGTAAAAACTCATGAATCACTAAATGAATTATGAAATTCTGTTAACATTTTTCAATACTGGCTAACAATGCACAAAAGTAATCAACACTTACATGAAGATTTACATGCATGTCTGCATAAACCTCTACCATAACTCACCAAGTGTTCATCAGAGTACAGAACAGAAGTTATAAAGAAAACAAAACCATATTTAATGTTCAGCACACTTTTCCTCAAGTGTTATGGCTTTATTGCCAGATAACTAAGAGTCAGAGGAAGCTACAGAACTGCTACACTGTGAGCATATTTCTGTACACGTATGTTCCATCCATGCACAAGGGTGTTCAGAAGACACCCAATGCTTACTGGTAACAAAGTCAACTGCTTTTTCCTGTACATATACACGATGTGGCTATGCAAGTCTTATACGTGATTACAATTTAAAGTCTCATTTTTTTTTTTTTTGTGCATAGTGAAATGCTGCTAATATCAGCTTACTAACTTTGCCATATGTCTATCCATCTGCCTGCATATAACAACTTCAGAACCACTGAAAAGATTTTTCCACAGATTGACAGTTGGGGTTGTTTTATTACATTCTGTTGACTCATTACAATTCTGGTTACAATTAAAGAATGATAAACATGTATCGATCCCTACATTCGATTCTGCATGCATCCTATTAATTTAATATTTATTGGAGTAAAAAATTATTTGCATAAAAATTGAAGAACATGTCCAACAAGTCTTATGGTTTTTGATATAATGACGTGAACATGAAAGAATCCTTACACCATACCTTTATCTCCTAACTTATTACAGCCCTGTTTTTCCAAATGCAAATTAAAATACTAAATTTCAAACACAAAAATTTACATACACAGTACTGATCATCTTACTCTTTTCTATTTATTCTACAGAGGATGTAGACTTCATAGCATATGCACTGCCAGTACACTCCCAACATGAACAACGCTCGTGCAAGCAATACAACACTAGTATTTCTCTCTAAAAAGTGCAATTTCTGGTCACAGATACTGACAATCTACACTCAGGCATGCATATTTACTCATCAGTTGCATTTAACTATACGACACAGCACGGAATGTGCAGCTATGCTAGCATCTAGTGACAGCAACTTCTCTATTCTAAGCACCTGGACACCTACAGTATCTGTCCCAAACAAAAAATGAAATGTCCTCCAGTCCAAGCTTTGTGCCAATGTAGAATGTTTGTGAGTCTTGTGTACAGTCAATGTGCCAGTCAACATAAATGTGAAAATAAGCATGATAAATGGTTGCTTCTTTAGATTAATGAAAAGGTATATGATTCACCTTCACAATACGTTAAAATGATCCACTTGTTGAGTACTTGTAATTTCACTATACGATCCTGCAGACTGGCAGTTTAGTGGCCTGCCGGCAGATAGAAAATTCATCCACAAACAATATTATTATTATAAGTACTGTCCAGATTAATTTTGGTGGAATTTTTTCTCATAAAATGAAAAACACAGGCAAATACAAAGAAATGTAATAATGAACATGCAACAGCCTTATAAAATCCAATTTTAAATCATCATATTCAACAACTTTTACAATTGGACACTAACAGAAGTGACTGGGTAAAGTGCACCCATCCCTGAATATTTTACCCACATGTGTACTTGTGCATATCAATTTATCTAGGTAAGTATACCAACTGCACTTCCTTAAACTCAGAACACATCTGACACTATTCTATGGCTTTGTACATCTGCAGTTAGAACCTAAACAGTTAATTTATATGGCTGAAATGACAGTGGAACTGGGCACCCCACTGGAGTACACACATTTCCCAGTGCATTCTTACAGTTTTGTGTAACTCATTAACATTACATATACAAATCTACCATTACAAATCTAACAAACAGCACAGCAATTATACTCAATAGTCCTTGTATTTTAATAGAATATACAATGTACTGAAAAATATTTTAGATGATAGTTGTAGACCACAGTGAAGTGTACTTTATTTGACATTCATTGTCCTATGAGGCCAGATGCTGCTCTCTAAAATGTACTGGCAAATGGCCTAGCATGCCAAATGGTGGTCTGTGTGTGTTTACGTGGTAGAAGGTGAATTGTCCATGCTAAGTCACAAAAACTCAGGCCATCATGAGATACACTGGCATTTAACTCCAACTCTCATAGGTTAACATTCAAATTGTCATAAAATGAGCCCTTTGGTAGGGAGAGGGATCAGATATCTACACTTCATGCAGCTAGAGCAGGGTTTATATCAGGGACAATACACATTAATATAAATTTTTCTCAAAATTCTGGTACAGAACCCCAAAATTACAATGTAACATCAAAACAACTCTTCTCCTACCATTACCTAATGAGCTTTTTAAACTGATGAACCTCAATTTATTTACACAGTACACAACTACGAACAAACAGCTGCAAGTTTCATGTTCCTTAGTTCCAAACCTAAGGCTTCTTTGAGACGAGTCTAAAGGTTGGTAACCAAGGGATGCTACATTAATGACACAATTACTGAACTTTTTTATTGTTTCATTTTTGTTAAACATAGATATTTCAAAACTGGTTCTGCTCCTGTCATATACACACACACACATATGTGTGCGTGTGTGTATATATGTATATACATATACAGGGTGATTCACGACTTTGGGACATAACTTCAGGAGGTGATTTCCTAGGTCTTTGTGATCAAAAAAGTTCATATAAACATGTGTCCGAGTTTGGACTGTTACGGAGTTATGAC
>Ga0123355_10018257_pt1 | contig 11115 bp, 12 predicted proteins | sample TergutEmb28metaG_3_FD_89872 | JGI IMG/M metagenome (GOLD analysis project Ga0123355, IMG submission 89872) | Embiratermes neotenicus P1 segment gut microbial communities from Petit-Saut dam, French Guiana - Emb289 P1 | ecosystem: Host-associated > Arthropoda: Insects > Digestive system > Gut ...
CGCCTCCTTGAGCGCCGCATAGGCAAAGCCGAGCATGCCGTCCGGCTTCGACAGAGCCTCGGCCCTCGAGTAGACCGTGCCGCCGGGCTCGAAATTGAAGATGCCGCTAAGTTCAAAGGGGTTAGACTTTATCAGCCGCTCGACCGAATCGACGATCCAGGCGGGATTGCGCACCATGCAGACGACGCGGCAGTCGGGGAAGAGCTCGACCAGCACAGAGATTTTAGCGGTCCACTGGCGGTTTGTGTCAAACGCTACATCATCGCCAGGGCATTTAAGGTCGTAGTAGGCATCGAATATCCCATGTAATAAACGTCGACGGATCGAATCATCGATAAACACCGACGCCTCGTTGCGGTTTGAAATCGCCACCTGCACGGCATTGAAAACAAAGCCCACAGGGCTCATCATACCCGCATGAAACCGCGGGTTCTGCCGCAGCAGGGCAGCCAACAACGTCGAGCCGCTGCGCGGTAGCCCGGAAATGAAATGGAGTTTCATATGCCTCTGCCCTCGATGGAAGCCGCACTCGCCCGCAATGTTATTGCGACTGACTGGGCCTCGCAATCGAACGCCTCCTCGCCCATCTGGGGCCAGCAGCAGGCGTCGGTCTCCACCGACACGCCGCTCAAGCTGCGGGCCGGTCGTTGGCCACGCATGGACGGAAACAGATACACGAATCAGCCGGCGGTCGGCCTCAACGCTGCATGAGCTCGATCCGCGACGCCCTCTACGATCTCCTCGGCTCGGTCACTATTACGACCAAGGAGTTGGGGAAAACGCGCATAAAACCGTGGCCGTCGCAGCGGCTCATCATAGACACCATCAGCGAGGGACTGAGCCAGGGTGTCCACGAGTTCTGTATCCTCAAGCCGCGGCAGGTCGCAGCAACGACGACCGTGTCCGTCATCCAGTTGTGCTGGGCTTTGATGCACCCCGGCATCCAAGGGGCAATAATCGCCGACACCACCGCCAACGTCGAGCGGCTGCGCCGCATCTTCGCCGACTTGCTCGAATCGCTGCCGATCGAGTGGCGCGGCCCCGACCATCGCCTCGTGCAGAACAACCGCAACGGCATGGTGTTCGCCAACAAGTCCGTCATCGACTTGATGGCGGCCGGCTCGAATCCCGATTTAGGGGCTTCCCGAGCCCTCAATGCACTTCACGCCACGGAAGCCTCGCTGTGGCGCAGCCTGCTCGGCGTCGAGAGCCTGCGCGCCTCGCTGGCGCGCGACAACCCGAACCGACTTTATATTTTTGAAAGCATCGCCAATGGCGTCGGCAATTGGTTCTACGACTACTGGCAGGAGTGCAAGGAGGACACGAAGAACAAGCGCGCCATCTTTCTCGGCTTCTACCTGCAGCCCTACTACCGTATCGAGCAGGACGATCCCGACTTCAGGGTCTACTGGGACAACACGCTCACCGACGATGAGAAGGCGAAGGTCACCTACGTCAAGCAGCACTACGGCCACACCGTGCCGCTCGAGGCCATCGCCTGGCGGCGCCGCGAATCGGAGTTTCGCGATCCATCGTACATGGATCGAATGTACCCTTTCACGGAAAGGGAATGTTTCATCGAATCGGGCTCGTCGTTCTTCCCCGCCAAGCGGACGCTAGAGCTCGCCGAGGCGCTGCAGGCGCCGCTGCCGATGCGGGCCTACCGCTACACCTTTGACCACGACTTCCTGAAATCGTCCCTCGAGCCTACACGCAACGCCGAGGAGGCCAATCTCCGCGTCTGGGAGCATCCGGTCAACGACTGGTCGCAGCAGCGCCTCGACCCGGACACCAAGCAGCCGCTGCCGGTCGAGCCGCCCGGCGTCTACGTCATCGGCATCGACCCCAGCGGGGGAGGGGGCGGCGACAGCGACGATCACGCCGTCGAGGTTTTTCGCTGCTACGCCGACTGCCTAGTGCAAGTGTGCGAGTTTCAGACAAATAGACCCCTGACGTACCAGATTGCCTGGGTGCTCGCCCACCTCGGCGGTGCCTACAAGGACCACACGGCCATCCTCGAGATAACCGGCGTCGGCGCCGCCGTGCCGCCGGAAACCTTCAACCTGCGCCGGCTGGCCGAGATGGGCATGCTGGTCTCGGCGCCCGGTGCCGACCCCATCATCGACATGATAGGCGCCGTGCGGTGGTATCTCTACCAGCGACCGGACACTTATGCCGGCGGCGGCTCGGTCCTGCACTGGAAGACGTCGCGGGACAACAAGGCGCAGATCTACTCGGAATTTCGCGATTCGTTGATGCTGCGGCGGGTCGAGATCCGCTCGCCGCGGCTGATGAAGCAGTTGCAGGGCATCGTCGAGGACGAGGGCTACATCGGCGCCAGCCAGGACAGCCGGGAGGGTGACGACCTTGTGCAGGCGGCCGTCATGGCGCATCATCCGTGGCACCAGCGCATCCGCAACGACCTTTTGGCGCGCGGCATGACGTGGGATTCGGTGCATCGGCATCCCCAGTTCGACAATCCGAACAAGGCGATGTCGTTCATCATTTCGCAGAACATGCGCGGCGTCTGGTCGAAGCGGCAGCAGCGGGAGGAGAGGTTTTGAATATAGTTGATTTTCCGCGGTTGACTGGCACCATCACTTTTAGTGGCAACAATGATCAAGTGGAGATCATTACTGCTAAGCATCAAGATGGTTGGCGAGTGTGGCTTTATATCAACGGAGAACGCAAGGTGGAATTGACTCAAATAAAACGATTAAAGGTCGATTGTGCCGATCGTTAGAACCCTCGGCTGCAACGACTGCGCCCGCACCTGGGACGTCACCCTGACGGCCGAGCAGGTCGACGACCCGCTGCCGGCGTGCCCGTTCTGCAACAACGCGACGTTTCAGGAGTTCAAGCCCGTCGCGATTCGCGGCAAGGAGTCGAAGCTGGAGTCGAGCGAGGCCGTCGTTGAAAATGAAATGAAAGAGCGCGGCATTACCGACATTACGTTTCGGACCAAGGAAAACTTGCCGCCGAAGGTTCGCTACAAGACCGACAAGGCGCAGTCCAACTGGATGCAGCCGACCGGCGACATGGTCGCACAGGCGGCGCAGTTGGGCCGCGCGGATCGCCAGAAATTCGGTGCCGACGGCCTCGAAATCCTGCAGAACAACCTGCGCAGCGGCAAGCAGGTCGACCTCGTCGAGGCATCGAAAAGGCGAGCTGACCGGGTATGGACTTTTATACCGGCAGCGTTAGTTGGGGGTTCGTTAGGTCTTTTGTTCGCTCAAGGTATGCAATTAATTTGAGCAATCTATCAGTATCGTCATTAACAAGACCAAGGACCACGTTGCAGTCAACACAAATCCAGCCTCGAAAGACTCCGCGGCGATGACAGTGATCAAAGGCAATGGGTCTTTTATCGTTTCCGCATATTTCGCAAATTTTTGGTCTGGGTCTACCTGCTTCAGCTTCTTGTCGTCGCTGATGGTAATCTAATGCATATCTGGGATTTCTAAGACGCCGTCTTTTTGCGGCTTCTTTTACTTTCTCTGGGTGCCTTTCTCGGTAGAGTCTTGAATATATTTTATGTTTTGATTTATCGCGCTTCTCTGAATTAGCCCGGCGTTTCGCAATGATTTTATCTTTGTTTTTCTGCCAATATCGTCGGCCTCTCTCGCGAACGATAGGAAGCAGTTTGTCAAGATTTTTTAAGCGGTATTCCCGCATATACGCGCGCTTTCGCGCGCGCTTCTCTTCTGTGGTAAGAGTCATCAGCCTTGCTCCTGCGGAGTAGGAGTTGAGGTTAGGGGTGGTAGTGGCCCTTGCCGGCTGCTACCATCCCGCGAATTTACAATAATAAACGCATGAGATCAACATGCTCCGTGCCCCGAAAGAACGCGAAGACCTTGCCCTTTGGGCGAGGGAGTTGGTCGACGAAACGATGCGCAGCGAGGATGACCGCGCTGCCGTTTACCAGATGGCGTCCCGTTATTATTTCACCGGTTCTGGCGATAATGTACGGGCGGCAATTTACAACAAGACCAAGCCCTTCATAGATCGATTTTCTGGGCTCCTTTATCAACCAACAGATGTTAGGTTCAGTATCGTCTACGATTCATCCGAACCGCAAGACGTCACTGAACGTGCGCAACTTGCCGGAGAAAAACTAAGTGCGGACTTCAGGAGTACGGATTCGGACGTCAAATTCGCCGACGCCGTTACCTGGAGTTTGATTAATGGCGTCTATCTAATAAAGGTCCGTCCCAACGAGGAGCAGCACACTTTCCACGTCGATCCCATCCATCCCTGCAACTTCGGTGTGTTGAGCGAGACGACGCAGGCGCTTGAGCTGCAGGAAGCCGTCTGCCACATCAGCTATTACAGCGTGTCGCGGCTGCGGGCCATGCTGGAGGAGGCCGACCACCCGCACGCCGGGGCCATCATCGACGAGGTGTTGCAGTCGCGGCAGTACAACATGCCCGAGGAGCGGTCGGGCTACGTCCACGAGATGATGGTGGGCGGCCTGCACCCGATCGGACCCGAGCGGGAAAACCAGGAAGCAAGCGGCATCATCAACGTCTTCCCGGTGACGGTGCCGTGGCGACCGCAGACGCCGCTGGCGCAGACGGTGAAGTTCTGCGAGCTGTGGTTCAGGGACGCCGACAGGGACGGCGACTGGACGACGCTGCAGATGGTCTACCCGGATCTGATCATCTGGGGCGATGCGCCGGGCCGGCGCAGCAATTTGAGTCGCGTACCGGGACGCTTGCCGTTCACCAAGATCCAGGCGCAGATCGTGCCGGGCTACTTCTGGGGCCGCTCGATCGTCGCCGACGTGCAGATGCTGCAGGACGTCTTGAACCGGCGGCTGCGCAATCTGGAAGTGATGTCGGCGCGCAACGCCAAGGCGCCGCACCAGCTATCGGGCTTCACCAGCGTGACGCCCGAAATGTACAACAAGATCATGAGCGAGGGCGGCTTCATTTATGACGCCAATCCACAAGCATCGGCCAAGCCGCTCGTCGAGCCGCCGCCGCCGAACTACCTCGAGGAAATCGAGCTCCACCTCAAGTTTTTTGACGAGGCGTCAGGCTTTACGCCTGTCACGACAGGCCAAGGGGAAAGCGGCGTCAGATCTGGAGTGCATGCTCAGACTCTTGTCCGAACTTCGTCACCGCGGCTGATCGACCAGGCCTCTCGCATCGAGCGGCAACTTGCCGAGACCGGCGAGCTTGCGCTGCGCATCATGCAGGCTACCGATCCCAAGATCTACCTGACCGACGACACCAACATCTCGTTCTACCTCGAGCAGTTGCCCGACAACTTCCAGGTCATCGTCGATTCGCATTCGGCCTCGCCGGTCTTTATGGAGGACAATCTGCAGAAGGCTTTGATCCTGGCCAAGGCCGGCGCTCTCGACGGCGAGGATCTGTTGCACGTCGCACATTTACCCGGAACGGAATTATACTTACAGAAATTCAAGCAGCGTCAGAAGGCGATGGCGCAGCAGGCGAAAGAGCAGAAGCAGGAGGACCTGGTGCGCGACGTCATCGGCGCACCGGCTCATCGGCAGTCGCGGGGAGGGGGCCGCCGCGGCGCCACCATGCACTCGATCGCGACTGCACTATTAGCGGCCGGCGCGGCCCTGGCGGCGATGTTCGGCCGATAGAAAAAGGCCGCCAGCAGGGAGGCGCGGCGGCCAGTCGAAGCACGGTAATGAGACGCGCGCCCTTATCCCCCATGCACGGCAGGGTTGCAAGGCCTTTCAACTACCACTAGTATCGTGCCGTCCCTGCGCTCCCCGTTGTGGGTCGAAGCGCGGACCAAGAGCAACAGCCAGTCGTCAAATGGCGAACCTTGACGTGGGCACCGGCTCCGACGCCGGTCCTCCCGACGCAGCACCGGGACCGCCCGGTCCTCCGGGCCGGCCGCCGTTTCCCGGCATCCCCGGCCCGATGCAGCGCCGCATGGGCGTCTCGACACCCGGCGCCGGCAACGTCGGCGACGCGCTCCAGAAGATCGCCGACGCCACCCGCATGCTTCAGGACGCCGCCGGCTCGATGCCGCACGGATCGAAGGAGGGGCAGGAGCTCAATCGCGCCATCGGCATGCTCATGAAGATCGGCCCGCAGCAGTCGGCGGTGCAGCAGACGTCCATCACCGGGGCGCGTGACGCCCTGCAGCAGATGATCCAGGGCGCACTCGCCGGCCGCGCGGGCGGCATCATGCAGGGCAACCCGCAGCAGCCGCCCGCGACCGGACTGCCGGGGGCGTGATGCTGTGGCCTTATCCGACACTGCAGAAGATCGAGGATATTCCCGAACTGAAATGGCTGTCGAAGCAACTAGCGCACATGCAGAAGGAGTGTGACAGTTATGGCCTCGCAAAACAGAAGTTACGATCCGCCCATTTTGTCGCCGCCCGACAAGCCGCCGAGAACGATCGTTCAAGTGGACAACCGCAGCGAAGTTTCGTCGTGGGGCGCAATCCCGTCAGTCGTACCGAAGCCCGAGGGCGGGGTGCCGCTGCAGGCCAACATCGTCGGCAAGACGAACGCTAACTAATGAATGCGAAGATTCAAAAGCCGGTGGCGGCCCTAAAGAATCTTCAGGGCTATGCAATCGATGCTACCGACTTTTTGCATGATGTGATGGGCAACGCTTCACATCCAATGGAAATTAGAATCGAGGCCGCAAGAATACTCGCAGTTAGCGCCAAGCTTCCTTATGACGATGAGGACGACTAAGTTTTAACTAACAACAAGAGGCAGTCAATGCCCCAGCAATTGTCTGATGCGGACTATTACCGCCTTCTCTCCAACGCGCAGAAGGGTCAGTTCTCTCAGGAGGTCTGGGACCGCGCCGAGCAGATGAAGATCGGCAATGAGTTGCGCGAGATCATCAAGCGCACTCATCCCGGCGTGCCGCATCCCGGTTACGACGAAGAAAAGCGCGTCAACGAGCGCATCGACAAGCTCGAGAAGGACCGCGCCGACCGCGAGAAGAAGGCGGCCGACGACGCCGAGGACAAGCGGTGGAACGACGAGCTGAAGTCCGTCAAGGAGCGCCACAGGTACTCCGACGACGAGATGAAGAAGCTCGACAAGTACATGCGCGACCACAAGATCTACGAGCCCGAGGCGGCGGCGCTGTACATGAACCGCAAAGAGCCGCGCATGACTGGCCCCGACGACTCGGACGGCCGCTTCATGAATTATCAGAAGCAGTCGGATTGGGACGACATTGCCAAGGAGCCGCAGAAGTGGCTCGAGAAGCAGATATACGGCGTCTACAAGCAACAAGAAGACCAAGCCCGTAACGGGAGATTTTAGTTATGGCATCTGGAGCCCTGTTAGGCGCCGGCTTGATTCCTGGCGGCGCCATCGGAGACGAGCAGCAAGCCCTTATCCGACGCGCCTATGCGGTTGCGGTCGTTTCCCAGATTTATCACGAAAATGTCCTCTGCGCATTGCTGCTGAGAAACGCGATTCGCGCCAGCGGCGGCGTCTCACCGTATGTTCAGCCGGTGCAAGTAGGTTCCTACATCGACTCGGAGTGGATCGGACCTGGCGGTCAGTTCAAGATCCCTGACGACCGCGCGGGCACGGTGAATGCGGCATTCAACATGTGCGCTCTCGCCAGCCCGATTGTTTCTTTCGGCCTGGAACAGCTTGTGACGATGGATGCGATTGCCGTCACCAGCAGGCTAATGTTGAAGCTCAATGACCTGAAAAACTCGCAGATGAAGGCGCTTACGACGGCGCTGTTCTCCGACAACGAGACGGCGACGCATCCGGCGCTGACCATGTTCGGATTGCCAAACGCCTACGGAGACGATGGCACCTACGGCGCGCTGGACCGCGACGTCTACGAGGACTGGAAGGGACTTCATATCTCCAGTGCTGTCGCCGAGCGCATTCCGTTTATCAAGGTCATTCTGGAGACGGCGCGCCATGCCGGCGGCGAGGCCCCTGACTTCATTGTCACTTCGATCGAGACGTGGACTGCGCTCATGCAATCGTTCATGTCCGTCGAGCGATACAATAATTCGCCGGATTCCAGGTGGGGCAAGGACGATCCAGCAAATAGCGGATTCCGCGGTTTGTTGTTGGGCGATACTCCCATTTTTTACGATCTCAACTGTCCGCCGACGACTGCATTTGTTTTTAATTCGCGTTACATCACCCTCTGTATCCACGAGGACGCAAACTTCAGTTTCAGCGGCTGGTACTCGACTATACCGAACGGACAGATCGCGTCCGTCGCAGTCGGCCTTACTGCACTGAACCTTGTCTGCTCGAAACCGAAGACGGGCGCCATCGTGACAGGGATCACCGGCAATGCCAGCTTCTCCAGCTAGCGACATCTTCGACTTCGACAAGCCGCCGGGCGTTGAGTGGGACGCCTACAAGCCGGCGCGTCAGATCTACCGCAACGGCGCGGCGGTCAACAATCACATCCCGCCGAAGATCCTGACGCCGCCCGGCAAGGGGCCGTTTCCAGATCCGACGTTTCCGATCATCACGTTCACTCGCGGCAATCCGACCGGCAACGTCGACATCGAGTTCAACGGATTTGCGCTGGGCTGGAACCCGCCTGTCATCCTGCCGCACACGCCGCCCGTCGAGGACGAGGGCGGCGACAACGGAGACAACGGCGACAACGGGGATAACGGTGCGCAGTCAGCCGTCGCGCCGGTCGCCGCACACGCCGCACCTGCACCCGAGCCGGCGCCGCCCAAGAGCCGCTGGGGGAGAAGGGGCAAGAAGTGAATGCTCGCCCAGTACATCGCCGAGGTGCAGCGGCTCCTCAACGATGAGGGCGGCCAGTTCTTCAAGATCCCGACACTGACGGCGTACATCAACCGCGCCCGTCGCCGCATCGCGGCGATTTCCGGCTGCATCCGATGCCTGCCGCCCGGCCTGCTGACCCACAAGGGGCAGGAGCGATATCCGTTCTCCCACATGATCCCGATCATACAGCAGGAGGTGCCAGGCGCCGGCGAGGTCTTGTTCGTGCGCTCGCTGTCGATTGCGCAGGGACGCGGGCCGGGCGCCTGGGCGCCGCAATGGTATCAGATCCCGTTCACTGACTTCAGCGCCCGCTTTCGCGTTCTCGACCGAACGTTCCTCGGCAACTTCAATGTGCCGGGCTGGTTCGCCGTCTTCGGCTCCGGGCCGGCCGCCGAACTCTACCTTGCGCCGATTCCGATGCGCGAGGACCGGATGCTGCTCGATCTGACGCTGCTGCCGACGCCGCTCATCGAGGATTCCGACGACCCTTGCCCGCTGCCTTACCCGTGGTCTGATGTGGTCGCCTTCTGGGCCGGGGTGATGGCCCTGCTGCAGCAGCAGCGCAAGGAAGACGCCAAGGTGCTGTCGGACCTTTTCACGCAGATGATGCCCGAATGTGCTGCGGTCGTCATGCCGCAGTTCAACGTCAACAGCTACGCGCCGGGTCACATTAGGAGCGCGTGATGGCTGACGATCCGACATCATTGCCGCCAGAAAAACGTGCTCGCACTTATCCATTTGGACCGCAGCAAGGACGCATGTTCAGATTGCCACAGTACGATTCTCTTGGGTCTATTCGCCCATTTGGGCCGGGTGAATATCTGCATAATCCAGATGGCTCAATGAGCAGTGAGGAGTCGGTTACTATCCGGCGTCCTGACGGAAAATGGATGGTTGTGCCTGGATTATGGCTTGTCAATGGTGTTCCGACCAAAGTCAATGAAGACCAAGCACTTGAGTACTCGCAGCAAAGTGGATTGGTTTGGCCAACATTTGAGAATGAGAATTGGGCCAACCAATTTGCCAATCATCGCGAAGAAATTTGGGAGCGAACCCCAATGGGCCGCACCGATTGGCAGCCGCCACTGTGGTCTCGCAAATTGCCAGGATACGAGCATTAAATGCCGACCCAATCCGCCAACGAACCCGAACTGATAACCCTCGACCAGTGGAAGGGCATCAATCAGCAGAACCAGCGCAGCTCGATGGACGACCAGGAGGCGTGGTGGACCGAAAATTTCTACCAGGTCGCCCCCGGCAACCTTCGCTCCATGTGGGGCCCGTCGCCGCCCTTCTACACGGCGCCGGCCGGTCTGAAGATCCTGCGCATATTCTTCGGCTTCTACGGAAATAGGTTGCCCCAGTATGGCCAGCCCGGTCCTGGCCGCAGCGGCTTCATGTTTCTCTCGGACGGCTCGATCGACGAGCTCGACCTCGATACCCACCAGGTGTTCCGCATCGGTGGCGGCCGGCCGCTTTGGAATCCGGTCGCCCCGAAATACTGGGCCAGCATGAAGGTGTGGCGGCCGCGTTGGGTCGGCGGCGTTCTCGGCGAGATCGGCGGCGTGATCTTCGGCAGTCCGGGCGGCCAGCATCCGGGCGATCTCGGCGGCATTGTCGCCTACGACGGCACCGACCAGGGGCCGCACGGCGACGGCACCTACGTTGCCGGCGACCCGGCGCCTTTGTGGTTCACGTTCGCCGACGTCACGGGCGCCGACTGGACGACGATGCCGTGGGGATTGCCTGACGTCTATGCGATGGAGATCTACAACAGCCGATTATGGGTCGCTGGAAAGGACGTCATAAGCTGGTCGGCACCTACGAATGGGTCCGACTTCTCGGACGTGAACGGAGGCGGCAGCGTCGCCTATTTCGGGGACAAGCTCGTGTATACCTACACCGAGCTGGTCTCCTCGAACGGCTACTTGTTTTGTTTCGGCGATAGCAGCGTCGACGTCATCTCGAACGTGAGACTGACCGGGTCGGGAACGCCGGGCGCTCCGTTCACGACAGTTTTTGATTACATCCACCTCGATCCCCAAGTAGGCAATAGATTCCCGCGGCTGTGCGGACGATGGGGCAACGACATCATCATGTACAACGGTGCCGGCATCTGGCGCCTGCCGGTGCCCGGCGCGTCGGCGATGACGATTTCCGAGAAGATGGCGAACATCTACCAGACGCTCGATAGCACCGCGTTCTACCCCACGTTCGCCGTCACCAATACGATGTTCGGCTTCCGGGTCTTGCTGTGCAACGGCCAGTTCACCGACCCGTGGGGCAAAAAACGTAGCATCATGCTGGTATGGAACGGCGAGTCGTGGACGACGGCGACGCAGAAACACGAGCTTACCCACATCGGCCAGTACGAG
>Ga0123355_10018258_pt1 | contig 11115 bp, 9 predicted proteins | sample TergutEmb28metaG_3_FD_89872 | JGI IMG/M metagenome (GOLD analysis project Ga0123355, IMG submission 89872) | Embiratermes neotenicus P1 segment gut microbial communities from Petit-Saut dam, French Guiana - Emb289 P1 | ecosystem: Host-associated > Arthropoda: Insects > Digestive system > Gut ...
CAGTCCTATATAAAGATTTTTATATTTTTACCCGCGGGGGTGAAATTGGGGAAGTTTTTGGGTGCACTTGTAATTTCGGGGGGGGGGGGGGGGTTGACCCCCCCCCCGGTACGCCACTGGATGCTAGAATATAAGTAGGTTTACTTACAGTTTCGCATACGATTTACCGTGGTTTCGAAAGCAATGGTGACGTGACAACAATGTGTGCAGTTCGCGGACGGGCGCTGCTGCGCCGTCAGTTGTTCGTTAAGCATTTACTGCGCTTCGACAGACATTGTGTTCTTTTTCTTCACTGATAAGGCTGGGTGTGTGGGGAATAGCAAATACTCGTGTAAACATTGCACAATAAGGGATAATTTCCTTCTATATAGTGGAATTTAATTGCTCAAATTAAGTGGCTAACCAGCAGCCAGACTGACGGATTGTAACAGCAAGAAAACAACGTAAGAAATTCACGCAGAATCCCCAAAATTCCGGTTCATTCGTTACACTACGATTCGTGCATGTCGGATGTCACTAAAATCCGTTCCTTTTCTGTGGACATACGTGGCTAAATTATAGCTGTATAACTGTTTGACGCGAACGCGCTAAAAAAAAAGTGATGAAGGCGCGTATTTGGGCATAGGGTAATTTATTTTAAAAAGTGCTCCGTGAATCATTCCCCGGGGGCTCGGTACATTCCATTACGACCAGCAGGCTAAAACACCTGTTACGATTCTGAATGGTTCCCTGTCCCAAAGGAAGTATTTCGGTATCGATCACAGAAAGGAGGGGGTCTAACATCTAAGCTGTTACGTTCAGAAACAACAATTCAAGGATTAATGCATTCCGTTGTTTCTGTGTGCCAGTTGCGTCTGTCCGCAGCCATGTGAATTCAGAACATACCCTCCCATCATGTGTTGATACCCATTTTAACACCATCCTCCCATCTATGCCTAAATCATCCAGGAAGCCTCTTTCCTTCAGATTTTCCAACCAAAACCCTGTACATATTGTCATTTGCTTACTAGCATTCCACATGCCTCTCCCATCTCTTCCTACCCCAGAAATATACCGAAATGAGCACAAATCATTAAGATCCTCATTACACAGTATTCTCCAATCTCCTATTGCTCCCTGTGTCTTTGATCCAAATATCTTCCTCAGCACTGTGCCCTCAAATTTGCAGAATGGACATTTTTTAACAGTGTGTAAATTACAATTCTTATAATAAAACCAACAAGATGCACCAATTTCTCAAATTTATTTTTGAAATAGAACTATACATGTTAAGGGCAGGTTTTCTGTTCATCATCAGGAGTCTAACACTGTATACACAGCAATAGGTATAGGTTATACAGGTTATGCTGACTGCTAGCAAACAGACAGCATAACCTGTATAACCTATACCTATTGCTGTGTATACAGTGCTAGACTCCTGATGATGAACAGAAAACCTGTCCTTAACATGTACAGTTCTATTCCAAAAATAAATTTGAGAAATTAGCGCATCTCATTGGTTAAGAAATCATCACGACGCACGGTCCTCTGAATGTCAAATTTGTAAATTACAAATTGTTGCTCCTCACACCTGAAATGTGTTGCAGGTATTTTAAATGAAGTACTACTGTAATTTAAAGTTAATCTAAAAGTGTGCGTCAATGTGTTGAGGTGGCATAAATATGTTTGATTTTTGGAACCAGATGATTGAAAAATGGTGATAACTATGAACATGACTTTTAACATTTTTAAAAAATCAGAATTTTGCACAGGGAGACTTTACATATTCTGTACAATTCTCACAATGAATAGCGATTATTTACCTGAACGGCATTAACCAATTAGCTTTGTAATGGAGATAAGATGTCTTTTCTGTGAGAAATGAATTGAATCCTTAAACATCTACAAATATTTCAAGCTTAAAAGTCTTGTATAGGACACATGACCATTTCTGTCCAAATCCCCTATCAACTCATTATTCACAATAACCCCTCCACTGTATGCTACACAAACTTTGAAAATGAAAATGTTGTTAAACAATTCAATAATCACTCTAAAGTCTCTCTTTACAGTTTGTCTCTGCATCCCTTTATTTAAAACATGTCATTTCTGTGACAGAAAATGGAGATTCTTAAAGCAGTTCTGAGACAAATTTGGTATCAGCATACATACTGGATCCTGCACGAAGATTACCTTCTTCTGGGAAGAGACAATGATTAATGTAGTACACGGCAGCACATACCAGAAGATCAGCAGTGCTGTGACAATGTCAAATCCAGCACATCTGCTAGATAACTACATTTACACTGGAAAGCAACATCGCATTAGGGCTAAACACAAGCCTGCTTGCATTTGATGCCAATGAGACCACAAGGTGTGACAGAGTCAAAGGAAATGAAAGAACCCTGTGAGAATAAAAAAACACATTAAACTTTCACACTTATTTATCATTTTTATTCTTTAAATATTTTTTTTCTTCAGATTTAAATTGTTTTCAACATCTAGAAATAAAAAAAAAACATTACTATAATCTACAGTGAAAAAATGGACAAAAATATCCTGAATAGTATATAATAATTATAATAATATAATATATATGATCCTCACTTTGTTCGGTATGCTGGCTGGCAGATAACAACTGGGGAAGAGTAGGGTGTGGGGAACTTGGTAACATCGCAACAACAAAGGGTATGGGGCTACGACATCACAGGGCAGACAGCTGTACAGAAAGACACACACAACAACTAAAAACCTGTACAAGGCCACAGAGCATGAGGCTTCACACAAATCCCACAATTTTACCTTATTTATTACAAAACATTTGCACCATACCCACTTTAATACTATATATGTATATATCTTGCCTATTCATTCAGTGTTAATCATTTTCATCGGATTTTCTATCATAATGCTTTGAACACCTTCGCTATATACAATGTCAATAATTTTCAGGGTAATTTGATATTGAATCTCAATACAACATGGCATTTTTGCAGATGTAATGATTATGCAGTGCTGAATAACGTACATATGATGAACTGAGCAGAATCAGCGAGGAAGCAGTCTGCCTATTTACTCACATCTGCCTGGAGGATCAGGGGAAACTATAAGTGAAGTTTCTGGTGTTGGAACTGGGAGGTGAACCAGGACCACTAGTCTCCAACACAAATTATTCATATTTCCACTGAGTTATAGCACTCAATTTCTAATATACTAATAGTACTGTTTTCTGGGATGTGATGACCTATAGTCTGGTAAACAGGTACCAACATTTTGGAAGCATCTGTTGCCTCCATCTTGAGAGTATACGGTTCCTCTGAAACATTGTACCTGTCTACAAAACTACACATCACATCCCAAAAGACAGGAACCTCAAATTTTATCATACTGCTTTGAAACTATATACTGTACACTGATAATTATATAAATGATGAAAAAGTTGCCATGATGAGGTACACGTACTGATATATTTATTGTCAGGGATAACAGCCAGCCAAGATATAACTTTTTGTACAACTTGTAGGAGAAGGAAGAGGATGAAGAGAAGGAATTTAGTTAATATTTTTGTGGCATTTCAACACTTTAATAAACCCCTCACTCCATAAAATGTTATTCATTTTGAATTCCTTGGATTTGAAAGGGTTAAAATGAAACACTACTATTATGGGATTATGGAGTGAAGAAAGTACGTTCTCTCTAAGAGGCATAGTGCACTCTTCTCATCTATAACATTCAGAGGGCTGTGTAAGGACATGAAGTGCATCTTGTCAAAAATACAATGGGGTAAATTCAATCAGCACAACATATGTGTCGTTCAGCATTACATGAGATTAATGTTGAAACATCAGAAATCTGTCAATATTTGGTAAATATTCAGTAAATACTCAATGTACTTTCACAGAGCACATAATAATTCAAATCAAACAATGATAACAGATTAAATTACATAGCAAATTTTCAAAACATGGGCAACATATTATTAAATCCACTAAATACAAGATGAAATAAATCTTCCGGTCTTCCACTATTACATTTATAACTAACCACATGGGTGTAAGACGAACAGGCAAAGAATGCAAAGAATCACACAAGACTTACAAACACGAATTCTGAAGTACTAGATTTCGTGTTTCCAATTGTGTCTTTCACGCAGTTCTTTAATGCATTATTTTGACCTACAACCAGAAAGTCAACCAGCAATGCTGAGGTATAGGGTATAACTGAGTTGATTTTATTAACATTTAATCAAGACAAAATGCACTAAACACTGAAAGCCAAGCTACTTCTGATTATTCTGAAACAATGAATTGCAGCCATTTCTTTCTAACTGTGGGTTTCAAGTATGTGCTACTTTCTGTACACATCAAGGTTTGCCAACTGTTGCAATTGGTTTTATGTGTTTAAGGATTTTAGTAGCACTTTACAAAGTTAAAGAAAGGTTTAATGCCGAGCTCATCTGTCTGTCTGTCCGACTGTGACCAAATAATGGCACCTAAACCACACAGGACAGTCTACAATACAGGACCCAGAGTAAGAGTTATTTGCCAATTCCAATTTTTTTGCCGTGAACTGCGAAGAACTTAAGAAATTTTGTGCATTATGGAGTACATTCTTTTCTATCGTGTTACCTGTCACACGAAAAAATGATGGTTTATGTGACAAGAGATCCACGTTGGCTATGGTCAAAGCTACAATCATAAGCCAAATTCATGGTTTCTAAATCAATAATTTGTATTTTTTCTTACTGTACTTTTGACACATGCAGTGCCCTCTGTTACTGCTGTAGGTTCATGCGATAGTTCTGATACACAACATCCTGTGTTCTTACACCAAATCTTATGTGGTATGTGTATAATAACGTAAGTTATATGTTCTTACACTAAATCTTACATGGTATGTATAACATATCGTAAGTTATACAATTTCACACAACAAAAATATAAGGCTAACAATGAAAAACTGTTTCAACAGATTTTCTTGTAATTTTATGTTTATGGTTCCGTGCATCGCTGATCTATATTAATAACTGTCCAACGAGAAGCAACACAAAGCATTCTATTTATTATTCTGCAAGTTCACTCTACATGTTTTGGGTGTCAACCACACCCATCATCAGTACACAAAACTGTAACTACAGCCTCCAGTACTGGTCATATTTTTTGTGCAGCTACCTCCCTCCATATAGAGTGAACTTGCAGCATAATAAACAGACTGCTTTGTATTGCATCTTGTTGGACAATTATTAACATATTTCTTATAAATGTCACTGAGCTGTCCACTTTGTGATGCCTTAGCAATGTAACTACATATGCAGAGAAGTGGGGTGTGGTGGTGGGGAGGGGGAAGGGGGGTGATTAGAGGGAAATTTGAAGAAATGGCACTTACTACAAACAAATAATAGCACTGATGCTGCGTCCATGAAATGACTTTAAACCGGGCGGTTTCATTATAAGTGAGCAACATTAACAACGTGATGTGACACGCAGGTTTACAAGGTAATTGAGCATGATCAACCGACTGAGCTACAACATAGACACAGAGGTTCAGTGTGTTGGATAAATGTTATCACAGAACTCCTTCTGGGATCCTTTTAAGAAATGTTCAAACTGCATGAATCCTTAAAAAAGATGGGCAATGAAGAATAGCCATCTTAGAGCTTGCAAGATTTAAAGTTTTCAAAGCAGCGTTCCCACGTAAGTAGCCCCCTACATTCTGAAGGAATGCAGCACCTTTTTTAAACTCTGGAAACTATTTAACCATTGAGAGAGCACAACATTCTAGAAGATTTGAATCTTTATCTCAGAGCTTCATCTAGATTCTTGAACTAAGCATCCAGAAGCATCTGAAGATCCTCCCTCATAGTGAGGCTGTGAAGATACTGTTTAGCAATACTGAAAAGCCTATGATCTAACACAGTACAAATAAAAGTCACCTATATTCCAGCAGATGCTGGAAATGCTCTCTGTTTTTATGCATGCATACCTTGCATCTCCATAAACAGTGCATTTTTAGAAATAGAAAACCTGAAACTTGACACCACAGACTCCTGTGCAAGGTGTCTGGGAGATACACAGTGAATATTCAAACTCAGTAAGGCTTTCACACAATTTCTCTTCAGCGAGAATCCAGTGCTGCAGTATTTTGTGTGCACTACAGATGAAATCAATGTACTGTATCTGTAGCAGCTGCCATAACCTGAGTCACTTATTCAATTCAGAATCTGGAATGCCACATGCTTGCCAATTCCATGTGCAGGTCATGTCATCCCAGCCCAACTACAAATGGGGAGCATAAGGTGCATTTGCCTGAGAACCTCAAAAATTTGCAAGATGATATCAGATGAATGAATTATACATTTTAATGCTAATTACAAATCTTAATTTGAACTGTAACAGAGAAAATGTATTTGCAGTGATAGTACAATGAGTGAGACAGAGGACGAAGGGGAAGAAACTGAAATATTGGGGGAGACAGAAGGGAAAAGAAGACACCTAATTCTTTTGGCGTGCGGATCACCACAACCCAATCTCACAAGACACATCGGAAAAGTACCCATCTATAGAGTACACGGTAATTCCTAATTTATGCTGCATTTCGGTAATTCCTAATTTATGCTGCATTTCCTGAAGTATCTTCGAATAGAAAGCACGTCACATTGAGACAACAAAAAATACAAGTACAAGATATGGGCAAGAATAACCAAATTTGAAATTTTTTTATACATACATACGTAGAGGCTTGAGATTCATGTATTCACAATTTCTCAAGCATTGGAAAATTTCTGGGCACAGTAAATGTGCCTACTAGCAACACATATCTCAGTAAAAGAACCCCTGAACTTCTTGTATGATTTATGACAGAGACCTTTAACCTGTACCCATAGCAAACTTTAAAGCTCTGTAAGATTGTGGTAAGATTCCTACTTTGGTCTTCTGGGTTAGAAAACTGTGGTAAATTCCAGAGAAACACAGTGATAAAGTTGCCAGAGTTCAACCCTGAAGATGGAGGTGGTATATACATATATATATATATATATATATATATATATATATTCCTCCAAAACATGTCATAACCAAGAATACCATAGTACAGTATCTAAACATCTACTAAGATTTTGACGTTCATAGGGCTATGAATCGTAATATATTTCTACAATAAAACCAACCAGATGCATCAATGTCTCAAATTTATTTTATTGGAGTAACACTACATGTTTCAGGCGGTCTTTCCGTCCATCATCAGGAGTTAAAGACTGTACATATTGCAACAGACATATGTCAAACAGATACTGCCGACTGTTTGCTAGCAAGCAGTCAGCAGTATCTCTTTGATATATGCCTGTTGCAGTATGTACAGTCTTTAGTTCCTGATGATGGATGGAAAGACCGTCTGAAACATGTAGAGTGTTACTCCAAAAAAATAAATTTGAGACATTGATGCGTCTGGTCGGTTTTACTATAGAAATCTACTAAGATGTACAGAGGGTGTGATAGTACAGCAACAAACGTTATTAATATTAGCAATAAAAAGCAGTGCCTTTATCAGCTGAGAACCTTTAACTTTGAAGAAGGTTGTGCTACCAATCAAGTACGAGTCCAGATGGGCACCAAACCTGGTCTGGATGTAAAGGAAAATTACATTTGCCTTGCAAATAAAACCCCTGTCATCTAACATGCAGCCACACTAGTGGTTTAGCAAACTCCATACTTCTACCAGTTGTTTTAGTATTTTGATAAAGTGGTATCATGACAATACATTATGAAATCTTACCCATCTTACTACAAGCACTTGTAAAAATTTCATGTCCCTTTAGATATCAGCAGTTAACCATGGGTAAAGGTTGTTCATACAATGAATGAACATGTCACATAGATCCTCTGACAGAAACGAAACATTTTCCAAAAAAAGGGATCACCTCACCATGACTTCTTCAATCAGCAACTTGACTATCACAAAATTTACCACCATAAGAACTTAAGTGAACTATGGTAAGAGCAATGCAGTGAGTGTTGTCTGTTTGTTGGCAATAACTGCAAGAAGTTTGGAAGATAATATTTGAACAGACACATAAAAATATTATTTCAGTGTTCCTTCATGGGGGGGGGGAGTTTCTTAACATTTGTTTCTTGACAGATTTCCTTTCTACTGAATTGGTTTGAGAATGACATTGTTCATGAACAAAAGTAAAGCCAAACAAATATTCAAACAGTAAGCAATATTATGAGGACAACAATGAGTAAGAAATAACTGAAACCCCCCAGAAAATGTAAAAACACATTTCTTAAAAATGAGTGAAATCCATGTTAACCCTGCTGTGACAAGTACCAAATATCCCTCCATCTGGCCACTTGCTTGGACATGCACAAAATGCATCTGTTTGAAGGAGGAACTCATTTACCATGTACACATCTGATGTTAAATGTCTTCATGGACAATGTTAAAATTTTGAACCTTTTCTGACAAAGTATTTGAATTAAGTTAGTAGCAGTAGTAGTAACCACAACCACCATATAATAAGACCTTGGTCTGCTGTAGTTAAAAAAATTACAAGAATATGAGATTTTGAGTTCTCTGTGGTAAACATTCTGGGATGTGAGATCACAATGGCAGGTGGTTACTAATTTCTTGGAGAAATCTACTAACTGAAGATGGAACCAGCAGGTTCCTCTGACACGCCAGAAACCATCTATACCATATTATATCACTGCACATTCTACAGGAGCACCAACTTTAACAATATGATTGTCCACCTCACTGTTAACAGATACAACTAAATTCAACATCTTTAATACTCCCAGTATTGAGTCTAATTAGTGTGTTACATACAAAATACAAAAATCAAAATAATTTGTAACTTTTGATGTGTAAAGTCATGGTAAGATGCTTGCTGAAGATGACTTAGTGATAGGGTTGGATGAGGATGGAAGGGCAGATTCCCCAGTCATTGATCTTAACCTGGCCAGCAACCTACTCCATGTCTTCAGTATGACATATACAGTGTCACATACTGATGACGCTAAAACTTATGTCTAAGAGTTCTAGTACTACTACTACAGAATGTCATTTTATGTGGTGGGGCCATGTTCAAGTACTAATAGTTATGCTATCCACAAATCCTAATAAAAAAATGATAAAACAGAGAAAAGCCACTTCTAGATGCAGAAACTGGACTTCCCTATATGTTTACATAATCCTCAGTATAGGTTCACTGTGAGGCAATTCACCATGTGAATTAAACAATTGGTGTTACTCTTTCAAATGAACGTGTGATGTGACACTCTGTGGAGTATTAAAATCCATTCTCCCTTCTATAACACATATTTATAAATTTTACTGGGTGACAACCCAATTGCAGTTAATAATTATGATTATTATTATTTTTCTTTTAACCCAACGTCAGTGGATATCACGTGAGGCTCATGGAAGGTAACAGCAGTCCACACTTGGCAACTGTAATTAACACCAGCATTTTATCATTACTTCTCATTTACACATGGCAAGGAGGCAGCCCTTCTCTATTTTATAACTGGCTTGGAGCAGCTGTTAACCATGGACACTCCAATTTCTAAATACATGTGCCACCAGCGTGAAAATAAAGTTGTAAAAGCCATACTGTGGATTTAAAAGATCACTGTATGTGCTAAAGTAGGCCTTTCATGTGTCCAAACAATGGGTGACAATAAATTTTAGGTTTTGTTGACCATGCATCCCTGTATAATCTTGTAAATAAAGCCAACTTAGTTCACAAATTTTCTTCGTATGTTTATTTCTTTTCTCTACGTGCCTGTCATCAGGAGAAACAACTGTATTTGTGCCACACTTGGCACTTGTTATTCTGTATGGATGACTATCTGGTATGCAGGGTGGAATGGAGTTTCATTCCACCCTGCATACCAGACAGTCATCCATACAGAATAATAAGTACCAAGTGTCACATGAATTTAGTTGCTTCTTCTGATGTTGGGCACACAGTCGCCTGAAACATGTGGAGAAAATAAATAAACGTACTAAGAAAAATTGTGCACCAATTTGACTTTATTTTATCAAGGTAACAATAAAATTTAAATATATAATACACAGAACAAGCTGCAGGGTCTGAAGCTACCCAGTATACAGAATTGTGTCATTTCCAGCATTACAAGTTGACACAATGGGATGGGGGCAGATGTACCAATTGCTTCTGAGAAAGCCAATGCTATATAATCTTAGCAACTGGCAGCAGTGTTAAATAAAACACGGGGGGGGGGGGAACACCCACAAACCCCCCCTCCCAAATTTAATACGAACCACTTACAACACAACACAGAAAAAAATAGACAATGTGAGATGTGAGGCTATCACAGTGGTGCAGATCAAGATTCAAGTCTTCTGGGATGTTATGCCATGTTAATTTATGCATGTTCAAAACAAATACCAGTAACTATTTAGCGCTCAACGTGGTATAATGTCCTAGAAGACCTGAATCATCAAAATCGTACATTTCAATCATGATATAAATTCAGAAAGTACAGCCCCAACTAACATATTTATGTACCTATTAACGAAGTTCACCACTAGAGCATTAAAGTACATATGTTAAATGAAAGATTTTTAAAATGAGGACTGAGATTATGTGCTATGTTAAGATGCTAATCTGGACACATGGCCTTCTACGTACCGAGCAAACATGATCAAAAAAAAGGCAGTAAAATGTTCTCCACAAATGGGAGAGAAAAAAGTCCTTACATTACTCATAATAATAGTGCACAAACTGGCATAATTTAACATACTGGAAAGCACATACAGGTGTATAAAATTTGGACACAGAGTGACTACAGTCTCAAAAACATGGCCTCACTAGAACTACACTAGTCAACTACATTTCACATACTTCAAAGTACTTTTTAAAGTTTTTTTTTTCCCCATATACTGAACATCTAAACAACTGTTATCTTATTTCATAACTAGACTATTTTGATAACTGCAAAAACATGGCCTTACACACTATAAGAGTTTTAAAAATACCTGAAATATTTCCTTCTTTTTTTTTTTTTTTAATTTTCTTTTTTTTTTGAGAGCAAGACAAAATTGAAAAAGGGGAGGGGAAAAAGGGAAAATACTTAATTTTACAAGATTATGCAACATTAGTTAATCATG
>Ga0123355_10018259_pt1 | contig 11115 bp, 9 predicted proteins | sample TergutEmb28metaG_3_FD_89872 | JGI IMG/M metagenome (GOLD analysis project Ga0123355, IMG submission 89872) | Embiratermes neotenicus P1 segment gut microbial communities from Petit-Saut dam, French Guiana - Emb289 P1 | ecosystem: Host-associated > Arthropoda: Insects > Digestive system > Gut ...
AAAAAACAATACACAAAACGACAACTTAACCCTTCGTATGGCTAATAATAACGATATTTGGATGCATACAAAAGATATCCCCGGTTCGCATGTGATAATACTTACAGGGGGCAAAGAGCCGCCCCCGGCTACTATTTTGGAGGCGGCTAATTTGGCGGCATACCATAGCAAAGCCAGAAACTCTGCTAATGTGCCCGTTGACTATGTTGCAAGGCGAAATGTTAAAAAACCGAACGGTGCAAAGCCCGGGTTTGTTGTTTATGATGGACACAGAACGGTGTATGTTACACCGGTGGAGACCATGCTGCGTTGTTAAAGACTCGCTATGCTACGCCCATCCTCCGCTGGTGTCGTGCAGTGCACGACAGTGCGCTGCGGGGTGCACGCAACCGCTCACTTTTTAACAACGCAGCATGGTCACTCCCTAAAAAATTGGCGCAAAAAAGCCCGATATATAAAACTATACCGAACGTTTGATTTGCATGCATATTAGATAATTAGTTCCAGTGCTACCGACTGAACAGTCATACCCAAGCGTTCATAAAAGCCCTGCTCTTCCTTGTTCAACGCCCAAACACATAATTCTAATCGGTCGGCGCCTCGCCCTTTCGCATATGTTTTCACATGTTCGAACAGGCTTTGCCCAATGCCTTTGCCGCGCGCTTGCTCAGCTACGAAAATAGAATTTATCCATACTATATGCGCGTCATGTTGTGTTGAGTAATCATCTTCACTTTCATCATCATCAGGTTCCTCAATATCAACCTTACAATAACCAAGCACAGTCTCGCCTTCAGCATATACAAATAGCTTTTCTTCATCCGATTCCAGCATTTCAGCGAAATATTCTTCATCCACCGACCATTTCTGTGGTGCCTTAAAAATATCAGGTCTCATGGTAATGTGCTTGCTTGCAACTTGCATTTCTAATTCGTTAACCTGACGAAAATCTGATACCGTGGCTTCTCTTATCATAATGTGCCTCCCCTACATTGTAAGAATTTTCGCCTCTTCGGCGGCCTGTTCAATGCTATTTCCCGCCAGCTTAAGGTCGCTCCACTGTTCATATAACGGAATGCGTACGGCGGCCAATGCATCAGCCCCATCCCGCATAGATAGAGGTCTGCCTACTGTTGCCAAGTCCTCAATATTTCTTTCTAAATAAATAACGACACTATTTTGACGGATGATATTTTTATTTTCCGGCCTTGTAACAACTCCGCCGCCGGTTGCGATAACAAGCCCACTGCGCTTACATAGTGCCCTTAGCGCATCTGTTTCGGTTTTGCGAAAAATGTCTTCGCCGTCTTGTGCAAAAATATTAGCGATAGATGTGCCCGTTGCACACTCAACCCAATCATCGGTATCGGCAAACGCTCGCCCGGTTTTTTCCGCAAGTGCTTTGCCAATGCTTGTTTTGCCGCAGCCGGGCATGCCAATCAGCACAATATTGCGTGTTTCATTTTCTATTTTGGTAGTTATACTTTCAACTTTATCGCCATCAATTAATTTGCCACTAAAACACTCGGCGGACTTTTTAGCCTGTACCACAAGCATCGGCATCCCGTTTTGGTTTGCAATCCCCAGCTCTTCTGCTTGCAGTAAAAGCTCGGTTCGCGCCGGGTTATATATTAAGTCTATAACAATTCTGCACTGCTTAAACATTTTTAGATCAATAGGAGAAACCCCATTGTTTGGGTACATGCCGACAGGGGTGGTATTAATTATAGCCGTAGCGTCATAGTGTTTATGGATATTTTCGTAATTGTTGGCACCGCTTCTTGATATTACAACAACTTCTTGCGCAATATCCCGCAGCACCATTTGCGCTGTAAGTGACGAGCCGCCGCCCCCAAGTATGAGTGTTTTACCTTGCGAAAAATCGGCTTTGGCTCTTTCAAATAAATACGCAAGGCCGCAAGCATCTGTATTGTCGCCATGAAAAGTACCGTCCGGCAGGCGGGTGATGGTATTTACACTACCAATTATCTGTGCGGTTTTTGATAGGCTTTGGCAATATGGGATGACGTCTTGTTTATACGGGATAGTTACATTAAGCCCGTCAAAGTCACCGTTTTTAAAGAAATCTTCCAACTCATCAGGCTTTTTTTCATATAATAGGTACTCGTAATCGCATAGCTCCGCATGGATGCTTGGGGAAAAGCTGTGTGTAAGCCTTTCCCCAAGCAGGCCGAAACGCCCCATTATACAATCTCCGAATAAGTGCCCAGATAATAAAAATCGTCACATAAACCTTGCAGTTCGCCAAGGGTTTGCATAAACGAAGGCGAGTAAACGGACGATTCTATGTCAAAATAAAACATAAACTCAAAATCTTTATTTGGGATAGGGCGGCTTTCCAGCTTGATAAGGTTAATGCCCCGTACATAAAAACGAGACAATATTTGATAAAGCGAACCGGGCTTATGCGAAGCGGTCAGCATAAGGCTTGTTTTATCTGCTCCCGGATATATTGCAAGCGATTTGGAGATACAGATAAAACGGGTATAGTTGCTACCCCTGTCCTGCACAGATTCCGCAAGGCACTGAAGCTCGTATAAGGCCGCACAGTTGCGTGACGATAGTGCCGCAACGTCGTTACGTGAAGATTCGGATACCATTTTGGCGGCGATAGCTGTATTTTCGCACACTGTAACCTTGCAACCCAAGGTTTTGAGATATCCGGCGCATTGTGCAATTGCCTGCTCATGAGAAAAGACTTCTTTTATATTTGATATATCAGTACCTTTTTTTGCCAGCAACGAATGGTCTATTTTTAGCCGCACACTTTTTACTATGCTAAACGGATAGCGCATCATTAGGTCGTACACTTGGTTGATGGAGCCCGCTGTGCTGTTTTCGAGCGGTAAGATGGCATAGGGGCATAACCCGCTGTCTACTGCGCTAAAAACACTTTCAAAATTGTTAAAATACAAAATACTTGGTAGAGCAAACAGCTTTTCTGCGGCAAGCCCGGAATACGCCCCTTCTATGCCTTGACACGCAACGGTGGTGCGATCCGGAAAAAGCCAGTCGTTTTCTTTTACTGCGTTCTCTATTTTTTCAACCAATGCAGACTTAGGGTTAATCCTTCGCTCTTGTTCTGCACGGCTTATTTCAAATAACAGTGAATATAGAGCTGTAGCATATGACTTGTTATCTTCGCCAACCTTGCCCGAAATGTCGTATAGTTTTTCGCGCTCTCTGGCAGGGTCGTAAATAGGTTGGTTGTTTTCGCGCTTATGTTGCGCTATTTCTGCACTCACAGCCAACCTTTGTTCGAATAGATTAATTAAATCGTCGTCTATCCTGTCGATCTTTCCGCGTAAATCTAGTAAACTCATAATTACCTCCTATAATATGTTTTTGCCTTCTAACATTGCATCATATATCGCTATGGCTGCTGCCGCTTCCACACATGGGACGGCGCGCGGGACGATGCATGGGTCGTGCCGCCCGGTTATTGCAAGTGGCACATTTTTTATTTTGCTAGGAAACTGCTCCGCAGTTTCGCTGCAGCCTGTCGGAAAAGAAACGGCGGAGCCGTTTTCTAAATGTGACAAGCTAATGCTTTGTTGTTCTTTGGAAATGGATGGTGTCGGTTTTAATGCGACACGTAAAACTATAGGCATGCCGGATGTTATCCCGCCCAAAATGCCTCCGTGGTTGTTGGTTTTTGTTTTAACGGTATCGCCATCAATGTAAAACGAATCGTTATTCTCTGAGCCGCGAATATCCGCCGCGCCAAAACCATTACCAAATTCTATCCCTTTTACAGCGGGGATGGCAAACATTACAGTGGACAACCTGTTTTCCATGCCCCCGAACATTGGGCTGCCTATACCTGCGGGTACACCCTGTGCTACACATTCAATTATCCCGCCAAGTGAGTCGCCGTCTTGCCGGGCATCTTCTATGGCGGCAAGCATTTTTTCGTTTGGGTAAGCAGGATAGGGCACATTTGCTAAAACATCCCCAATTTGAGTAATACCTGCGCCTATTGTAATGCCCTTCTGCCGCAGTAACTGCAGGCATATCCCTCCTGCAACACATAATGCAGCAGTCAATCGCCCGGAAAACGAACCGCCGCCACGCACATCACGTGCTGCGCCATATTTTACATAAGAAGTATAGTCGGCGTGTGATGGCCGCGGGATATCCCGCAGTTGGTCGTAGTCTGATGAGCGAACGTCGGTATTTTTAATAATAGCGGTTAACGGAGAGCCGCAGGTTATGCCATCTACCAAACCCGATATAAACTCCGGTTCGTCCGCTTCTTTTCGTTTTGTTGTGTGCGCCCCCTGGCCCGGCATGCGCCGCTGCATAAATGACCGCAGCTCGTCAAAATTGATAGGAAACCCGGCAGGCAGCCCATCGATGGTTACGCCAATAGCAGGGGAGTGAGATTGGCCAAAAATGGATAGCCGTATGTTGTTACCATAAGAAAACAAATACTACACCTCCTTTATAACGCCGCCCAACGCTGCAAAGTCTTTGAAAAAGTTGGGGTAAGACTTATTTACCGCTTCGGCATTTTTTATCACAACTTCGCCGCTGCATGCGGCAGAGATAATTGCGGCAGTCATGGCGATACGATGATCGGCGAAAGAATCGATTATTCCGCCTGTTAGTGTTTCATGTCCCGTAATGTTCAGCCCGTCGGGTGTTTGGGTAACACATGCGCCAAGCGAAGTAAGCAGCGCCGTTACGGAAAGTAAACGGTCACTTTCTTTAATGCGCAAACGTGCGGCATTGCGTATTGTGGTTGTCCCTTTTGCGACAGATGCAACGGCGGCAAGTATTGGTACTAAATCCGGCGTGTTTTCGGCGTTGATGTCGATGCCGGTGAGGGGCGCACGTGATACCGTTACATTGTCGTTTTCGATATCAACTTTTGCGCCAAAGGCTTTTAAAATGTCAATTACGGCGCGGTCGCCTTGCTTTGAATTAAGGTTAAGGTCTGTACACGTAATTTTTGAACCGTTTTGCAAAACCGCACCGGCACATAGCCAAAATGCCGCATTAGACCAATCACCTTCGACACTGAGCGATTTTGGGGAGCGAAACACTTGATTGCCCGGTATGCGGAAAACAGTCGCGCCGCTTTCATCCTCCTCATAAACCGAAACCCCAAAACGCCGCAGAGCATCCAATGTCATATCAACATATGGGCGAGACTCTAAAACTCCCGTTACGCATATCACACTTTCCCCTGCAAGTAGCGGAAGTGCGAACAGCAGCCCACTGATATATTGCGACGAAATATCGCCCGGGATAGTATATGTTCCGCTTTTAAGCTGACCTTCACATTCTAGTGGCGATACACCATGCTCAGACAATACGCAACCGTTTTTTGACATTTCATCATATAGTGCAGAGAGGGGGCGAGCAGGTAAGCGGCCACCCATCAACAGCGATACCCGCACACCAAGCGCGCCGCAAACAGGCAATATAAAGCGCAGTGTAGAGCCGCTTTCTTTGGTATCTAAATGGAGGCGCTGCCCGCTCGCCGCTTGTTTTGCATGCTGTATTGGCGTTACATAAAAACCGTCCTGCTCATATCGTACAACTGCGCCCAGTGCTTCCAAGCAACTTGCGGTAGCGTCTATATCTTCTGAACGGGAAGAACAGGCAATATAAGTACTTTCGTCTGCCAGTGCGGCACATATCAAAAGCCTGTGCGCATCAGATTTTGAAGCTATTGCTTTTACCGTGCCGCCTTTTATTGACCCGGTTATTTTTACGTCCACATTTACACCTCCATACCGTGCTGTATTAACCCCTGCAAATCGCTAACGGGTATGTCTTTTAAAACACATTCCCCAACCCTAATCGGCAAAGCCATTGTAATTTTGTCCCCGCTACGCTTTTTGTCACTAAGGCAAGCTTCTGCCAGTTCTTTTGCGTTGTAATTTTTAGTTGCCGGCAAATTATAAAGCCTTAGCATTTCTTTTATCTTGTTATAGCAGCCTGTGGGACAAATGCCCATTTTTACAGCCATCCCGGCTTCAATGGCCATTCCGGCGGCAACCGCATAACCATGCGGAATGCGGTACCCGCTCAACTGTTCTATTGCGTGCCCGATGGTGTGACCATAGTTCAGCAATTTTCTTACCCCGTTTTCACGTTCATCTTTACCTACAATGTCGCGCTTAATTTCGACACAGCGGGTGATAACATGGGTTAAGTTATTACTGATTGGGCTTTTGATAAATTCAAAAAGTTCATTATCGGCAAGTACGCCGTACTTTATAACCTCTGCGCATCCGCTTATAAACACATCATCCGGCAAAGTTGAAAGTAGGGAAACGTCGCATATAACGGTGTCAGGTTGGTAAAATGCACCTGCCAAATTTTTGCCGGCGGAAAGGTTTACAGCCGTTTTGCCACCAACGGACGAATCAATTGCGGCAAGCAAAGTGGTTGGGACTTGTACAAAGCTAACCCCTCTCATATAACAAGCCGCCGCAAACCCGGCCAAGTCCCCAACAACCCCTCCACCAAGCGCAACAACTATGTCTGTGCGGCTAAGCTTTTTTTCTGCCAGATAATTGAGTATTACGATTAAATTTTCCGGGCTTTTTGATGACTCACCATTTGTGATTACATGTGACACCACATGGTATCCGCTTTGGGTAAGGGTATGGGCGAGCCGCTTTTGATATAATTCTGAAACAATGTCGTCGGTGATAATTACGGCCACATCACCACCTGCCGCTTTGCGGATAAGGGGGCCGGCATTATCTAAAATGTTTTCACCAATGTGTATGTCATAGGTTTTAGACGCATTAACCGTTATTTTACGCTCAGGGTTCATTACGCAATCGCCTCGCGTATCCTGTTAACTTTTTTTGTTAACTCTGCAAATTGTTCTGGCGTAAGTGATTGTGCGCCGTCGCAAAGTGCGTTTTTCGGGTCGTTATGCACTTCAATTATCAGCCCGTCTGCACCTGCCGCCGCTGCCGCCATAGACATTGGTTCTACCAAGCGGGCAACCCCTGTCGCATGGCTTGGGTCGATTACGATAGGCAAATGGGTTAACTCACGCAGCATTGGTATTGCGGACAGGTCCAGAGTGTTGCGGGTATATGTCTCAAACGTGCGTATTCCGCGTTCACACAAAATAACGTTGTGGTTACCACCGGCCATTATATATTCTGCACTCATAAGAAGCTCTTGAAGGGTGTTTGCAAGCCCGCGCTTTAACAAAATAGGTGTTCTCAGCCTGCCAAGCTCTTTAAGAAGCTCAAAGTTTTGCATGTTGCGGGCACCTACCTGAATTATGTCAACATGTTCGAACATTGGGATGTGGTTTGCGTTCATAATTTCTGTAACGATGGGCATACCGGTTTGTTTCTTAGCTTCCAGCAAAAGAGCGATGCCGTCTGCTTTAAGGCCTTGGAAGTCGTATGGTGACGTGCGAGGCTTAAATGCGCCGCCACGCAGGATAGATGCGCCGGAAGCCGCTACAGACTGTGCAATAAACAGTATCTGCTCCGGCGACTCTACCGAACATGGCCCTGCCATAATTTGAAAATGAGAACCACCAATTTTACAACCCGCAATATCTATAACGCTGTCGTCGGGGTGAAATTTGCGGTTTGCACTTTTGAACGGCTCGTTGACTCGTTTGACCGAATCTACTATTTCCAGCCCTTCCAACAAATTGATATCTATTGCAGATGTGTCACCAATAAGGCCAAGCACGGTATAGCTCTCTCCGGCAGATATGTGAACTATAAGTTCATATCCCTCCAGCCATGTAACTAAATTTTGGATCTGCTCCGGTGTTGCACTTTGCTTTAAAACTGCTACCATTTTCCTACCTTCTTTCTATTTGTATAAAAAAACGCCCGGACTATGTTGTCCGGGCGAATATTTTGAATTAGCATCAAGATATTCGTTGGACAACCTGCGTAAACAAACCAAAAAAGAACCCAAAAAAGAAAGCGAAAAATGCTTTGTTTGTAGGGTTAACGTTATTTGTTAAAATGTTTACACGGTTTTGGTTGTCCATGATGGCCTCCAAGTGCTTGGTATTTGTATTGTCGGTACTATACTCTAACTAATTCGGTTTGTCAACTTATTTTTTTATGTGGATTGGCCGAACCGCGTTGTTAATGCTCACTATGCACGCCCTATCCTCCGCTGGTAGCGCAAAAAACCACTGCGCTAATGCGCTGCGGGGGCTTAGCAACCGTTCGCCTTCAACAACACAGTTCGACCAATCCCTCTTACGCTATTACCCCAATTACCACTAAACGATAGTTTGCGGCATCGTTGCGGCAGGTGGACAGCGTTACAAACCTGTCCTCTTTGGTAACGTCTATGTCTTGATAGTGTAGCGCAATACGCCTTACGTAATCAATAAAATATTCTCTAGACTCTGTAGTCTCAAAATTTTGTCCGTAAATTATCCTGTCATATGGCCGTATTATTGCAACCGCAAAAATTTGCAGCTCATAGGTTTGATACGGCAAAAAGACATAGCCCACGTTATTTTCTTCAAAAAAAGATTGGTTAGTAAAATACGGCAAGGTGCCAAACATGCTGCCATTATTCATGTTATGCCCGTATATTAACGTATTAAAGTCTGAAAAATTGTAGCAGTTGCGGTAATCCATAAAAATTGTACCCGCATGTAATGCGTTATGGTTTATGTCGCGGTGCAAGTAAAAACTATTGTCCTGCCCTTGTACAAAAGGATGGTCTACCCATGTGTTTGGTATCGAAAGCCAACCGACAGAGCTTTGGTGGTTGTATTGCAAGTTTATTATGCTTTGGTTAACAACCGGGTCGGACTGCTGCGCCGGGGTATCATCACTATGCGGAATGGTTGGCCTGTATACAAGCATTTGGTTGCGTACCGTTACCTCGCTTGCCCGGTTGCTGTAGATATCCCACAACCTGTAACCGCTGTATCCCATTACCGCAAGCAGCATTATTATCCCGGCTATTAAAAAGGTTTGCCTTAAGTTCAATATTGACGCTCCTTACGCATTTTATGGCTTAGAGTAAGCATGGCAATAATCATAGCCATGGATGCTGTCATTAGAAATATCCAAAAAGCGGGGTTGCTTGTATCGCCGGTTTGCGGACTGTGATAGTCGTCGTCATCCTCCTCTGTTACGGGAGGGTATGGACCGTCCGGGTGGTGCGGGTGCGTTGGTGGCCGTAGATCAATTGGTGGCCGGGTTGTTGTTGTCGGCTCGTATGGTTCTGTTGTTGTGGGAGGCATCGTTGTTATGGTTGGTGCTGTTGTAGTAGGTACCGTTGTGGTTGGCTCGTCATAGCCATCGGTAGACCTGTGAACATAGTGAAGGGAATACACCTTGATGGCACCGTTCCAAATGTTGACATACCAACTACCGTCACTAAGCACAATAATTTCAACCCTATACACGGTTGTGTCCATGATAACGCCCGGTATTGGTGCGCTTGTAACAGAAAGTTCAAAATTGAAGAAACCGGGGGCGTTAAAAATTAAAGGCCCCAAAACTATGCTGCCGTTACCTGTAAGCGAAAAAGCAATAGAATCTAAGTTATTGTCTACCGGTGCAAACAAGTAGTGTATAACTTGCCCACTTGGGGCAGTTTGGTATACCGGGATGTTAATGTCTGTTGGCGCAAACGCATTAGCATAAACTGTTTGCGAAATTGTTACCACCAACAGAAGACTAATCCCCACAGCAATGGCACATTTTTTGCCCACAAGTAAAAAGCAACCTAACAAAATTATCAGTAGTACAAAAATTATAACTGCCAACTGCCCAAAAGCACCAATTTGCGACCATATATCCGGCAGAGAGTCTATATTGGCCATTGCCGCCAGTACTTGGACGACGTTTTCACGCGGTACATAGAAAGCGTCCGGCTGTATTTCGCTTGTTATCCTGCCAACCAGCAAGTCGCGCATATGTGTAACACCCGGCGAACAGGTAGACAGCAGTACAAGCCTGTCAGACGTGGTAACGCCAATGTCACGGCTATTTACCGCCAAGCTCATAATTAGGTCTAAATGGGCTTGTTTTTCTTCTTCTGTGGTTGTATTTGGGTTGTAAATTCTGCGGTCGTGGGCATCTACATGTATAAAGGCAAAAAAGTCTATGCCATGTTCTTGCCCGTCAAAAAACAATGTGCCATACTGCCTGGATTCAAAAAATTGTTGGTCATGGAACATGCTTATTTCGCCAAACATTACCCTGTTTGCCATGTGATGGCCGTGTATAATGCTGCTAAAGTCTGTAAAACTGCGGCAGCTGCGGTAGTCTAAAAATATTGCGCCCGCCAATGAGTGCTGCCCGTGTACACTTGTATTTACATAGCGCATATTGTCGCGCCCTTGCACAACGGGGTAATCTATATTGGTGCCAAACACAGTCAGCCATGCAAAAACGTCCGAGTTCATGGCCTGCAAGCTTGCGAAGGATACTCCCCCTTCGGTTGTTTCTGCCGTTGGGCGGTAGCGTTCGTAGCGGGAAGAGCAGGCAACACTGTGTATCTGGTTGGTGTCCCACAATGCGAAGGTACCAAAGGCAAACAGCAACAATATGACAGCTAAAATAGATGTATTGATAAATGCATCTACAGTGCGTATTGCTTTAATGCCAACTTTTGATGCTGTGTTCATGCCTTTTTCCCTCCATTCTTTTTATGTACAGGGCGGGTGAACCGCCCTGTTTTATGCATTATAATTACTGATATACTACTTCAAGTTTTTTGCTTTTGCGCACTTTTAGCGCAACAAAGCCAACCAATGCGCCTATTGATAGAACAATAAGGCCGATAAATGGTAGGTTGTTTAGGAAAACGCCCATAGGAGGGGTGGTTTCGCGGTGGTTGCGAATACGCACTGCGTTGTGACGATAGTTATCGTCGCCAGTACCCAACTCAGAAACCAGAACACCGCCGTTTTCTAAACAGTCACATTCGCAATCGCATGTTGTAGCATCGCATGATGGTTCACAAATATGAACAGGGCTATCAAAGCTACGAATCATTAGAGTACCTTCACAATCAGGGCAGGCATTGCCTAGGTCTAGACAGTTTACATTTTCACAGCCCACATAAATACGTTGGCTAGTATCACCAGCGGTGACATAAACACCAGACTGA
>Ga0123355_10018260_pt1 | contig 11115 bp, 9 predicted proteins | sample TergutEmb28metaG_3_FD_89872 | JGI IMG/M metagenome (GOLD analysis project Ga0123355, IMG submission 89872) | Embiratermes neotenicus P1 segment gut microbial communities from Petit-Saut dam, French Guiana - Emb289 P1 | ecosystem: Host-associated > Arthropoda: Insects > Digestive system > Gut ...
ATCTCATGCATTGTATTAACTACAGATAGCACCCCTTCCATTGTATTAACTCAGCATATCTCACGCTTTATATTAAGTACAGATTGCACCCCTTCCATTGTATTAACGCAACATATCTCATGCATTATATTAAGTACAGATAGCACCCCTTCTATTGTATTAATTCAAACTATCTCATGCATTATATTAAGTACAGATAGCACCCCTTCCATTGTATTAACTCAGCATATCTCATGCATTATGTTAAGTACAGAGAGCACCCCTTCTATTGTAATAACTCAACATATCTCATGCATTAGCACCCCCTTCCATTGTAATAACTCAGCATATCTCATGCATTATATTAAGTACAGATAACGCCCCTTCCATTGTATTAACGCAACATATCTCATGCATTATATTAAGTACAGATAGCACGCCTACCATTTTATTAACTCAGCATATCTCATGCATTATATTAAGTACAGATAGCACCCCTTCCATTGTACTAACTCAGCATATCTCGTGCATTATATTAAGTACAGATAGCACTCCTTCCATTGTATTCACTCAACATATCCCATGCATTATATTAAGTACAGATAGCACCCCTTCCATTGTATTAACTCAACACATCTCCTGCATTATATTAAGTACAGATAGCACCCCTTCCATTGTATTAACTCAGCACATCTCACGCGTTATATTAATTACAGATAACACCCCTTCTATTGTATTAACTCAGCATATCTCATGCATTATATTAAGTACAGATAACACCCCTTCCATTGTATTAACTCAACACATCTCCTGCATTATATTAAGTACAGATAGCACCCGTTCCATTGTATTAACTCAGCATATCTCATGCATTATATTAAGTACAGATAGCACCCCCTTTCATTGTATTAATTCAACAAATCCCATGCATTATATTAAGTACAGATAGCACTCCTTCCATTGTATCACTCAACATATCCCATGCATTATATTAAGTACAGTTAGCACCCCTTTCCATTGTATTAACTCAACATATCCCATGCATTATATTAAGTACAGATAGCACCTCTCCATTTTATTAACATTGTCATCTTACATACAAATTTGTGTGTGATGGCGCACAGCCTTTCCCGATCTTACACCCTAGAGGGCCAATATAAGCAAGTCAATAGTTATGAATTTCGTAAAGAAACACTCCGAATTTTATAGAACTCGATCTTTCGTACCATATTTGCAATAACTCGCCACTTGTTACTACATTTCTAAACAGCACTATAATCTACATAACCCAGCCATAGTTCTTTCCGGAACGTTGTAAATTTTAAGCTCATGGTTCCGTGCATCTTAATTCAATTTGAATAAAAATCCAACCAGATGCAACAGTACGCATATATTTATTTACTGCAAAGCTACTCTACATGTTTCGGGTGTCACAGCACCCATCATCAAGAGTACTAAAAACTGTAACCGCAGCCTCCGGTACAGATCATAATACTGGTACAGCTACTTCCTTCCAACGAGTCCCGATCAGGCCACTTTGGAGGGAAGTAGCGGTACCAGTATTATGACCTGTACCGTAGGCTGCGGTTACAGTTTTTAGTACTCCTGATGATGGGTGTTGTGACACCCAAAACATGTAGAGTGACTTTGCAGTAAATAAATATCTGCATACTGTTGCTTCTGGTTGGATTTTTGTTAACAGTGCGCTGTAAAATTACTTGCCGTAATCCAGTTCTTCAAATATTTTTGCTTCTTTCAGGTTTCTTTCAAATTCACGGTTTTATTTCAACAGTTATATTTATGCTGTATGTCGTTCAGATTTTGTGCAGGGTCAAGTTTGTTTACACGTTATTCAGTGACGGAAAAAAGGATTTGTGACCTACTGTAAATTGTACTTATCACTGTGCATTAAGTATTACACTTTTTGGTTTAAGCAAGCTTACATGTTTTTGTTAACTGAGAATTCGGAGTTGCATTTCGAATGAAAGAAAGCATTCTTAGAGGATGTTAAATCCACAGTCCGTATGACTGATAAATAGGCACCTTAGCCTAAGAAGTAGGCCACTTTCTTCCGCCCGTTTTTTCTTTCATTATTCACTAACTTCCTAACAATTCAACATATAGCGTGTGAGCTGCTAAAAGTGGCATTAAAAAATCAATAAATCAACTGCGATAAAAGCAGCACTAACCCTATCCCGAAGTCGGTGTCATGAAGTCCTATAGGAAAGGTACATGTGTGGGTCGCCGATCCCGGTGGTCGTGCAGTCTAAGGCGTGGGTTTGCTGCCGCTCGTTTGCTGGTGTGACGGGTTCGAATCCTGGTGATGGCATAGATTTTCGCTCTCTGGTGTTTGTTTTGTTTTGTGTAGTTAACGGCCTCTGCGACAGGCTCCTCACTCCTTCAGAGGAGTCCTGCCGGGTTTTGTGTGACGAATTGTATAATGTCTGGAAACCTCAACCATGAGGTGTTTTAGGCCCGATTTGGGCTGTATCCCCTCTGAATATATATATGTGTGTGTGTGTGTGTGTGTGTGTGTAAGTAGGTAGGTAGGTGGGTAGGTAGATAGGCAGGCAGATAGGTAGGTAGGTATGTAGGTTTGTAGGTAGGTAGGTAGGCAGGCAGGTAGGCGGGTAGTTGGGTAGGTAGGTGGGTAGGTAGACATGTATATAAGTAGATGGGTAGGTATGTAGGTATGCAGGCAAGTAGGTATGTGGGTAGATGAGTAGGTATGTAAGGTAGGTGGGTAGGTGGGTGGGTGGGTGAGTAGGTGGGTAGGTAGGTAGGTAGGCAGGTAGGCAGGCAGGCAGGTAGGTAGGTAGGTGATTAGGTAGGTGGGTATATGGGTAGGTGGGTAGGTAGGTAGGCAGGCAGGTAGGTAAGTAGACAGGTAGATGGGTAGGCAGGTGGGTAGTTAGGTGGGTGGTTAGGTAGACAGGTATGTAGGTAGGTGGGTAGGTATGTAGGTATGCAGGCAGGTAAGTAGGTAGGTATGTGGGTAAGTGAGTAGGTAGGTAAGGTAGATGGGTAGGTAGGTGGGTAAGTAAGGTAGGTTGGTACGCTAATTCTAGATGTGTACATTAAGAGTTGAGCGGTCAACTTGGTGATCCTGCAACTTTATATATATATATATATATATATATATGTGTGTGTGTGTGTGTGTGTGTGTCCAGTACCTGGTGGGTGGAAGAACGGGTGGAGGCCAAAGACTGCTTGCCGGAAGAGACTTTCTCTGTCTTTCGTGGAATCAGATAGTGTTCATCTAGTCCATAATTAGTCGTTGTGCTGAGTTATATTACAAGTATTACTTGTATTTGCTGAATAGGCTTAACCTAGAACAACGCCAAGGAAGAGTGTGTGTGTGTGTGTGTGTGTGGAAGTGTGGAGGTATAGCTCCACACATTCATAACCTTCGACAGTAGACTATGGTGAGTGATCTACTTCGGTTTTCGATCGCTTTACCCCAAGGAAAATAACCGTAGTACCGTCTGGGTAGACGGCTGGATGTGTTGCAAAAACAGTGTGGACCATGTGGAATGAAGAAAAGTCGTTCTCACATGCAAAGTATCGCACCCCATTTTCTCTGTCATCCAAACCGTAGACTGACTGACGTACTGCCTGCACTATCCCGCTTACAGACGCCACTAATGTAAATCCTACTACTACTACTACTACTACTACTAGTAGTAGTAGTAGTAGTATCGCACCCCATTTTCTCTATCATCCAAACCGTAGACTGATGGACGTACTGCTTGTGCTATCCCGCTTACGGACGCCACTAATGTAAATCCTACTACTACTACTACTACTACCACCACCACCACTACTACTACTAATACTATTACTACTAATACTACTACTACTACAACTATTACTACTACTTATAACAATAACAGGAATATCTTGTCTGCTAAACAGAGGTCAGTGTTCTGTACCAGAATGATGGCTGCTACATTTAATTAAGTTAAAAACCATTTAAAGGACAATTCTGTTTTCTCTCATTTCTTGTTTCCTCAGATGACAAATGACACAAATGCATTCTATTTCCTTCCGTCAGCTCTCTCTCAATTATTTTATCCTTTATCCCCCACTAATCTGTAATCTTTTCCTTCTCGATATGTCCTGCCTTGGCATACATTGTCGTTCTTAAGCTGCACCACTGCTTGGCCTGTTTTTATTTATTTATTTATGTGATTTTCGCTTATTTATGCCCCTGTTCCACCTGCATATGGAAGAGAACACTTCTGTCTCTTTTTACTAGTTTTTTCTTCTTTCTCTTCTTTCTATCCATTTTCATTTAAAAGGCCACCTCCTTCTCCGTGACAGCATAATGACAGTACACTCTCTGCATCCCCACAGCTGCACTTACATAGTCTTCCTACACTCCGTTCCTGTCACAATCGAACACAACGAATAACGTTACGTACACAGACGTCTCTATTCTGATGTCTTAGGATATTTAATGGAGATATCTCCTCATATCCCAGAAATCCTGAAGCCTGATATGTCTAGTGATTCGTGTAGGATAAAACAGGCCTCGGTCTTACGAACAAAACCTTCATCTGTGATAAAATATTAAATGTATTCACAAGCGTCTTCTTCCTAAACAAACCCAGTAGCTAAACACTGTTGCTTATTAGCGTCACTTAGCTAAGTTATGTGGCAAAACATTTCAAATGACGACCTGCAATGAAAGATGTCCTTCATGAAGCCAGTTTATAGTGACCATTAACTGCTTTATTGAGGTTTGTTTCAATGTTATTTTTCCAAACACGCATGCGTTCCCATGTTGTTTTCTAGCAACATATTTTCCGCATTCTTGATGTCCTTAAATTCTTAAGCCTAAAAGACCTGATAGAAGGCTTCTATTGCAGGATATTTATCCGCAGCTTGTTTAAAGACGACGATATTAGCTGATTTTGTACTGCGTCGAATGATAGGATCGTGAGTGGATACAGCACGGCTGATGGTGTGTATGGAAGCTGTGGTGGTCTAATCTTAGGTAACATAAAGTACCTCTTTATATCCGATCTCCAAGCCTAACATATAACCCACTGCATTTTGGGCATAATCTGAAATAACTTACATCCGTAACATAGGGATATTTACTTAAATTCACACGTAAAAGCATTTTTTTTATATTTTAGTGGTTTCAGATATTTAATCTCGACTTGGAAATATATTTTAGTTCAGAATTCGTAAGTTACATAATTTCGGTATCAAACGGTTACGAAGTCGCTTACAGCAAATATGGTTTCTTAATTTTATTGTTTAGGGCACCGCCATTCAAGGCAAACCCAAAGAGGCTGCTTGTACTTCATACTTACCATAATTTTCATTTACAATTTCTACTGCGTTTGCAGTGTCAATTCAGGATTACGCCTAAGTAGCGCCCCAAAAATTTATTTTTGTCTGGGGCTAAAAATACGTTAAACGGACACTCAAGCCACTGCACATGCTTCTGTTGCGTAATTCGCAGTTAATCTTCGTTACTATTCGGTGCTGCGACCCTAAAGTATGCAGATTACAATAAAATTCATCGATAGATATTTGAACTCACCCAGTCTTTTGTTTTTATTTGACCTTTCAAAGCTTACTGGTTACGTGATGAACCAACAATTCTTAACATTCAAAATCTTACGCTCTGCACACACTGTATTTATGTGTTTGTATTTATCTGAAAACAAACAGCGACTTGTGCCACTTACAGCATAAACTGATTGTTTTTTATAACCCTGATGAAAGGTGTTTACTGCTCGGTACGGAAAGGTTCTTTAAATTAAGCGGTCTGCTCTTCTTGTTTAAAGGGTGAAACCTATTTTCTTTTCCTATTAAACCAGCTGACTGATTCTACGAAAATTGATATAAAGAAGTAGCTGCTCGTTTTTTTTTTTTTTTTTGCCGTTCAGTTTGAAATTTTTCCTAGGACGGGGGCATTTTTATGGTAGAGTAACTTTAAATGTCTTTACGACCGTACGCTGCACCGAAGCTGTCTGCATTTGAAGCATGAAAGGTCCGTATAGAGTACCGAGGCCTCTTTTGAAAGGTTGATGTCCTATGCTCCGTAACAGTGACACGAAGGTCGCTCGAATTTCTGAGTTTCGAGAGTCCATAGCGGCACTTAAAGTACACACAATCTGCGTGAAGGTTGTGAGATCCTTACGGTATAAAAGAAAATTGAAAGCGGTAGTGGTAATTCTAACAATTGTGTAGAACTACAAGTTTATGCAATATAGAAGCGTGATTTACCATTTCTGTTTCGGATGTGTTCACGGCTCTGCAAGAAACCAGTGGTAAATAACATGGAACAGCAACAGAATAAGACAAGCAACTTCCAAGACACACATTCACGTCAGAAGTAACCACAAACCCACACGTACTTCAACCTTCCGTTCTGGTTGCTACTGGTAATACGCTTCTTGGCTGTAAATTACGTACAAGGCAAAATAATAACAAAAAAACGACTTTCAAATCATTTTGTTCCTCTGTCATTATGAAGTGGGAACTTGTTTAGAGTTTGTTATGTAGGTACAGTAGTTTAATGCTGCAACCTAGGGCTGGCCAAGCGGTCGTCAGCTGCCAAACACACTTCCGTCAGAAAATAAAACCAGTATCACATAAAACACGCTTGAAAGCCAGCGGAAAATTGTATTTGATTTTTATATAGGCCCTTCCGTTAATAAATTTGGCCCTGTGCCTAATTAAAAACTGAACCATGAAAACGTATGCAGAAAATGTTGTAGAGAGCCATTTTCGGTGGCGCTAGAGACTGAATTTAGTGCACAGTTTCGTACCCCGGCCGTTGTACCCTGGGAAAGTTTACTCGGTAATTCTTAAATGAGAAATTAGATGGCCGGTAGAGTGAATTTGAATGCGGTGATGGAGTGAAAAATCTCCACCCCTTGATGGGAATCAAATCCCGATTCTCCAGTCGCTCAACCCGTAAGTTCCCAGACCCCCCCCCCCCCCCCCCCCCACCCCAAATACCCCCACCCCCCCCCCCCCCCCCAAACAACTGTGTATCCATATGTTTAGCCCTTGTTATTGCCTTCATTAGGTGAATTATTCAAAGTGTGAACAATCACTAAATACACAGACCTGTTCATACACATTATTTTTAGTAGTAAAATTCAGTTGCATATTCTATTTTGAAAATTTAATATCGTACTTTATGAGCCCATTTTTCCGTCGTTTGTTGAGTAAATTTTAATGTTAGCCACATAAATACGTGAGAGGATAATATTAGGACGAATAAAAATTAAGTGGTGTGTGTTGGTACGGATTGGATTCAAGTGGCTGATGAGAGCATCCGGTGGCGCTTTTTGTGGATTATTGAATGGCCGAACCAAGAGAAAACAGTAAACGTATTGGTTTATATGGGACTTAATAGGAAGGAACGTGAGTGGAAGTCACTTGCGAGTTGTTATAATGCTAGGTTCAGAAAATTTCGGAATATATCTCAGCCAGGAATTCGGGTACCCCGACACGAGGTGTTTCCCGAAGTAGTTTCAGGCCACAGCCACTTCGTTCCGTATCCTCCCTGACTTATTTATCAATCATTCTTTTATTCTACAGTATATAGTCCGCGTAGGACAGGTAGTGTAGTCGGCGTATTGACTGGCTACGGGCTGGACGGTCCGGAGATCGAATCCCGGTGGAGGCGAGATTTTCAATACCTGTCCAGACCGGCCCTGGGGTCCACCCAGCCTCCTGTAAAATGGGTACCGGTTCTTTCTCGTAGGTAAAGAGCGGACGGAGCGTGACGCTGACCCCTCACCCTCTCTAGTGCCGTGGTCAAGAAAGAGTAGAGCTATAACTCTACTCCCCCTATGAGCTGTAGGGCCTGTATAAAGCCTCAGTGCCTGTACAGTACAAGGGTGCACTTTACATTTTGTTCTTTTATCTAGTCCGCGTAAGCAACACAGCCGTCAAATAAGCCACCAGTAAGTACAGCATAATTCTATTTCATGGAGTTAACCGTTGGTCCCCAGATTATCTGAGATTCACAGATGCAACAGAATAATGTGTCTAGTTGCAGTTGCTATTTGTTCACTCCTGTGTGCACGTTACGGAACAAAGCGAAGACATAACAACCATAAATAGCACGTAATCTTGCTACTGCCCAGGACCGAGGAGGTTTATGTAGTGGCAACGCTTCGTCCGTACGTTGGAGAGGTGCCCAGAAAGAATTTCGACATTTTGAAAATCATTGCTAGGATATTTCGTCGTTTCTGTCAGTTAAACGCTGAGCTACATCCTGGATTCGGCTACGACCGCCTTTTTCTAAATCTTTTCTAACTCTTCGTGTATCAATCGTCGTACCATTGACATTACGTAGACCAAAACACGGATGTCTTGCTTTTATATATATATATATAGAGAGAGAGAGACTTCCTCTGATTTATATTGATACGCTGTAGGTTTTTTCTCTTCATCAAAACCACTAAATGGCCCATTTATTTTTAAGTTACCTAAATTATCAAAAACAATTTTATTTCTACTACATATTCCTCTTAGCCTATATAAAGGAAATTTTCTTTTAGAAAATTTACTTTCATTATTATTTCTCATCTGCATAAGACTGATATTCCTAAACAACAAATAAAGAGCAGGATAGCCTTGAGATTTTAGTACATCATATATGTTTTTAGTAAGTATTCCCTCTTCTATTCCAAAGGTTTCTGTTAAATAAATGCATAAATCACTATAAACACTGTTGTACAACCTTATTTTGCCACTTTCCTTATCGCTCTCTCTCTCTCTCTCTCTCTATATATATATATATATATATGTATATATATAAAGGTAAAGCAGTCCCGTTACAGGCCTGGAGTGTCCCAGAGGGTTCCAAGAAGTTCAGGTTTCCAGATTTCATGACAACGGCACAGGATGTCAGCCTTACGCAACGGCCGCCTTTGCGGTACTCATTTCTGCTAGAGACTGAGTCGACCCCAGGGCCGTAGTGCGATCGGAAGGATTTTATGTCAATGAAAAATAACAATGACAACAGCTGGGATCGAACCAGCGACCTTCCAATTTATAGCACAGCACCTCAACCACTGTGCCACCGCTGTCCTTATGTATATAACTTTTGGGGGCGTCTTGTAGAGGTGTGCACACCTTGGACAGCCTTGTCGAAACTGAATTGACTTGACGTCCGAGAAGCTGGTTCCTAGACGACGTGGGCTACACAGTAGCTCGTCCCTGCATGGCTTAACACGCCAGAGTTGTCGAGGATCATTTATTTTCTTTCTGTTGTTTCGGAATTTGTATACCGCAAGAATTCGAGAGACGGACTGTGTGTATGTCTACTGCTGCATGGAGCATTGGTACTGTCTTCCTTTAACCTTCAGAAAACATCCTTGAAGATATAAATAATTGCGACAGTACCTAAAGAATAATATCGAGCAAGTTGTATCACGTGGTAAGGATCCTTTCTTGTAATCGGGAGGTGCAGGTTTGATTCTCTTCAGGGACACCAACTTTATCGGCTAATATTTATAGTGAAATTCCTCAGCCTGCCACGCAAATTCGGAGAGAACCTGAAATAGGCCAGTATCCACCATTCTACGCTATTTTAGGTAAAATAAAATATGGACTAGCTTGTCCCAGTGGCCGTGCGGTCTAAGGCGTGGGTCTGCCGCCTTTCTCTTGCTGGGATTGCGGGATCGAATCCCACCAGGGCCATGGATGTTTGTTGTGAGTGTTGTGTGTTGTCAGGTAGAAGTCTCTGCGACGGGCCGATCACTCATACAGAGGAGTCCTACCTACTGTGGTGCGTCGTTGTGTGTGATTTAGAAACATCGTGAATGAGGAGGCCATGGTCCACTGGAAGGGGGGGGGGGGGCTGTCGGGCCAAATAAAAAAAGATACAGACCAACTGCAAATTAACATACGAAAAGGTAAAGGTAATGGTAAATTTGCATTGTGCAAGTCATGGAAACATGTAGCGTAAATGGAGTTACAGCTCCAGCCAATTTGTACCTCAAAAGTAGATGGAAATGAGTGGTAAACTTCATGCATCGGCCGGATTACTGTCGGTGTGAAGGGAACCTGGTATCCTTTGAATAGGAAGTTGGGAGAGCCCTAAAGCTGGCCGGAACTATTTCGAAAAGAGAAAAATCTCTTGATCCTGTAGGGACTCTAACCCGGATTGTCCAGCCCCTAGCCTAGTCACTATACTGACTGAGCTACCTACCGCAAATAAGCGACAGCGAAAATTTTAAATGTTTCAAATTAAACAACCGTCCAACAGAGCTACATTTGTTGGAAAACCCATTATTCTTCTCTACATTCACTTTATTAATACATATGTCCGTCAACACAACTATATAATAAAGGCATGCGTTAAAACTAACGCGACATGTTTCGACTTAAGAAGTCATCCTCAGGCTAAGCTAAGAACCATGAAGTTCTTTACAGTGTGGCTGCGCGCAGTTGGGATCCCAGATGGTTTACATTTTTTTTTTGCTGTGATTCGTATCATGTACCTAACCTGATTTATATCTATTATACTATTGTAATTATATTAGGGTCCAGTATGTGACGTGTGCTATTTCTTGGGGTCGTTGTTCGCTGATTGGACTTCTGGTTGTTATTATTATTCGTTTGCTTATTAAAGCTGCATTGCTTTATTTTGGAAACCAAGACTTCGGGTTGCCAAGAAATTTTGCCGGACTCTTGGTTTAATTTGAAACAATCTACTGTACACACAACGGGGTGGGAAATTTAACATTTGAATGATTTCCAACCACTCATTCTGCAATTTGTTGTTTTTTACTTTAGACGCCAGACTGCTGGCCAGAAGTCAGTATTCGGAAGGTCCTACGACCGGCCACCTCAACACAGATTTTTCTTGGTTTCCCTATGCCTAAAAGCAAATGCTGAGATGGTTCCCAAGATTCCAAGATGCCACTACATGCTTCTCATGTAGCCCTCCCGACTTAAATTGATTAGTAACCAATTTCATATTTTGTGTAGATGTAAAATAACCACTGCCACCGAGTGACAACTCAATTACAATAAATAATAATAATAATAATAATAATAATAATAATAATAATAATAATGCCCAATTTTGGCAAAGAACGAATATTTAATGAGACACGATAAAGTTTGTACACATTTGCACTACTCAAT
>Ga0123355_10018261_pt1 | contig 11115 bp, 3 predicted proteins | sample TergutEmb28metaG_3_FD_89872 | JGI IMG/M metagenome (GOLD analysis project Ga0123355, IMG submission 89872) | Embiratermes neotenicus P1 segment gut microbial communities from Petit-Saut dam, French Guiana - Emb289 P1 | ecosystem: Host-associated > Arthropoda: Insects > Digestive system > Gut ...
CATGGAGTAAGTAAGTAAGTATATCTTCTGTGTATATCATGAGTGGCCTGGTGATATCTTCTAATTAAGACGAAACATGTAGCCAAGTTTTTCGCCACCTTTCATCAATAAAAGGCGCTCTTTTAGGCTGTTTATTATTCTCTAGTCTTGTGCACTATTTTCATGCAGTTTAAAAATAAATGCTCATTTTAATTCAATAAATTAAATTACATTTTTATAGGAATGTTTTATAACTGCAGTGTCCTTAGGGCAAATTACCAACAGTGTGGTTGAATGCCCACAATATCCTTTGGCTTCTTTCCGTGAGACTTGCCAGTGGTTAAAATTTCCCCTGAATGAGTTACGAGCCCAGAGCACGGTAAGCCCAGTGGTAGAATTGCTACCTTTAGCCTCTGGACCGGCAGAAGAATAACAGCAGCAGAGATGAAATACATGAGAAGAACAGCAGGATACACTTGGACAGATTACAAAACAAATGCACAAATTGCAAAGGCGTTAAAAATGACACCAGTTTTGGACAAATTATTGGAATACAAGAGAAACTGGATACAACATATAAATAGAATGCCTCGAAATAGATTACCCAGGGTAATGAAACACTACTCCCCAACTGGCAGAAGGAATCATGGTAGACTTTTGAAGAGACTTCTGGATACGTGAGACCGGAATGGGTCAACAAGTGGCCCAACTCCATGAAAGATATATGATGATGATGATGATGATGATGATGATGATGATGAATATCCTTTGGTTGTTATTAGAAAATAATGGTCTCAGATATCTTCCAGTATCAGAAATCCCGAAATTTTTTATACGCATTTCGCACAATCGACCACTTGTGTTAAAATCCGTGCCTACTCAGTACTCATCATAACCTTGTAACTGCATTAAACACATCCATGCTGTTGAAACAGAGTAATTACGTTACGCAAGACAAGAGGCGGAACGAAAATTGGCTGTCTCAATTGAGCGTTTGGTAAGGTCTTGTATAATCTTTGTTTCTCGCCGACTAGCAATAAATTTGAAGCAGTTCGTGGCGAGAGAGTCTACTTAAGGCAACCATAAAATGGTCAGGCACATAAATAGTTTACATGGTTATTAAACCCAGTGTCAGAGGGTAAATCATAGACAACCGTTGCGTGCACAATTTATGTAGCTGTACAATACTGTACAAACTTTCAATAGGTCTATAGTTAGTCATGCTGGTCGTTTAAGAATACTTAGAGAACTTGTGGAGGGAAAATATGAACATGGTAATAAAACTTACACCGGGTGGGGCAGATGAAGAACTTAAATTAAACTACTTAAACGTATGTATTGATTTTTCTGGTTCATCAAACTTTGGTCGACCGCTGTAGTATCATAATTAGATTGAATGCACTGTATACGGGCTTTTCGTCCAAAATTACTTAAAAATGACAGAGTGCTTTGTTCGGGCCTATAGAGCTGTTGTGGTACATGCGACGGAGTGTAGGATGACGCGGACGTTTGTTCGGGAGGTACCGGTCTCGAATGTCGGCCTGCTGGTTGGCTGTTCTCTCAAAATGTTGCGTGACATTTCTCAGACATCCTGGATAAACGCTTTGATACAGCCATGAAACAGATGGCAACGTATCCAGTTTATGAGTAATAATAATGCCATGCAACTCTAAACAGTGCAGTTAAAAAAGCATCTCCGATTCACGAATTTTCAATCAACGACGCTGACAAAAAATGTTTTGTATGCTTACTCCTTTATAGATCCGTACTGTTTTATTTAAATACTGGAATATAACAACGAAGTAGAGCTTGTCTATAATAATAATAATAATAATAATAATAATAATAATACAATAGAAATACAGCGCACATGGAATCTAATAACAAAGGTGATACCAGTAATAATAGGGGCGACTGGGACTATTTCAAAGTCATTCAGAAAATACGTGAGCAACAAAACCAGGAAAACATGAAGTCAAGAAACTCCAGAAAACAGCCATATTGGGCACTGCATACATACTTCGGAAAGTACTAATGTAAAAACACAATAGATTCAACACTGAAATTAATGATATAAGCACCGTGAATAGTAACAACAGAATAGCTGCAACAATGTATTCCCTAGGGACATAGTTTGTCTCAGGAATATAAGTATAAATATCCTGCATAAAGGAGATTATTATTATTGTTGTTGTTATTATTATTATTATTATTATTATTATTATTATTATTTTGTGCACGAAAGCAAGCAAATGTAACTTGTAACTATATAGCGTAAATCTGTGTACATTTGTGTTTGCTGAAGTGTGCTTTTCGTCGTGTTAATAGCTCCCACACTACTGTAACCCTGTACGAAGTACCGCCTTTTGTATAAACGGAGAAGTTATTTCGTAAATTTGTAATAATAAAACCAGCGGTACACAAGTGTTTTTAAAAAATCTAATAACCACCTCAAATTTCTAGGCGCTGCATGGGTGACAAGAAGCACGTGTGGCACTGAGGACCCGAAAATATTAGGCGCCACGGTAAGAAATTTAGTCATTCGGGCGACCTGGCCCCAAAAATTTGTGCCCCCCCCCCAAAAAAAATAAAAGTATTTTGGATTGATCCCCCCGCCTGCCAGCAGTGAAATTCTCTACACCAGTGGTATTCAAACTGTATTTCGCGAAACCATGGGTTTCTACGGTCGACTTTAATATTTCCCACAGGCACATTTGCTTTACACCGATACTGGTTAAAACAATTTTGATTTTTTTTTCTCTTAGTTCACTCCCCATCTTTCTGCGCAGTCGGCATTGGGTTTATTTTCAGTGTGAATCACCAATGATAAGATTATGTTTTTTTTGTAATAAATGGCTTAAATATTTTCTTTTTTTAGGAAAAGTTTTTGCCTTAAGAAATTTAATTCCCTTTTGTTGTGCCCAAGAATTACACTCGCGCTACACAGATCCCGCAGAAATTCAGATTTAGTCACAAGGTTTCCACAGATATTCAGAGTGTGAAGAACCCCCGTCTACTCGATCAGTTAACAAGCGTCCTTCTTGGATTCTTGACCCTTGAAGAGAGGACTGATAGGTGGTTCCGAAACGTCGGTAATGAATCACCACTACTCGCTGTTTAATAACCCAGAAGAACGGAGTTCTCATCCACTTCGCGGCGGAAGCATGGAATCACGCAAACGTCTCGCAGCCTTCGTCAGTTCCTCCATGCCAATTCTGAACAATACCTTCCTATAGATAAGCGGACCGTGACCCTTCTTCAGAATTCTTCTCAATTCAAAATTATATCTCTTTCGACCCGGCAGTTACGCTGCTTGAAATATTCGCAGCGTACAACCAACAAGATGTAACGTTTCACAATTTATTTATTTCTGTAAGACGCTCTACATGTTTCAGACGGTTTTTCCGTCCATCATCAGGAGCTCAAAATTGCACATACAGCGTCAGGTATTTGTCAGACCGTTACTGCTACCTGCTGCTAGCCGTCAAGGCATCTTGTTGGTCGTACTCTGCGAATATATTAGCGATGCACGGACCTATGAATGTTACCAAAAAAAAAAAACAGCTTGAAATATTGCCACTAAATAACTGTGAGATGTTGCAGTGTGCCACGTAGCTCGCATGTATGCTACCATTAGTATGACAATCAGGAAAAGCTGTCTGTTCTTATAAAGCTACCAGAGTGATATATCGATGAACGCGACGCTTTGCCTGTAAGCAACGTCACTACAGCCTAATCGGATATCTGTCCGTGGACTGTGTAACAGCTCGTTGTGATACGTGTGGTGACAACCTTACATTATAACCGTCTATCTGATCTTTTTAAAGCTCCGATTGAACAGGCTGGTCTTAGCACAGTAAATTACGCTGTGCTTCTTCAGAAAGGTTGCTAGGTCTGTAGGAGGCCTCCTCAACCTGTAGCTCGGGAGCAACACGTTGCCCGCGACAATTTGCTCGCGGAAATATTTTCAGTAAGAACATATCTTATTTGTCCCTTTCCCTGAAAAGTCGAGGCAGTTTTGAAAACTTACGATCTGTTTATTTATGGAGGCGTACATTTACTTTACTAATTAATTTTGTAAGAATGCGCCAAAAAATAGCGACACCCTAGCCTAAGGTGTGAATTGTATTTTTATAATTTGTTCCTGTTATCTTCGGTATGTTTGTATGTTATGTGATGTGGGGTTAAAATTGTACATATACATAAAAAATATATGCGTATTCCTTCGTCATTCTGCATATAGAATTTAATGTTGGCCGCATACAGACCAAACTTTGCCAGAATTGCCCACACGACGTAAACATTTAACATGCCTAGTCTGCCCTGGAGACTTTGAATGTCCACCGGTGACATTCTGCGAGGAACCGACGTTGCTGTGTGTTTAGAAACTGCAAATTTCCTGGAACACCAACATTATTCTATACAGTTTTAAATAAATTTTTGTCTGTATAATAATCTATACGCTGCTTTTCAATCATTCCCACTCTCCCTCTTCCCTTCAGGCTTATACCGTCTTAGCGCTGTTGTTTATTCTGTCTGAACGGGTCATTTCGAAATGCTATTTTACACTATAAGGCATGAGCCTAAATATTTTTTAATAGACTTGCCTATGCAAAGTGGGCCGGTGCAGCGTAGAAGGTATAGTCACTGGGCTGCGGGCTGTACGTTCCGGGGTTTGAATCCCGACAGGAACAATAGATTATTTTTCTCTTCTCCAAAATGTCCAAACTGGCCCTGGGGCCCACACAGTGTTCTGTTTAATGGGTATTGCTGTACTTCCCCCAACATAAGGCAGTCGGGGCGTGAAGTTTGCCACTTAACTCCAACAAATGTCGAGGTTAAGAATGAGTGAATCTGTACCTCTTCTCCTGATATATGCCTTCATGGCGTGGAAAGGGGCACCTTTACATTTACCTATGTGAGTTTCGGGCTTTTACAGCATATATTTTACAGGTGATAGCCTTCTGGATTTTGACATTCGAGAAGTTTCTAGGTGTCAGTTTACAAACCCTCACGGTGTCCAAACTCGGAAGGCGATCGTGAGGTCTACGTGTGTTTTAATAAATTTGTATTACGAAATTCTGGTCGTCGTCGCCTTTGTCACTTGTGAGTTAAGTGCGTTATTGAACGACGCTGTCAGTTACTCAGGTTGCATAGCGATTCTTTTAGATTATATCTGATCACATGATCTTAGTCGAACTTCTTCGTCTTTGAAACTATGCACAATAACAGTCTATTAGTTGGCAGCGTTTGTCGTCTTTGTCACGCACACAAGATTTTATTGTAGACGGATATTGTTTGTTGTGTGCCACGATAGCTCAGTCGCTATAGCGACTCGCTACGGGTTGGACGGTGCGGGGATCGAATCCCGATGGTTGCGAAATTTTCCGCACCCGTCCAGACCGGCCCTGGGACCCACCCAGCCTCCTATACAATGGGTACCGGGTCTTTCACGGGGATAAAGCGACCGAGGTGTGGCTCTGACTATCCACCCCAACCTAGCGCCGAGGTTAAGGAAAGAGTAGAGCTATACAGCCACTCCGTCTCTGGGCCTTACCATTGTTTATTAAAGCCTTACATTCAAGAACGCCAAAATATATGCATATGTCCGTTTATTTTTGGCGCGACAGCCCCCAGTGGGCCAGGGCTTCCTCCTTCACGAGGTTTATAGATCACACGCAACGACACACCACAGTCGGTAGGACGCCTCTGGACGCGTGATCAGTGAGTCGCATAGACCTCTACCTGACAAAGCACAGCACTCACACAACAGACAGACAATCCATGCTCCCGATGGGATTCGAATCCACAATCTCAGCAGGCGTGCGGCTGCAGACCTACGCCTTAGACCGCGCGGCCACTGGGACCGATATGCATATGTACATGTAGGTCAGTACTGACCATCTTGAGGAGTATTGCGGGTATGCCTAAATAGGGTGATAGTTTTCTTTTTTTCCGTATTGCAGCAGTTCGAGACAACACACGACCTACGATGTTACACTGCTAGTGACTCCATGCCGCAGATGCTTCTGCTGTGGAAAGTGAATCTCTTCGGCACAACGGACCTTATCCTAAACCACATAAACTCAATAACCTCGTCGTAATAAATTTCACGAATACGTGGTTGAAATGTCAGCTAATCCGAAATTTTTGCCCAGCTTCAGTTTCTTCCTGATTAATTCCTATAAAATTTATTAAGTCTGTTTTTTTTTCCTCATAAGTACTAGTCCTGTGCTTCCACTTCAGTAAATGCAAGTCGACTTTTCTTGGGCACTGCAGGAATTACAGTTTCCTTTCACTGCTGACAAAGTGATATTTCATGCGATGTACAAGAATTATGAATTTGAAGTCATTAGGGAGGAGTCTCTCATGGTCATGAAATTGCGTGGAAAAGTTACAGAAAAGTACTTTGTGAAGTTTCGAAGTTTATAAATTACTAACTATTAAATACTTTCACCGTGTTATAGTGTAATTGGATTTGAATTCAGAAGTTTGTCATTAGTTCCCTTTTTTACTATCTTGAAATCTTTGTTCTTTACTGTTCTGCACACTATGCAAGTGCATATATGTATGTATCCTGCAGACTGGTGTGTCATGTTATCAGTCGACGGTTCATCGCGTTTTAAAGTGCTGGTTCTATTTCATTCTCTTGTTTACACTGATATCATTACGTTATTTTTATTCGTACAAATTTTACATACCTATATCAATTAGTGGGGACCGCGGTAGCACAGTGGTTGAGGTGCTGTGCTACAAATCGGAAGGTCGCTGGTTCGATCCCAGCATGTGTCACTGCAATTTTTCATTGACATAAAATCATTCCGATCGCACTATGGTCCTGGGGTCGACTCATCCTCTAACAGAAATGAGTACCAGGAGCATTTCTTGGGGGTAAAGGCGGCCGGTGCGTAAGGCTGACAACCTTACCACCATCCTGTGCCGTTGTTACGAAATCTAAGAACCTTAACTTCCTGGAACCCTCTGGGCCACTCCAGGCATGTAACGGGACTGCTTTACCTTTACCTTTTATATCCGTTAGTAGATACATATCACAAGTTTTTATCGGGGAGAGGGGGAGAGGGAGTTCATGGAATTGTATTTAAAGTGATTAAAATGGTTACAAAACAAGTCCGAAGGTACTATATTGCTTCCAGTGTTTTTGTTCTCGTAAAGTTCAAGAGAATATCTGGTCTTTCTTCAGTGTCCAGAAAGAAAAGTACATTAACAGAAAAATAGGATGAATTTCTTGTATTTGTGGGTTTGTAGACCTCTGCTGTACTGACAACAGCACCTACGGTTTACAGGGCGTACTTTCGTAAATTCTGCAATTGAGCCTTGCGTCGCTTAACGACGTGGATACTTTCTGAGAAATGTGTCGTTAGGCAATCTCGTCGTTGTGCGAACGTCATGGAGTGTACTTACACAAACCTAGATAGTATTGCCTGCTACACACCTAGGCTATATGGTACAGTTTATTGCTCCTAAGCTACAAACCTGTACAGCATGTTCCTGTACTGAATACTGTATGCAATTTTAACGCAGTGGTATTATAATATTATAATGACTGTAATATATGCGAGATGTTGCGGCTGTGGGACTTCTCGCAAATGAATTCATTTCCAAGTACATTCGAAATCAGTTAATACTGGCGAAGAATTATGGTCTGTCGCGTAGAGAGAGAGAGAGGGGGGGGGGGCGATTTACACGATTACGATGTTGCAAGATGGTGTTCTTAAGGCTGTGTCGTGCAATGCACAGTTATACTAATTTCAGCGGACACTTTATTACAGTATCAAAGTATTTATTAACATGTAGGTTTGTTAGTCTCAGATTTTATCTCCAAAATAGTATGTTTCGCTCTGTTAAGCCTGTACCAATAGCAAAGCCTAACTGACGTGACAATATGTGAGTGTACACATGCGAGTTTTATTTCTCATTTAAGTGGGATTACGGGTTTGGTAGCAGTAGGCGTACTTAAGCCGCCAACATTATTACATCAAGCCATAAACTTCAAAATTTATAAAGATGGAGTAGTCCAGGCATGGAGATGAAGTGTTGTGAAAATAACAGAAAGGTTCAGAATTTATTCCCCTCGTTGAACTAAGCGTAGGAAGAGAGGTTTAGCTAATGTGTGGTGCTTAATTTGACGTCAGGAGTGAAACTTAGGCCCTCAGGCAAAAAGGTGTACCCGTGTAGAAGCTGTGTGTCGGTTAATTTGGGAAACGGTTTGTTAAATAGCATAAAGGTAAAGCAGTCCCATTACAGGCCTGGAGTGGCCCAGAGGGTTGCAGGAAGTTAAGGTTCCCAGATTTCATGATAACGGCACAGGATGGTGGTAAGGTTGTCAGCCTTACGCACCGGCCGCCTTTACACCCAGGAAATGCTCCTGGTACTCATTTCTGTTAGAGGATGCGTCGACCCCAGGGCCATACTGCGATCGGAAGGATTTTGTCAATGAGAAATTCCAACGACACCAGCTGGGATCGAACCAGCAACCTTCCAATTTGTAGCACAGCATCTTAACCAGTGTGCCAGCGCGGTCCGCCCTGATAAATAGCATACAGAGATGAATTAAACATTTACATAGGACGGCCACCTACAGGTGTGATGATACCAGAGGCTGTATTATACAATTTTGACCCCCTGATGATGAGCACATAGTGCTCGAAACATGTAGAGGCATGAAATAAACTTATTGTAAAACAAAATTTTGTGCATCAAGTTGGTTAATTACTAAGATAAATAAACTGAGATGCACGGTCAGCAAAACATCAAAATTAAACATTTGTCGACGGTCAAGAAAGGATCTAATAGACATTTTATAAGTATCGCAGGAGCTGCTACAGAATAGGTCGTAGTCCAAAGCGATGGCGAAGGTAGGCCATGTGGCAATGCAAAATCGTTACCCGGCAAGACTAATAACCATATTTTGCGCTCTCTTGTAGACAGCAACGCATGCTCCAAAGCTCAGCTGTGAGACCTGTAGTCGAGTGGTGAATCTACCAGCTTGCGTGACCTGGATGGTACGAAGTTAGGAAATAATGTGACGCAGAAACTACGTAATGTCTAAGGCTAATTGGAAGCAGACTACAGTATGTGCCGAAGGAAGAAGTAATCCGTTTCATGTTTCTCTGATTTTAGTGGTCTAGCAGTGCAGTGTTCGCTAGACCGGAACTTGACCTCTGACACACGATCACAACTGTAAGCACTACAGGTTTATTTGCAATTGAGAACAGCTTGTAAGTAACGGTTTATAATTGCATGTGAAATACATAATGCAAAAATGCTTACAAATATCTAGACAGATTACCAACATTGTCATCATATTTGGCCACACAAATACAAATTTTCGCGAAAGATACTCGACTCTTGGATGAGAGCTGATTCACCAGGGTTTATAAGGCTATACAAGATCCTGATATTGAAGAAGAAGAAGAAGAAGAAGAAGAAGAAGAAGAAGAAGAAGAGGAGGAGGAAGAGGAAGAAGAAGAGGAAGAAGAATAAGAAGGGGAAGAAAAGGAAGAAGAAAAGGAAGAAGTGGAGGAGGAGGAAGAAGAGGAGGAGGAAGAAGAAGTAGAGGAAGAGGAAGAAGAAGAGTAAGAAGAATAAAAAGAGGAAGAAAAGAAGAAGAGGAAGAAGAGATGGAAGAAGTGGAGGGGAGGAAGAAGAAGAGGAGGAGGAAGAAGAAGAAGAAGAAGAGGAGGAGGAGGAGGCAGAAGAAGAAGAAGAAGAGAAGAAGAAGAAGAAGAAGAAGAAGAAGAAGAAGAAGAAGAAGAAGAAGAAGAAGAAGAAGAAGAAGAAGAAGAAGAAGAAGAAGAAGAAGAAGAAGAAGAAGAAGACGTTGCAAAATGTTTATCTTCACATTGTCATTTATGAAACTACAGACAACGATCTAACAAGAAAACCTGAGAATAAGGGACAGGAGTTAAGAAATACAAGTTCCTGTTGCTGATAAAAGAAGACGATTTCTAGCAGTGTGTTGGAAATTCTCGGAAATAGAAACGGGCAAAGAATATGCTCGTTTTATAGGGGAAGAGTGATTGAGTAGTGAACAGTATCCTTCCCTGCACATTTATGCACGAATGTATTGAATATTACATCACTGAATGGGAGAAAAGGTAATTCTGGGTGCACACCGACATATTTCCCAGTACCTCTTTGCATATTAATGTCTCATCTCGTCTGCCCATCACTTCACAGTATACCTTGAAACAATACAGCAGGTAGAAAATACTGTTTGTGTGACCGTGCATCACTGTTACAATAATATAAACAGCCAACTAGATGCAACAATAATAATTTTATTACTAATTTCAATCAGCTCAACATGTTTCGAGCGATAATTTCGCCCATCCTCAGGAGCACTAGACCGTGTTTACAGCTTGTGGTATAAAGCACCGACGATGCTGCCTGCAGGCAGCATCGTCGGTGCATTATACCACAAGCTGTAAGCACGGTCTAGTGCTCCTGAGGATGGGCGAAATTATCGCTCGAAACATGTTGAGCTGATTGAAATTAGTAATAAAATTATTATTGTTGAATCTAGTTGGCTGTTTATATTGTTAGAAAGTACGTAGCCTATAATATGCCGTCGGAAATATAAATCGAAAATTACGCTTGATCCGAGCAAGCGCACAAAGCTGACAACGGAAAGCTTACACATTCATTTTACAAAATACATTCCTGTATGTTAGTTAATACAAAGACGCTACGATGGTTAGAAAGCGTTTATTAGTAGCATCTTAAAAAAAATAGTTCCAAACTAACGGCAGAGGTTTATTTTGTTCTTTCTCAGCACTGCCACGGCCTTCCCGGAACAAAACGTTATCATATATTAATGCACACTTTTTTAACATGGCAGATACCCTTCGTGCAGGTCAGTGAAGAATATGCTTACATATTGATCTTCTGTGCTGCTTTTTCGTGATTCAACCTGAAGACCCTCACTACGCCACCGTTGCAATTACGCACTTACCAAAAGATATAGCGCATTCAGAACCTGATGGCACACGTTGACGCACGGGAGGGGAAGTGAAGGGGAAAGATGCGAATGGAGTGGGTAGCCAGTAGTCTTGCACTGTACGTCGGAACACGGTCTATACAATTGCTGTCCGCTGATCCGCACTCCTCGACTGC
>Ga0123355_10018262_pt1 | contig 11114 bp, 12 predicted proteins | sample TergutEmb28metaG_3_FD_89872 | JGI IMG/M metagenome (GOLD analysis project Ga0123355, IMG submission 89872) | Embiratermes neotenicus P1 segment gut microbial communities from Petit-Saut dam, French Guiana - Emb289 P1 | ecosystem: Host-associated > Arthropoda: Insects > Digestive system > Gut ...
AACACGAGCGTCATCCCGGGCTTGACCCGGGATCCCCTAAACATAGCCAATCTCAGGGGATTGCGGGTCAAGCCCGCAATGACGGACTAATGAGATTTGTCTGCTGCTTCTGAAACACGCCGCAAAACTTTTATATTGACAAAACGGGATACCCAACTATACAATTATGTCATCTGCAAAAGGGATAAGGATGCATAAGCATAATTGAGACTGTGCTAAACTACATACTTCTTGTAAACAAAACCAAGATACTGTACTGTTCAGTGATTTGAATTGGGGTGGTGTATGTCTGTTAATAAGGAAGTATTAAACAAACAGCAGCAACATTGGGAAAGTATTTATACAGAAAATCTAGAAATGTTCGGTGCAGTTCCAAGTGAGGCAGCTCACAAAGCAGTTGAAATTCTAGCGAAAGAAGGAGCTGTAAAGATACTTGAGTTGGGCGGCGGTCAGGGAAGGGACACAAGTTTTTTTGCTCACAAGGGATACCACATTTCTGTTCTAGATTATTCTAGTGTAGCTATTCGGGCGATCACCAATAAAGTGCAGTCACTTGGATTAAGCGATAGTGTTTCCCCCATGCAGCATGATGCCAGGGAAAAGCTCCCCTTTGATGACGGAACCTTTGATGCCTGTTTTTCACATATGTTTTTTAATATGGCGTTGACGGCAAAAGAACAGGAATTTATCCATGCTGAAATTATGCGAGTAATAAAGCCAAATGCTCTAAATATATATACCTCAAGAAATAATTTCGACCCACAGTATGGGGAAGGGATACATGTTGGTGAGGATATATTCAATGTTAATGGAATCGCAATCCATTTCTTGAGCGAAGAAAGAATTAATTTATTAGCTAAAAATTATGTTGTTGAAAGGCTTGAACGGTTAGAAGAAACAGATCTTCCCAAAAGGCTTTTTTTTGTAGTTGTGAGAAAGAGTGGGTAAAAGAACAGCCATCACAAGCAAACACAAGTTTCAGATATGGTAGGGAAATAAAGCCCTGCCTTATTTTATTCTCATCGTCAAGATAATAAGGCCTTGGAATTATATAACAAGCTAAAAAAACGGTCTGAGCAAAACAAAAAATAGTCTTTTTGGAGGGCTATATGGTAAATGAAATCAACCTTACTATAATTAGAGAAGAAGCTGAAAATCATTACCTGTGCGGTGATTTTTATTGCTCGGAAGCTATTGTTACAGTAATAAGAAAACATTTACAAGCTGGTATGCCGCTTGAAGCAGTTGCTATGGCTTCGGGCTTTCCTATCGGCGTTGGCGGCGCACAGTGTATTTGCGGTGCAATACCAGCTGGGGTTTTATGTATCGGGTATTTCTTTGGGCGCACTACCCCCAAAGATACTAAAGTAAGAAAAACAATGGAATTATCAAATGAGTTGATAACCTTTTTTAAGAGCAAGCATAAAGTTCCATGCTGTAAAGTTCATGTTAAAGGCATGGAGTTAGGTTCGGTTATTCATAAAAAGAAATGTGCTGTTTTCACGGGCGAAGTAGCAGAAAAGACAGCGGAGATAATTGCCCGTGAATTGAATATTAAAACGGTTGGTTAGGGACTATTGTTCAACAATTCAACAACCTGCTGCCTGGCAAGTTTCGTATAATGATTTAATCCTTGGATTATTGATAGTTGATCGGTGAAAGGCTATAATTAAGGATGGTGGCATATCGATAAATTCATAAAGGAAGGTGGCCTATGGAAATTGAGCACTTAGTTGAAAGATTGAATGCTGCAGATAAAAACCTGCGGCTAGATGCCCTAAGGAAACTAGCTCAGAAACATGAGGCAGGAGAAATTAATCAACCGCAATTTGTTGATAATGTAAATAATCACATACACACAACATATTCCTTTTCCCCGTACTCACCAACAAAAGCTGTGTATATGGCATGGTCAAGCGGGCTTGCAACGGCAGGGATAATGGATCACGACAGTGTAGGTGGCGCAGAGGAATTTATAGAAGCAGGCAAAATAATAGGGCTTCCTGTTACTGTGGGATTTGAGTGCCGTGTAAGCGTCCAGGGTACACCACTGGAAGGCAAAAGGATCAACAACCCCGATCAAAGATCGGTTGCATATCTTACGATGCATGGAATACCTCATCAAATGCTTGAAGAAGCTGAGTCGTTCTTGGCACCATACAGGGCGAAAAGAAATGATCGCAACATACTTATGTTAAACAAGCTCAATGATTATCTGGCTTCATACGATATAAGACTGGGTTTTGGGCGTGATGTATTACCTCTGTCTGAGCATGTGTCAGGCGGTTCTGTTACTGAACGACATTTGTTATATGCTTTGTCTTCCGCAATCGCCGAGAATGACCTTCATAGATATTTTCTTCTTGGCCTATTCAAGGCTCAGTTGGTAAGTAGCTTCTATATAGATGCGAAAGATGAGCTGCCTCATATCAGCGATTTTATGTGTCTCGCAGAAAAGCTAGGAGCGGTACCAGCATATCCCTATCTCGGGGATATTGGTGTTTCTGTTACAGGCGATAAAAAAGCGCAGGCATTTGAGGATTCTTTCTTGGACGAGCTTATGGAGTTTCTTGCGAAGATAGGGATGCGGGCAATTACATATATGCCTGCCCGAAACACTATGGAACAGCTAAAGCGGGTTATGTCATTATGTGAATCATATGGATTCTTTCAGATTTCTGGTGAAGATATTAACTCACCATTCCAAAAGTTTATTTGTGAGAAGATCGAAACTCCTGAATTCCAGCATCTCATTGAGTCGGCCTGGGCACTCATTGGGCATGAGATAGCTGCAGGGCAGGGGCTTTCTAAAGGAATGTTCTCAGAAAAGTCCATGTCCAATATTCCTGACATAAACGATAGGGTCAAACATTACGCGGAGTTGGCCAGAAAGCAGGCGATAAAATGAAAACAATAGCTTTAAGGTTATACGGGAAAAACGATTTGCGTTTGGAGGAGTTTGAGCTTCCAGCAATTAAAGAAGATGAGCTGTTGGTGAAAGTAGTGTCTGACAGTTTATGCATGTCGTCCTACAAATCGGCCAAGCAGGGCAGCGATCATAAACGTGTCCCAAATAATGTTGATGTATCGCCGACTATTATAGGACATGAGTTTTGCGGCGAGATATTGGAAGTTGGTGAGAAGTACAAAGGAGAGTATGCCGCTGGGCAGAAATTCACACTTCAGCCCGCAATGAAAGACACTTATAATGCGGCAGGATATTCATTTCCATATCTTGGAGGCAACAGCCAATATGCGATTGTTCCACGGTGTTATATCGAACAGGGCTGTGTGCTGTCGTATGAGGGTGAAGCGTTTTTTCAGGGCTCCCTTGTAGAACCGATTAGTTGTGTAATAGGTGCGGCTCATGCATCGTACCACACTATGCAGGGTGTTTATGAGCATTTAATGGGAATTCGTGAGAACGGTAAAGCCGCTGCACTGGCCTCATGTGGGCCAATGGGATTAGCCCTTGTAGATTATTTGTTGCATTGCGACCGAAAACCGTCATTATTGGCTGTAACAGATATTGATGATGCTAAGCTCAAAAGGGCTTACGAGCTGTTACCACCAGAGAAAGCGGCAGAGCAAGGCGTGAAATTAGTGTATATGAACACTGGTGGATCTAGCGATCCAGTTAGTGCACTGCGGTCGATAAGCGATGGAAGCGGCTTCGACGATGTGTTTGTTTTTGCTCCAGTTGAAGCACTGATTGAACAAGGAGACGCTATTTTGGGTTACGACGGCTGCCTTAATTTTTTTGCTGGCCCAAGCGACAAAGCATTCTCTGCGAAGTTCAATTTCTATAATGTGCATTACAACGCAACCCACATAGTAGGAACTTCGGGTGGAAACACCGATGACATGAAAGAGGCTCTCTTGATGATTGAGGCTGGAAAGATCGATCCTGCCATACTGGTGACTCACATTGGAGGGCTGGATGCCGCAGCTGAAACTACTTTAGAATTGCCAAATATACCAGGCTTTAAGAAGTTGATTTATAATTGGGTTTCAATGCCGCTGACCGCGATCTCTGAGTTTGAGGAAAAGGGCAAGGCCGATCCGCTGTTTAAGGAGTTAGCGAAGATATGCAATTCGAATAATGGATTATGGTGTGTAGAGGCAGAGAAGTATCTTTTGGGGAATGCAAAAAAATTGTCACTTGTGTGAACTGATTTGTTGAAGGGCCAGGAATATATTTTTCCTTGGCCCTTTATCTATTGAGAGAACATTTAAAAGTAAGGGATCATCCCCGCGTATGCGGGGCACATATTTTTCCTTGGCCCTTTATCTATTGAGTCAGGGGATCATCCCCGCGTATGCGGGGCACATTGGTATGATGAAAGCACGACGAGATTGGCATTGGGATCATCCCCGCGCGCTCACCAACCCATAAAATACTCGCCCCGACATCACCAATTAGTTCCATTGCTATTTTGATGAGCAAGACGAGTTATCCCATATCTGACACCGACAAGACATTATTATCAAATCGAATAAAGTTTTGTATTTGTGTTGACAAAGGCAGTTCTGTGAAGTAGAATGTATGTACGCTAAAAATTCATATATGGAGGACTGTTTATGAAAATTCGAAATGGCTTTGTGTCAAACTCCAGTTCAAGTTCATTTATCATTGCTTTTAAAGGTGATATAAAAGAGCAACTAGAGAAGGCCTTAAGTTTACCATTACAGGATAATTATCCAATACCGGCATTATCAGGTTTATCAGAATATTTTAGAGAGAGCATATACTCTGTATATAGTAACCATAATGAGTACTCCGACGACAGTGGTTGTTATTGTTCAAGCAAGGAAGACGAGCTTATCAAAAAATATTTTGAACAAGGCTTCTCTATTGCACTTGGTGGTTTCGAAGACGATTATGAGAGAGGCCTTGGTTCTTTCTTGAGCTGCACACATATTGATTACAAAAGTGACAACTTGATTATACACCAGGATGGCGGCTACTAATGAGCCATTTCTCACGAATTTCTGGCGAATGGAAATATTTTATGTCTAATAATTATAATTATCGCTTTAACATGCGTACAGGCTTGTTCTTTCGTTGGGGGAAAACGCTGCAAGATGATCCATATCGCTCGGAATACGGCCCGGAAATTGCTGATATTGAAATAACTACTATATGTTCAGGATCTAATGGATTATCGTGCCCCTATTGCTACAAAGATAACAACAGCAAAGGCATTAACATGGCACTCGATTCTTTTAAGTCGATAATCAACACAATTAATACAAATAACCAGCTTACACAAGTAGCTTTTGGCCTCGGCTCGACCGGTGAGGAAAACCCTAGTTTATGGGAGATGTGTACATGGTTGCTGAAGCAAAATATTATACCTAATGGAACAATTGCAGATATATCTAATGAAACGGCAGACAAAATCGCTACTTACTTTGGTTCTTGTGCAGTAAGTCTTCATAGCAAAAATGGTTCTTATGATATTTGCTATGACAGCGTAAAACGCTTGACAGATCGAGGTATGTCCCAAGTCAATATTCATTATGTTTTGAGTGAAGAGACTTATGAGGAATGCTTCAAAGTCCTGAATGATATTCAAACAGATCCGCGTTTACATAAACTAAATGCCTTAGTTTTTTTATCATTAAAAACCAAAGGCAGAGCAGTCGACAATAAGTTTCGTTGTCTCTGTACAGAGAAGTTTTCACGTCTGATCAAGAAGGCTCTTGAAATGAAGATAAACATTGGCTTCGATTCTTGTTCATATCCGAAATTCAAACAGACAGTATCAGGCATGCCAAACGAGAAGCAGCTGCTAATGATGGCTGAAGGCTGCGAGTCTTTCGGTCGATTTTCAATATATGTTAATGTTGAAGGCAAAGCATACCCTTGTTCGTTTTGTGAAAACACAACATCATATACTGGTGTAGGTGAAGATATAATTAGTTCAAGTTTAATGGACATTTGGAATGGAAAACAAAATACTGATGGCCAAAAACAACTGGATGAAAATGATGGCAACTGCCCTATTTTCGATATTTGAAGAGGACGCACCGAAACTCACAGGATCATCCCCGCGTATGCGGGGCACATGCCTTTTACGAGCCCTAGGAGTGTGGTTTTATGGGATCATCCCCGCGTATGCGGGGCACATTACAACCTTTCACAGCCAATTAAACATCCGACGGGATCATCCCCGCGTATGCGGGGCACATTCGTAAATGGGACAACGGTCGAGGTATAGGTGGGGATCATCCCCGCGTATGCGGGGCACATACAAACGCCACGGCCTTTTTTTAAATCAGCTAGGGATCATCCCCGCGTATGCGGGGCACATAAGTTGTGCGCTTGTGCCGACCTATCAGCTGGAGGATCATCCCCGCGTATGCGGGGCACATTGGGTGAATACACTGATAGTTATGTTCGATTCGGGATCATCCCCGCGTATGCGGGGCACATTATCGCCGGTTACTGTCAAGACAAGCCCTTCAGGGATCATCCCCGCGTATGCGGGGCACATTATTTCCCCAGCGGCATTCGCCCCATTTAACAGGGATCATCCCCGCGTATGCGGGGCACATCAGTTTGCAGAGCTATTCAAGCGGTATAGAGAGGGATCATCCCCGCGTATGCGGGGCACATACTAAAAATATCCGATAATTACGTGCTTTTTATACTATACCTTGGCACAAAATAATAACTTTTGATAAAGCTGATGCGTAATATAGCAATCACCTAAACTGCGATGGAGTCCAATCTCATTAGAAAAACTTTCAACTGAGTTTAATCCAAAATGAACTACCAATTCCTTCAATTTATAACTAACCAATCCCTTATGCATTCGCTTAGTTAAAGCCAAAGTGTCAATAGTACGGCTCATGATTGGGGGCAAGCAGCACTGCTCCAGAGCTCGGTTTAAAAATGATTTGTCGAAATCCGCATTGTGTGCTACAAGGGGTAAACTGCCTACAAAAGCAACAAATGACTCAATAGCTATTTTCAGCGGTTGTCCGTCATTTTGCAAGAGATTGTTATCAATACCAGTTAAAGATGCGATCTTCGCCGGTACGGAGATATCTATTGATATCAGCATTTGAAACTGTTCTGCAATTTTGCCGTCACTCACTTTAATCGCACCTATTTCAATTATTTTATCTGTGGTAGGGTTTAGTCCGGTGGTTTCTATATCAATAACTGCATAAGTATCCGGATATTGCTGCGCTTTATTTATGCGGCGCTTTGCCATCCTACCTTTGGCAGCATTACTAAAATGTCGTTTACCTTGATCTGGCCGCTCACTCTTTTTTTGAGAAATCCTTTTTATGCTTGGGCGAAGCATCAGCTTTATACCATCAAAATCAATCGGCTCCCAGCTTTCACCATGAACTCTAAAATCTAGCCGTTGTTCATTATTTGTGCTGTAAACCAGCACCCCCCTCCCCCCTTTGCTAGTTTCCACAACTTTGAGCCACAGCCTATCCCTAACCCGTGCACTTACCCTTCCTACATACACCCCAGCTGCAATTTCAACCAGCCATTTAGTCAAATCACCTCGTAAAGCAGGCGGGCAACTGGTAAGATGCAATACTGTCATATCATCTTACCGTAGCCTTGCAAATCCTCGTTACTATCATCATCAACTTTATATGCCACACCACTTTTTACAAAACCATTTTTATCGTCCCAAAGCTCAACAATATCTATGTTGACATCATCCTCAACTTCGTCCATCAGTAAAAAGCGTATATCCTTAACTGCCCGGCTTAGTATATGTCCATTGCTAATTGCATCTCTAACTGCCCGGCGGGTAGAACTGCCTATATCAGAAACTTCCACATGCCTTGAGGCTATGTCAAAAGCGATTGGAATTGACACATCTGCTTTATACAAATCTGCAATATCATAAACAAAAGAACGCTCATGTCCCGAATGTATAAACCCAAGGCCCGGGGAGCACCCTATAGCCGCAATAACACTATGTGTGACACCATATAAGCAAGCGTGAGCAGCAGAAAGAGCTTTGTTAATGGGCGTGCTAGATTCAAAATCATCTGAATTGTATTCTCGCCCATGCCACGGAACACCAGTTTTTTTTGACTCACTTCGATATATAGCTCTAACACGTGCGCCTTCTCTGCCTCTAAGCTCCTGTAAGCTCTTGTTTGACACATCTTCATTAGGAAATCGCATAGCATACATGCGTCTTGCCACGTTAGCACGGCTGCGAACATTCGATACTAACGCTGCTTGGGATACAAGTAGCCTAGATGAGTGAGTTAGCGGCCTGCCATGGGCATAATACCTTACGCCACGCTCACCAACCCATAAAATGCTTGCCCCAACATCGCCAATTAGTTCCACTGCTCTATGAGTTATTTTTGTTCCTGGTCCTAAAAGTATAACGCTAAGAGCAGCGGCAGGTACATGAACAATACCACGCCCGTCGGCAACAGTAATTGCGCTGTCATCCCTGTTTATTACAGAGCGCTCCAAGTATAAAAATGATATACGCTCTTTTATTTGAGGTAGTTCCTGCAATTCTGGCTTTTTTGCCCCTTTATGCACTTTGTTCATTTGACGCTCATTATAGTAATTAAGCCGCATCCATAGGCTTTTGCACGGCCAATGCCTTGGGTCAGTGCTTTGACAAATAGAGTGGCATCCTTCACTTCAAGCACCCCTTCAAAAACCCCATATGTTATTTCCACCTGCCTAGACTGTCGCCAAAATTTCTGTTTACCTGCTTCAACCAACTCAAATGAGTTATCAGCAATAGCAAAACCGTTTGCAGCCGATTTTTTTACAAGCCACTGTTTTTTATGAACCTCTGTTATATGCGGAAGAACCTTTCCCCTCACGCCTTTTTCCCCGGTTACGCTATGTACTGTGTTGCCCTTAAGCCTAAACTGCAAATGCCGACCCTCTTTTATTCCAGAAATAATTTGAGCATAAGGTTTGGTTTCACAAGATTCATTTTCAATGCAATATTGTTTGGCAAAGTCATCAAAACACGGAGGGCTTGCTGACAAAATCAGTAGGTATAGGTTTTCCCTAAGAGAATCCAGTCGCCATAGGCTTCGGCTTTTTATATCATTGTTTAGGCACTTCTCAATAGAAGCATGAAGTATTTGCGGCGAGGCAATAGCTCGCATAGTGTCATAGCGGTCAGTATCCAATTTTATACGTGACAAATACATCCTACTCCTCCATTTCTTCAAAAGGATCATGTTCTGTTGGAATGCGTGGCTGATACTCCACATGCACCTTATTATTCATGTCATTTATACATCGGTATGTGTGCTGCCTATGAGTCTGGCTAAATGTAATAGGAACATCTCGGCGTCGGTTTGCTCCCGGTACATCGCTATCTAGAACCAAAGTAAGCCTGTCCATCTTTTTTTGCTTTTTATACCATTCGCTTGCAACCCATTCCTCTTTTTCCAGTGATTCTCCCAGTGGTAAATCCCTCATGCCTAAAAGCAACTGGCCTGTTGGAGGGCAAGAACGTCGCCCAAGAAATATTGGAAAAAAAGGAAAACGAAGAGCTGCCTCTATTTCTTCAAGTAAGCTTGAATTCCCATCCAAACCAACTAAGAAAACCGCATCACTAATATAGTAACGGTTAGTAACATATGTATGTTTGTGCTTGCCTCTTACGTCAAAAAGTCTAGCCGTGTGATAATCTTTTACTATTTGACCTGGTTGATCTATGCGCACGCCAAATTTCAATTCGCATAAATCAGTTATAGAATCATCACGTTCACGGCCCAACGCGGCAGCCAACAAACCTATAACGCCGCTTTTTGTAGGCTCTCTTTGCGTTGTACGTCTTTCAAATTTGCTGTCTGAGCCCCAAGCTTGTAGGGGAGCGGCAAGCCTCAGCAATAGTGTACTCATTTCGATACCTTTTCGGCTACATCCTGCCCAAGCCTAGAAATCATTTCCTCAAACGGCAGTCTTTCACCAAGCCCTGTTAATGGCTCACCCACGATAAAACTGCTTTCTGGTTCGGGACAAAAATCAGCATAAATACCCTTTGCATACTTTACAAGAGCCTCTGCTGAAGGCTTCACATAGCCATCGCCTTTTGATTTTATTGGCCATTCAAAGGCTTCAGACATATTTACCGGGCGATCTGTCCTTAGCGTTACCAAAACGCCGTAGGGTATTGAATGTGCGGCAAATGTATTTTGTTTGCCATCAGGGATAGACGCAATGAATGCACGGGCAAACTCTTTCATGGCTATAGCTAAAACGTTTGGATCGTTATTTAGCAGCTCAAACAACTTATGTGCAGAGACAGTTGCATAGCGGTATAATGTGGAGGAATTATACTCAACCGTGCCAATCATACCTGCGCCGGCATGTTCTTCCGGCGATAAATCGTCTATAGCGGTAAAGTAATCGTACTCGTTTTCGGATTTATGAGTAGAAATAGCATGTGCCACTTGAGCACTCGCATCGGAATTAAGCTCCGTATTGGTTGCAACCATGCGCCCAAACAACGCCAAATCGATCCCGTTGTCTGACTTCAAGGCACTTGATATTTCTTTCTCATCTTCGCAGCTGCCTAAGGCAATTTCGGCAAGGTTTTCAGCTTGTTTTGAAGATATGAAGAACAAAGCATCTGTGCTTCCAGCTTTCTTTTTATCTACTACCTTAACTTTTGCCAGAGCTTTCTTTGCCATCTCCAGTGCAGCATCTTTACCTAATTCCGGCGATTTTTTGATAATTGCCTCTGCTACTAAATCAAATATTTTAACTGTACGATAGCTAAGCTCATCCATATTAAGATGTTCTTTAAACATTAGACGCATTGCACGTTTCCACGATTGTGAAGATACCCTTGCCCTACGAACTCCACCATACATTGCTGTTTTTGGGCTGCCTGAATCATCTCTGTTCAAACAGTTCGGAGGCACACTTTGGATTATATGAAAATCTACAAAAAGTTTTGGTTTCATCGTCATTTATTCTCCTTATCATTATTGTTTTTTTGTATGTAACGATAAAATTCTTCACCCCAGCGAAGCCTTATTTTGCCGGCGTTTTCCGGAAACTGAAAGAAAAATAAGTCTATGGCAAATTTTGGGTAATCCATTTCTATATCTTTTGCCTTCATTAGCTGCACCAA
>Ga0123355_10018263_pt1 | contig 11114 bp, 12 predicted proteins | sample TergutEmb28metaG_3_FD_89872 | JGI IMG/M metagenome (GOLD analysis project Ga0123355, IMG submission 89872) | Embiratermes neotenicus P1 segment gut microbial communities from Petit-Saut dam, French Guiana - Emb289 P1 | ecosystem: Host-associated > Arthropoda: Insects > Digestive system > Gut ...
GATCACCGGCATCGACCTCGTCGTCGACGGCGGCGCGCGGTCCAAGAACTTCGCCTACGTTCCGGCAACGCCGTCGGATCTGGCGGGTCCGCTGCCGCTGATCTCCCTCGACTCCACGGTCTTGCCCGAGGACTAGCCACTGTCTTCAGCGGTGCCGCGAGTCAGGCCGCGAGCGGCCTGACTCGCGGCGTTCGCTAGAAGGTGCGGATCGCGATCTCGGCCGGGGCAGCGAGCAGCCCGGCGATCTCGTCATCGAGCCGGACAAGGGTAAGCGAGGTGCCCGCCATGTCCAGTGAGGTGCAGTACTCGCCGACGTAGGACCGGCGCACGTTGATCCCGCGGTTGGCGAGCTGCTCATGCGCGTACCCGTACAGCAGGTAGAGTTCGCTGATCGGGGTGCCGCCGAGGCCGTTGATCATCAGCGCGACATCGTCGCCGGATTTGAATGGCAGGTCACTCGCGACCGCCTCGAGGAGTTCGTCGAGGATCTCGTTGGCGGATGCGAGCTTCTCCCGGCGGCGGCCAGGCTCGCCATGGATGCCGACTCCCATCTCCATCTCGTCGGCACCGAGCTCGAACAGCGGTGACCCCTTGGCCGGCGGGGTGCACGAGGTAAGCGCCATGCCCATGGTGCGGGTGACCGAGTTGACCTTGTTCCCGATGCGGAGCAGCTCGGCCATGTCCGCGCCCTGCTCGGAGGCGGCACCCACAGCCTTGATCACGAAGAAGTTCCCCGCCACGCCGCGACGGCCGATCGTGTAGGTGGAGTCCTTGACGGCCACATCGTCGTCGACGATCAGGGTCCCGACCTTGATCCCGTCCGCCTCGGCCATCTCCTGGCCCATCTCGAACGACATCCGGTCGCCGGTGTAGTTGTTGATGATGTGCAGCACGCCCTTCGGCGATGCGAGGAGCTTGGTCGTCTCATAGACGTAGTCCATCGGCGGGGCGGCGAACACGTCGCCTGGGCATGCTGCGTCGAGCATCCCCTTGCCGACGACCATCACGTGCGCTGGCTCGTGGCCGGAGCCTGACCCCTGGACCACTGAGACCTTGTCATCTCGCGGCGCGTCCGCCCGCATGATGAGGTTGTACTCAGGGACGTAGCGGAGGGTGTCCGGGTTGGCTAGAGCGATGCCCTTGAGCATCTCTGGGACGAACAGTCTGGGGTCGTTGACGAACTTCTTCACCGGTGGTGCCTCCCTTAGTTACTGAACTGAGCCCACTGCTCTGCAAGCGCCTCGAACATCACGGCGATGGCGACCGCGCCGGCGTCCAGGGTGCCGATGGACCGCTCGCCGGTGTAGGCGGCGCGGCCCCGCTTGGCGAGCATCTCCCGGGTCGCCTCCGCCCGCTCCCGCGCTGTGCGCGCCGCGGCGCCGATCGCATCGGCGGCGGTCGCGCCCTCCTTGAGCTGCGCCTCAAGCACGTCGACGGCTGGGACCAGGGCGTCGAGGAGCGTCTTGTCACCCAGATCCGACTTTCCGCGCGTCATAATCCCGCTGATCGAGGCGCGCAGCATGGCGATCACCTGGTCAGGCTCGAGCGTGGTGGCGGTTCCTGCGGCGGCGCCCGCGCGGAGGAACGCGGTGCCCCAGATGGGACCGGAGGTGCCGCCGATCCTGCTGGTGATGACGACGGCGATCTTCTTCAGGAAGGTGCCGATGTCGGTCCGGTCGAAGTCGTCCCAGCCGTCGAGCACGAGCTCGAAGCCGCGAGCCATCGAGTAGCCGAAGTCGCCGTCACCGACGACCGCGTCCAGGTCGCCGAAGTATTTCTCGTTGCCGACCGCGACCGTGGCGATCGTGCGCACGACCGCCTCGACGTCGGCGAGGTCCGCTGTTTGCTCCGCTGCCGACATTGCCGCTCCTTCCGCTGCTACTGGCCCTCCGCGGGCTGGATCTCCGCTTCCTTCGGGTTCCGCAGGCTGGCCAGGTCCGCCAGCGTGACCCAGTCGCCGGGAGCGGCGCGCCGGCCGCCGGCCCCGGTCCCGCTCGCGAGGACCACCGTGTGCTCCGCTTCCGGGCCGGGATCGCCCAGCGACGAGACAACGAGTGCGGCCTCGCGGAAGTCCTCGTCGCGGGTGTAATCGTTGACCGTCACCAGGCAGGCCACGGCCGCTCCGACCGCAGCGAGCAGGCCGTTCCGCGAGTCTTCGATGACAACGGCGCGCCCGGCCGGTGTCCGCAGCTCGCGCAGTGCGAGCAGGTAGATGTCCGGCGCCGGCTTCTTGCGCGGAACCACGTCGCCGGCGAACACGGCGACGCGACGCGCGGTTCCGGGCCCGACGGCCCGCGCCAGGGTGGCCCTAACCGACGGCTCGGCCGACGTCGAGGCGACGGCCACCAGCCATCCGGCCGCGAGCGCCTCGCCGACGAGCCGGGCCACACCCGGCCGCGGCGGAACCGCGCCGCGCGCCACCAGGTCCAGGTAGAGCTGGGTTTTGCGGTGGTGCCAGGCGGCTACGGCAGCCCGCTGACCCTCGGGATCGGCGGGCAGCCCGGCCGCCGCGACAAAGCCGGGGGTCAGCAGCGAGGCCATCCGCTCCTTGCCGCCGCCGATGCGGAGCTTGTCCTTGTACTCCTGCGGCGTCCACCGGACAGGGAGCCCGAACTCCTCAAACGTCTGGTTGAACGCGACGAGGTGGCCGTAGCGCTCGGTGTCGGCGATGACCCCGTCGCAGTCGAGAATGAGCGCGCTCGGCTCTGCCTGGGTCACGGAGGGGTCACCACGGGGCCCTGCCGACGCTGCCGAACCGCCGCATATGCGCGGCCGCCATCTCCATAACCGCGGACCGGACCGAGGTGAACAGCGAGGGCGGGTCCCAGCTGTCGCGCTCCTCGGCAGTCCGCAGGAACTCCAGGTTGGACTTCATGTAGGCGATCTTCAGCGCGGTGGAAATGTTGACCTTGGCGCAGCCGCGGCCGATCAAGTCGGTGAACTGGGCATCGGTCATCCCGGTTCCGCCGTGCAGGGCGATGGGGACCGGCTCAGCCGCCACGATGTCCGAGACCCGCTGGGCATCCAGGTGCGGCTCGGACCGGTAGACGCCGTGCGCGTTGCCGATCGCCGGGGCGAACACGTCGATCCCGGTCTTCCTGATGAAGTCCAGGGCCACCGGCAGCGACTGCCTGCTGGCCTCCTCATCGGATCCGACGTCGTCCTCGACGCCGGTGATCGCCTCGATCTCACCCTCGACATGCGCGCCGTAGCTCCTGGCCTCGGCCACCACGTCGACCGTCTGCCGCAGGTTCTCGGCCACGGGCAGCCGAGAGCCGTCGAACAGCACCGAGTTCCATCCCCGGCGCAGGCAGGCGGTGAGGACCACGCGGTCCGGACAGTGGTCAAGGTGCAAAGCGACGGGTACCTCGATCCCCGCCGTCATCTCCCGCCACATGGCAAAGAGCAGGTCGATGCCGATGGACCTGACGGTCTTGACCGACGTCTGGACGATGAGGGGCGATCGCTGCTGGACCGCCGCCGCGAGTACCGCTTCCATGGTCAGGTCATTGACCACGTTGATCGCGGGGACGCCGTACCGCTCGGCGAAGGCCCGGTCGAGGATCTCCTTCAGCGACGTGACAGGCACGTTCCCGAAGCTACGCACCGGGTGCCGGGCGCGAATCAGTAGAAACCACCGACTTCCGGTAGGGGTTTCCCTACCGGAACAGGCGCTACCGAGGCCGGCCCTACGGCGCTGTGGCCTGGGCGGCAAGCGCCGCCAGTTCGGTGCGGTTGCGCGCCCCCGTCTTGCGGAGCACCGCGCCGGCGTGCTTCTCCACCGTCTTGACTGACAGCACGAGCAACTCCGCGATGGCCTTGTCCGGCAGCCCCCGCTCCATCAGGACGCGTACCTGGCGCTCGCGCTCGGTCAGGGCAGGCCCGCGGGCGCCGTCGCGCAGCCCGCGCTGGAGCCGGGCAAGCACGGGACCGGAAAGGAACGCCTGACCCCGGCCGGCCGCGAGCACAGCTCGCGCCAGTTCCCGGCCGTCGGCTGCCGTGTCCACGCACCCCCGCGCCCCCGCCGTCATCGCGGCGGCGACCAGGCGCTCGTCGCCCGCTTCACACACGCCCATGACAGGCAACGCGGGCCACCGGTCGAGCAGGCAGGCGATGATGCCAGCACCCGCACCACCAGCACCAGCCTGGACGGCATCAGCGCGGGCGGTGCCGACCACAGCTGGGCTGACCAGGACAGGGCCGACCAGGGCAGGGCTGACCGGCGCCCGCTCGAGCCGGAGGTCGGCGACCACGACGTCAGGACTAAGTTCCGCACACGCGACGAGGGCCTCGGCGGTGGTCGCCGCCTCCCCGACCACCGTGATGCCGGGCCCGGTGAGGGACAGCAGCCGGACCAGCCCTGCCCGCAGCAGCGGGCGCCCGGCCGCGACAAGGACCCGCAGACTGGGACCCTGCCCATCCCGGGCGCTGTCTGATCCGGTTGCGTCGTGTCCCGCCACTCCGTCGCCGGACACCTCACCACGCACCCTCGCTTCGCCCAGCTCGCGCTCGGCCGCCTCCAGGTGCGCCCGGATGGAAACAAGCCGCCGGGCGAGGCTGCCCTGGACATCGCTGAGCAGCCGGTCTCGCTCGCTCGCCACCGCCTCGGCGCGGACGCGCTCCTCCGCCGCCTGGTGCATCCGGGCGGTCCCGAGCGCGATCGCCGCGTGCCTGGCGAACAGCCCGAGCAGCTCCGCGTCCGCGGGACCGAAGACGCGCCGCTCGTCCCTGCTGAAGACCACGCACGCGCCGATCACCCGGCCGCGCCATTCGAGCGGCACGCCGATCACGCCGCGCAGTGTCGCCCGGTCTTCGGCTGCCACATGGCCGCCGCGCACCTCGTCGTAACGTTCGAACCAGACCGGTGCCCGGCGTGCCACCACCACCCCGGTCATCCCCTCGGTAAGCGGGAAGACCTGGCCGGACTGGCAGGCGATGCCGATGTCGGCTTCTTTCCGGTAGGTGCCCGCCGCCTCGTCGACGCTGCAGATCGAGCCCGCGGAACAGCTAAGAAGCTCGATGCAGCGCAGCAGGATGCGCTCAAGGAGCGGCCTGAGTGAGAACTCACCGGCCAGATCCTCGGCAACGGCGATCAGCCCCGCCGTGGCAAGCCGGCTGTCGGCGGACACGAGCCCTCCGGATCTGTGACAACGCTGTCCCGGAATTTGAGCATCGCCCCGGCCCGGCGCCCCGTCAAGCCGGGGCGCCGGCGGCGGCGCTATCCGGCGGCCACCGGGACGTCAGCTAGCTCCGCGAGGTGGTCTGGCAGGTCGAGGAGGACCACGGACTCCTGTTCCTTCGGATCGGTCCGGGCGATGACGCAGACCATCGTCTTGCTGCCCCGGTTCACCGGCAGGTGCGGCGTGCCCGCCGGGATGTAAAGGAAATCCCCGGCCCGCAGCACGTTCCGGCCCTTGAGCCCTGGCCCGTACCACACCTCGACCTCGCCCTCGGCGATCCAGATCGCGGTCTCGTGGCCTTCGTGCAGGTGCGGGGTGCCGCGGCTGCCTGCCGGGATCACCACTAGGTGCATGCACAGCGCCCGCGACCCGGCCGACGTCGCGCTGATCCCCGTGCTGAGATTGAGCCCCTGCTTGCCTTCGTAGCTTGCATCAGATCGGATCACCACGCAGCTGCCGCGCGGTGCCGGTACCGGGTGGACGGGCTCGTGACCCTTTTGTCCTGTTGGCGCCCCTGTGGGGGCTGCCTGACGGCGTCCCATATGCAGGTCTCCTTTGACCGATTTTCGATCACGCTACGCCGCCCCAAACTGGCGCAGCAAGTAGTCGGTAACTACCCACGCGGCAACGCATCCTTAACGCTGGTGTCATCAAGGCGGGTCATATTGACTGGTGACATGAGTACGCCGGACATTCCGCTCCTCGACATCTCGGTATGGCGGCACGGGACCGACGACCAGCGTGCCGGCCTCGCCCGGCGGATGGACCAGGCGCTGCGGCAGTCCGGATTCCTGCTGATCGAGAACCACGGCATCCCGGCAGGCCTGCGGGCGCGGATCAGGAACGAGGCAGGGAAGTTCTTCACCCTGTCCGGCGACCGCAAGCGCCGGTATGCCACGCCGGTCGGCGGACGAGGGTGGATTCCGCAAGGCGGCGAGGCGAACGCCTTCTACGGCGAGGTCGCCGATCCCGGCCGCGCGGACATGAAGGAGAGCCTTACGATCGGGCGGGACTTCGCGACGGGGGACCCGGAGACCGACGAGGCGTGGTTCGCCCCCAACGTCTGGCCGGCCGAGTGCCCGGACCTCGCGTCGCTCGCCGGGCAGTTCACCGGCATGGCCCGCGGCCTGTACTACGACCTGCTGCGGATGAGCGCGGTGGCGCTTGACCTCGATGCGGAGTTCTTCGTCTCGCACGTGCTGCGCGGGCCGCACACCTTCAACATCAACCGTTACCCGCCGCTCAGCGAGACGGGGCGCGCCAGGGACGGCCAGTACCGGGTCGCACCGCACACCGACTGGGGCATCCTGACGATCCTCGACCGGCAGCCGGGATACGGCGGCCTCCAGGTGCAGGCGCCGGACGGCAGCTGGGCGGACGCTCCCTACGTGCCGGACGCGCTCACCGTGAACGTCGCCGACCTGCTGTCGCGGTGGACGGGCGAGCGGTGGCGGTCAACCAGGCACCGCGTGCTGCCGCCGCCGGATCAGGCCCCGGATGAGGAACTGATCTCGCTGATCGTCTTCCTCGAGGTGGAGATGGACACCATGATCCGGCCGGTCGCCGGGAACATGGAGCTGGCCCCGGTGGTCGCCGGGGAGTGGTACCGAGCGCGCGAGCTCGCCGCCACCGCGGGGTCCGCGGGACTTCCCTGAGGGACTGAGCTCCCGCCGCGGGGCGGAGCCACGGCACCGTTAGGCCCAAAGATCATTGGCCGCCAGCTTCGAGGCGATGCGGTCGTGGAAGGACTCCCGGGCCAGGACGGCCTTGATGTCGTCGGCGACCCGGCTGAGCGGGTACGGGAGTTCAGCCTCGATCTCGATGATGGTCGCCTCGGTGGCGCGCCATTCCGCGGCTAGCTTGTCGGCGACGGCGTCGGCCTTGGGAGTGAGGGTCACCAGCTTGGCACGGGCGTCTGGTCCCGGTGAGGTCTCCAGCCAGCCAGCGGTGCGCATGGCGGCGACCTTCTGGCTCATCGCCGAGTGGGTGCGCCCCACCGACCTGGCGAGGTCGGCGATGGTCATCGGGCCGCGAATGTGCAGCCGGATGATCTCGAGCACCCAGCTGGGCTTGAGGTCCGCGATGCCGTTCTCGTCGTAGATGCGCGCGATCTCGTCGTCCATGGCGGACAGCAGCCGGAAGACGGGGCGCCACCGGCTCTGCTCGGTCGGGTCGTCGGTCATGGAATCATCCTACGGTAAATGTAACAGCGCTTATATAAGCACTGTTACAATGCTGAGCATGCGGCTGCTCACCGACGTCACGCCCCTGCGGGAGAACCCGGCCTTCCGCCGCCTGTGGCTCGGCACGATGCTGTCGCGGACCGGCTCGGCGATGACGACGTTCGCGGTCACCCTCCAGGTCTACGACATGACCTCCTCGACGGCCGCGGTCGGCGGGATCGCGGTCGCGACGCTTCTCCCGATGGTCCTCATCGCGCTGCCGGGCGGGTCACTCGCCGACCGTTTCGACCGGCGACGGCTGGTGCTCGTGATGACCGTGCTCGCGGCGGCAGTGTCTGGGCTGCTGTTCGGCTACGCCGCGCTCCGGGTCGACTGGGTATGGCCGCTGTACGGCCTGGTGGTGATGTCGAGCGGGATCTCGGCTATCTCCGCGCCCGCGGCGACCACCTTCATCCCCCGGCTCGTCGGTCCGGAGCAGCGGGCGGCTGCCATGGCGCTGAACCGGATCATCTTCCAGGTGATGCTCATCGCCGGGCCGGCGCTGGCCGGCGTGATCGCGGCCGGGATCGGCGTCAAGGGATGCTATCTCGTCGACACCGCCACGTTCGCGGGGGCGCTGTGGGGAGTGGGGCGGCTGCCCGCTATGCCGCCTGAACCCGCTGGCGGCCGCGGCGGGGCGGCGGGCGGGCGGCGGTTGTCCGGGCTGGCGCTCACCCTCGAGGGGTTGTCGTTCATCGGGCGGAGCCGGGTGCTCGCCGGGGCGTTCCTCGCGGACGTGAACGCGACGTTCTTCGGACTGCCGACGTCGCTGTTCCCGGCGATCAATGCGGAGCGGTTCGGCGGTGACCCGCGAACGCTCGGCCTGTTCGGCACGGCGATCGGGGTTGGCGGGCTGGTCAGCGCGGTCTTCGCGGGGCCGCTGCGGCACATCTCGCGGCATGGCCTCGGGATGCTCTGCTGCGTCGCGGTGTGGGGGGCGGGGTTCGCCATGTTCGCCGTGGCGCCATGGCTGTGGCTGACGCTGCTCGCGCTGGGGCTGGCTGGGCTCGCGGACACCTTCACCGTGGTGCTGCGCGGGATGATCGTGCAGGCGGAGACGCCCGAGGAGTTCCGCGGCCGGGTGAACGCGGCGGACTACCTGGTCGGCGCGGGCGGCGGCGAGCTCGGGTCGCTGGAGGCAGGGCTGGTGGGGTCGCTGACAACGCCGGCCATCAGCGCGCTGTGCGGCGGGCTGCTGACAGTGGCGGGGGCGATCGTGATCGGTGCCGCGGTGCCGGGGTTCCGCCGGTACCGGGGTCCGGCGCCGACCGGACGGGAAGCCGAGCCCCGGCCCGCGGCCGAGCCCGAGTCCGGCCAGGAGCCCGAGCCCGAATCCAGGCAAGAGCCCGTATCCGGGCAAGAGACCGAGACCGAGTCCGGGCCGGTGCCGGAACTGGATCCCGAACTGGCGGGTCGCGGCGGCCAGTAGGCTGCGATGCCATGCGGCCAGTGCGGATTCCCGGCGATGACGAAATCCGCGCGCTGCACGAGCGGCACGCGCCGACACCCGAGGCCTTCGATTTCGTGTACAGGCACTCGGTGATCGTCTGGCGGGTGGCGCTGCAGCTGCTCACCCGGGACGACCGCGAGCCCGGGGGCGTGCCGGACGGCGCGACCGACGGCCTGGCGGGCATCGACCGGGATCTGGTGCGGGCGGGCTGCCTGCTGCACGATGTCGGCGTGTACCGGCTCTACGACGACGCGGGACGGCTGGACCATGCGGGATACATCCGGCACGGGGTGCTCGGGCACGAACTGCTCGCCGAGGCGGGATACCCCCAGGAGATCTGCCGGTTCGCGTCACGGCACACCGGAGTCGGCATCACCCGCGACGACGTGATCCGCCAGGAACTCCCGCTGCCGCCGGCCGACTACGTCGCGGAGACGCCGGAGGAGGTGCTCGTCATGTACGCGGACAATTTTCACACCAAGGCGACGCCGCCGTCGTTCCTGACCGCTGGGACCTACGCCTCGTATCTGCGGCGGTTCGGCCCGGACAAGGTGGCCGCGTTCGAGCAGCTGCGCACCCGGTTCGGCGAGCCCGACCTCGGCCCGCTCAGCGCGGCCTACGGCCAGCCGATCCGCTAGCAGCGGCGCCTGACCAGGCTCAGGTTCGGGCAGGCGCGGAGTGCGCGATAGTCAGGTACCAGCAGCCGCCACCGAAGTTCAGCGCCGCGATAGCCAGGAAGAAGGCCGCCCATCCGTAGGCGCTGTAGGACAGGCAGATGACGCCCAAGACGGTGGCGACAATCCCGCCGGCAAGGTGCGCGGCCCCGTAGAAACGCAGGCGGCGGTACACCCACGGATGGATCAGGCGCTGCATGCCGGTCCGCGGAGGAGTTAGCCACCACCCGCGCAGGCCCTTCGCGGCGGAGTTGTCGTTGGGTGCGCTCATCGGTTGCCCCCTGCGAAGCGTGGTGCCGGCCACCCGATCACCTACAAATATGATATCACTTTGATAGTACTCGTCAACGGCCGCGGTTTCCCCCACCGCCCTGACCCGCGTAGCGGCTTTGATTGACTTCTAAATGCCGGGTTGTGACAATCGCCTGACTACCGGAAACAACCCCCAGGACGGGCAATGAGTGAGGGCGGCCATCACCACGGCGGCGACATGGGCGGGCAGCAGGGCTTCTCCGATCCCGGCTTCCAGCCCGGGATGTTCCCGTCGTCCGAACCCCATCGCGATGTGCCTGATCCGTTCGCCTCGGGGCCCCCGCCCTACGCGCGAAGGCGGTACGGCGGACGCAGGTACCGGCCCCGGGTGGGCAGCCCAGGATGGGTGGTGCTATGGGTGGTGCGGCTCGCGATAGTCGGGTTCTTCATCTACGTGGCTCTGCAGATATTCCACGGAGCGAACAGCACGCCCGGCTACTAGCCCGCGCTTCTGGCGAGCAGCGACTGGACCCGCTCAAGCGACTTCGAGTTAGCGGGTACCTGGATCACGGCGACCAGGCCCGGCTGGTCGACCAGGCGGAGCTGGAACATCTGCAGCGTGATCAGCCCCGCGTCCGGGTGCCGGATCGCGATGGTGGCGGGCCGGAAGTAGCGGACCGGGTACTGCGCCCATCCGTCGCGGAACTGCTGGCTGGCGTTGCCGAGGGCATCGATCAGCTCGGCGAACCGGGCGTCCCCGGGGTGCCGGCCGGCCGCGACGCGGAACTGGCTGAGCACGGCCCGAGCGGCAGACTCCCAGCCCCTCATCCGGGCACGGTTGGCCTCATCGGTGAACATCATCCAGACCATGTTGCGCCGGTCCGGAGGCAGCGTGCCGGGGTCATGCCGGACCCGCCGGTAGGCCTCGTTCCACGCGACGTAATCGAAATGCTCGTCGTAGACCGAAGCAGGACTCGGCGTAGCCGTGTCGACGAGGAGCTGGAGCCTGCCCAGGAAGTCGTCGGCCGGGGCGGCGAGTTCCGGGTGCGGCAAGCCAGCGAGCTCTCGCAGGTACCGGTGCTGGTCGGGGCTGAGCAGCAGTGCCCGTGCCAGCGCGTCGATGACCTGGGCGGAAACCGAGATGTCGCGGCCTTGCTCCAGCCAGGTGTACCAGGTGACGCCGACCCCGGACAGCTCCGCGACCTCTTCCCGGCGCAGCCCGGGAGTCCGGCGCAGGCCCGACGCGCTGCCTGACACGATGCCGACGTCGGCCGGGCTAAGGGCGGCCCGGCGGGTCCGCAGGAACTTGGCGAGTTCGTCGTGCCTGGGCAATGAC
>Ga0123355_10018264_pt1 | contig 11114 bp, 8 predicted proteins | sample TergutEmb28metaG_3_FD_89872 | JGI IMG/M metagenome (GOLD analysis project Ga0123355, IMG submission 89872) | Embiratermes neotenicus P1 segment gut microbial communities from Petit-Saut dam, French Guiana - Emb289 P1 | ecosystem: Host-associated > Arthropoda: Insects > Digestive system > Gut ...
CTTATATTTGGGTGCACAAAAAAAGAGGGAAATGAAAAACGCTGTGGGAGAAGGGGGGCCAAAGGGGGGGGAGGGAGAGAATGTTTAAAAGGGGGGGGGGGGGGGGAAGTGGAAGTTGATTAAATTTGGTAAGAGGGATGCAGGACAAAAGCCGGACAGATGTACAGCGCTAGAATTTCTCTCCTGCTGAGCACAACATGGCGTCCACTGAGAAACTGAGCACTCGAATATGACATGAAACACAGAGTGAAAGTACCCTCTTCTTTCATCGTGAAGATACACACAGTAGAACGTTCCGAAACGTCAGATGCCAAAGAAAACAGCGACACATCCCCACAGGCTGTACCCACTGTTATGAGTACCCCAATACATACGTTCTGGTTCTTCATTTCCTTCACGCTGTACCAATCCATTAGCTGTACGAGACTTAAACCAGCAAAACACACCACAATTTATACTTGACTTGATGGTATTATGATCATTTTACGAGGCAGTGGTACTCAGGCAAAATATAACTCAGTTCCCTTTGTGTGACTTAAAGCTGTGGGCAGTTCTCACTTTTATGAACTGTTTCGAAAGAAGCAGGTGGATGCATACGTCTCTAGCAGCGAACACTATTAATAACGTTCCCTCAGCTCAATTCAAATGGCGTCAGTTACCTACAGCACCGCCTCTGGACGCCTCTTACCACGGACGTCATGGAGAGTTCGCAGTTTATTTTATGACAGGATCTCTGAGTGGCGTCGACGGCAGAAAAATTTGGATGGACGCGACCGTGACGTAAGAGAGCTACTATCCTGGGATTTGCCTGGTGGTAATAAAGAAAAGTGAAACCTCAGAGCAGTGAGTGTACCACAGGAGAGTCGAATCGGGTACAAATCCATGCATGAAATGATTAAGAAAGGTATAATGACGAAGACACTGAAGAAGTCTGTCTTCTGGGAAGTGACGCCGTGCTGTCTATTCAATACTTACAAAGTATCGGAGGTATATGCCGCCTCCTTCTTCAGAGAAGAAAGGAACCATCAGAACACTAAAGTTACGTCCAGATCATTTTTCCTCCAGCTGTTTAACTCTTCAAAAGTGCACCCTCAAAACGGCAGAAAAAAAATTCATTCGGAACTTTGGTACTGGTCCGACTAAATACGTCACAGTACTTCTCAGAAGACCTCCCTGTCAGTAACCGCCACAGGAGATCCAGACCTCCTAGAAACAATTTTTTGGTTCCGAAAGCAGGTTACAACTAATCTGGCAAAAGTGCGCATCGCTAGGGAGAAGAGTATTTTTTAATCCGTTCTAAAAAGAAACAGCCGGGTAGAAGAGTCGGTATAACGTCTAGTTACGTGTTGGAAGGAAGGTCCGGGGTTCGTATCCCGAAGATATTTTGACCACTGCCAAAAGTGCAAACAGGCTCCGGGACCCATCCAGCCTCCTATTCGATTAGCACCGGAATATATTCCCAGGGGTAAAGCGGCCGGGGCGCGAAGCTAATCACACATTTCCATTTAGTTCCGATATTAAGGATGAGAGGAACTATAACTCTACTCCCCTTATGCGTCTTCATGGCGTGGCTAAGGACCAAATTTACCTTTCTACCCTACCAAAAATAAAATATATAAAAGACTATAGATGTAGTTTAAATGTTCTTGTGTACTTTGGTATGACAAACTGTATTGGAGCCAGGAGGACATGACGCAGAGAGGTTGGTAGACAGTGAACAAGCCATCGGAGGAAACGATCGAACTAAAACATTGCCAAAACCTAAAAAGCTGAAATCTCTATACTAATCACCGTGAAAACGGCACACCTACAGAACTGAGATTGTATACGGATACAGTGCCGAATAATACACTGCGATACAAGAAAATGTGCAGAAACTTGAGTAACAAGCAGTTTCATAATTCGTATAACAAATTCAATATTTCGGGTAGTTAAACAAAACACACAATTCTATGAGGCCAGTGTGTAGTGAGCATCGACAAGGCGACAAATGCACACAAAATTTTAGGCGCGAAAATTCAAGAAAATACATCACTCGGACAACCTAGGCGGAGATCGAAGGTTGATAATAAAATCGATATTTAAAAAAGTAGTTGGGTAGGAACACACTGGATTGATTTGGCTCAGGAGAGGGGCCAATGTTGGGTAATGTGAAAACTGTAATAACTATTCTGGTACCACACTGGGGTAGGTACCTTGTCTTGCTAAACAACTATTAAATTTTAGAGGAAGAGCTGAACTAATGAACAGGTTATTTAGTTACGCAACCCTGCTTTATAATGGTGTGCAACCCAGTCTCTCAAATTAAGGAAAGACCATAGGTTGATGGTGCTGGAGAACAGGGTGTTGAGGAAAGCACTTAGGGGGTAAGAGGTACGAAGTAATAAGCTACCTGAGAAAATGGCATAATACGGAGCCTCATGATCTGAGCTCCACGCCAAGCGTATGATATTAATAAAATTAAAGACGATGAGGTGGGTGGGGAATGTTTAAAGCACGGGGAGACAAGACATGCATGCAAAGTTTTGGTGGTGAAGCCTGAAGTACAAAGGCCACTTTCAAGACTCGGGTGTAAATGGGACAGTAATAGTAAAATTAATTTTACAGAAATACAACGGCGGAGGGGTGGGGTGGGACAAGAACTGGATTCGTCTGGCATGGAAAAGGTACAAGTGACGGTGTTCTTGCAAAACACGGTAATGAACCCTTGGGATCAATAAAATGCTGGAAAATTCTTGGTTAGCTGAGCACCGACCATCTTCTCAAGGACCGTACTCCAGCCAATCCACTAAGTGACAAGTTCGACGCCGCTCATGACTTTGCATGCGAGAAAGAAACTGATGTAACTGGTACTAATTAAAAGAAAGGTAAAGTGATCCCGTTACAAGCCCGACGTGGTCCGGAAGGTGGGTAGAGGTATAGCTCTATTCTTCCATGACCACGACACTGGAAGGGGGTGAGGGGTCAGCAGCATTTTACCCCCGGGAAAGAGCCGGTACCCATTTTACAGGAGGCAGGGTGGGCTCCAGGACCGGTCTTGACGGGCGGAAAGTCTCGTCCCGACCGGAATCCGATCCCGGACCGTCCATCCCGTAGTCAGTCGTTATACCAACTGAACTACCTGGCCCACACTATACCAACTGAGCTACCCGGCCCACAACCGGTACTAAATACAGAAATAAAACTGTCGATAAAGAAACCAACACCACGAAGGCAAATGGGAAAATTAAGGTACAGCTCCGCTCATTATGCCCGGCACTACACAGAGGTGAGTTGCCATATTCACGCCAACGCCAATTCATCAGAGGGGTAAAAGCCCCAAGAGCCGCTGAACAGGAGGTTGGGGGGGGGGGGCGGCGCATACACATTATACAGAGTGTCCATAAAATTCCCATATACCTTATCCTTACGCAAATCATAGAATGGTGTTTCGGTAAGTGACGACTGTGAAATTTCCTTTAACATGTTTTCGAATTCCTTTTTTCCATTCGAAATAATACTGCCATTACTCGTTTCTGTGCTTCCACTTTCAGGGATACCTTAAAAAAAATAAATGTCAATAATTAAAGGTCTAATTGCAGTACATTGAAAGGAACCTCACGAATAGCACGTAGTGAATATACTGGAGTTCCATATCTACCCCTCGTCACAGGCCATGCATATACGTACGTATGTATACGGCTGACATTACTGTCACCTTCAGTCCAATGCACAAGTACGATTCTCCCACGCTGCGTATTTATGCGTACGGACGGGCTTTTGTTTCACTTATATCCCAACGTTTAACGCAAGATTGCTGGTACAGTTGATCAGCTACTTACAATATATAAAAAGGTAAAACAGTCCCGTTACAGGCCCGGAGGGATCCAGAGGGTTTTACGAAGTTAAGGCTCCCAGATTTCATGACAACGGCACAGGATGGTGGTAAGTTGTCAGCCTTACGCACCGGTCGCCTTTACCCCCAGGAAATGCTCCTGGTACTCATTTCCGTTAGAGGCTGAGTCGACCCCACGGTCATATGCGATTGAAATGATTTTATGTCAATGAAAAATTCCAATGACACCAGCTGGGATCGAACCAGTGACCTTCCGATTTATAGCACAGCGCCTTAATCACTGTACTACCGCGGTCCCCCTGTTTAATTTATAGATCTGTATAAATTCCGACAGATGTCAGTAAATGACAGTAGCAACAGTCGCTACAACAAATACTTAATAACTTCAGAGCTCGGAGCTTAGAGGGAAAGGCGGGGGTACGACGAGAGAAGTTGTTGCAGCACATAAATATCCCGAAGGAAGCTGCCGATAAAAATACAACCCGAATGCAGCCTCGTTTTACTTTTGGCATCCTGCTTTAGGACACGTGGCTGACGCGCGGACATGTCTTCCCACAGGTCTGTTTCAAAATGTGGTGCACATTTACGACATGAGTGTAAAGCATAAATGTTACGTAGAAAGAGAACTGACCATTTGCAAGTAATAAATGACCTTACATGTCAAAGTAATCATGTATCCATATGTACACAAAAATACATGTCCTAATAGGGTGTAGATGATGTGACAATCTACTGGCTGGTAAATACGTCAGAGCGGTGATGGAATGTAATACTGGTATAATACCGATTTTCTGGGGGAAGATCAAAAGCCCTAGAATAAAATCTGTCCGTGTCATGTCACCACGAAACCCTATATGGACTACGTAAAAAGGGCCTCGTGACCAACAACACAAGCTCTGATACCCTTAAGTACAAAGCATTCCTGGAATTAATGTGGAGATGAGGTGGCAAATTGCCAGACGAATCATCTTGGTATCTTGTACAGACGTTTGGGCTTAGAGTGAGAGGTTTATAGTTACTTTAGTGGCGAACATCAGGATTATTGACTTCAGTGATACGAACAGCGGCCTGGAGTGGTGTCGCCACCTTCACGGTGCCCCTTCTAAAATCAAGATGGAAGCAGCAGGTTCATCCAAAATCTTAGGTACCTATCTCCATCACTGCATTGCGCCCTAGTTTAGATGACCATCACGTTGACGTTTACTAAGGACCACCTTGTTCGATTAACAATTCAAGTTCTGTACAGGAAGTGCTTTCGTTACAAATTAATGTCCTGGGGTAAGGGTAAAGGTGAAATTCATCCTAGAACAAGCCACGAAGGCCCAGAGAGGGAGTAATGGTATAGCTCTATTCTTTCTTTAACTTCGGCGCTAGATGGGGTTGGTCAACGTCACGCCCCGGCCGCTTCACCCCCGGCAAAGACCTTGTACCCATTGTATAGGAGGCTGGGTGGGAATCAGCCGGTCTGGACTGTGTCCTGTAGGCAGTCATTTAATATATAATCGAATTAGTCAGAAAGCTGATGAACGCGTGCCTTTGAAGACTAGTCAAGAATGACAGTAAGTAAAGTTTGAGATCTTGAAAAGGAAATTAATACAGAGGATTTCTGCGAAGAACTTTTACAGTTCGCTTTTTTTTTTTTTCGCAGTGCGATTTAGATTAGTGAACAGTCCCTCCAACAAGCAGTTCCGGACGTACCCCAAAACACCTTCTTTTCTATGTTACAAATCTTAACGTCCATAATATAATTAATGTAATAATAATAATATAATAATATAATATACATACACTGTACATAAATAATATAATGTAGATAAAGTGTATATATGATGTAATAATAAGTTAATGATACCTGTGACGTATGTACGATCTGATCTCAATAAAGGATTCACTTAGACAGTAGGCCTAGCAAGTCCCAAACCGCTGTATCACTTAATAAAAGTGACTCAAATTTATCTAAAGGTAGGTAAGTAACAAGAACGAGGTGTAACTCTCCTTCCTGTAACATTATGACTCGCCAAATTATCATTTCCTTCAAGAACCATTAGCGTCATTAAGGAACTTAGCAATACGGGCCTCTAATTGATACCTAAACGCTAGTAATAGGGCATGCTTTTAACAGATTAGCTTATGATGCCTCCATTCGGTATACAAATAGTTTACAAAGATATGCCCATTCAGCAATATTCTTAAGTAACATCATATCAGCTTCCTGTATCCAGAAACCGAGGGCTTATTAGCCGGCAGTTGTAAGCTGGAAGGAAAAGCTAACCACAAATCTTCATACACCTGCAGTCAAGAGATTCGCAAGCTGCAATCCAAACTGCAGTCCACACAGGTAACACGTCAGCTCTCTGCACCTAGGTATTACGAATTCGCATGCAATACGTAAAACAAAAAGAAGGAAGGCTAATTGGACTGGTCACATCTTGTGTGGCAAATGTCTTCTAAAACACGTTATTGAAGGAAAGATAGAAGGAAGGATAGAAGTGATGGGGAAGACGAGGAAAGAGAAGTAAGCCGCTAATGGATGACCTTAATGAAAAGAAGATATATTGCAACTTGAAACAGGAAGAACTAGACTGCTCTGAAAGAGGCTATGGAATTGTCGTCAAACAGACTACAGCATGAATGAGTGCAACAATGAGTGAATGAATCAATTACATATGTATATTAATAAAAATCCAACGACATGCAACAGTATGCAATCTGATTTATTTTACTGCATGTACTCTACATGTTTCGGATGTCCACCGCACCCATCATCAGAAGTACAGCTACTTCCCTCCAAAGTGGCCAGGTCGGGACGAGTCCCGACCTGGCCACGTAGGAGGGATATTATGACCTGTACTGGAGGCTGCGGTTACAGTTTTTAGTACTCCTGAAGATGGGTGCGGTGAACACCCGAAACATGTAGAGTGATTTTGCAGTAAAATAAATCAGACTGCATACTGTTGCATCTAGTTGGATTTTTATTAATACAGACTTATGATGCACGGAACAATAAACTTAGAATTACGTACAATTCCGTATTTCGTAAAGCTCTAAAACTTGTTACTGTGGTAGCACTGATTTCTACCAGTGATAATGTTTACTGCCCTTACCGTTATTCGTGTTTATTATTTATCTTATATCTGAGACGCACGACATGTGGCCCGAGATATCGCGGGGTGCGGGCAGCATGAGATGTTTTGGGGGAAAAAAGAAAGTTTTCCTAGTTATGTAGCAAACAGGCACTGATAGGTCAGGGAGACTCAACCACCTTCCCGCAGCTTCTTTATTACTTCTAAAATATCCATGTTTCTCCATAACTAAACGTTGTACTTGACCTCTGTTATAAATAAAACACTTCAAGAGACCGACACAAACATGGAAATGTCCGGTCGTGTGTCCCGCTACTGCAGGCCCTTCGAAGTTCCTTCCTTTGAAAACTTAGTCATGATTATGATGAATGTCACCGTTACCACCGGCTGTGGCGCTAATGTTGCTCCCATCTCGCATTCTTATTACCAATTCAGGAAATTAAGAAGTACCAGTTTTATAGCCCCCCAGTGGAATAACCTACATATCACATTAAAAGAAAAATTTTTTCCCGGCGCTTCAGGAGTTGAAACGTAACGGACAGGACAGGCATGGCATTTCCTGTATGTGTCATTGTCTGACAATCACCAGATGTTTCAAAATGTGAGGAAGCCAACCGCACAGCAGTATTCACTGCACACACTGAAGAAGAATCGCCTCGGCTTCGAAGAATTTACCATACACATATAAACAGCATTTTCTGATTTCATTAACCTTTTGGCGCCGGAATTGGTTTTTTTTTTAATTTTAGCACACTCTGTATATAAAATGTGAATAAAACATGAACCAAATACATTAGAATTATGAAACAAACTGCATTTTGAAGAGCAAAAAAAACGGAGAGTATATACTATGTTTAAAGTATTCAGTACCTTCTGTATGTTGAATAAATATATAAAATGCAACTTTAGAGGTTAGCGGTGCGGTACGGCCACTATAGGGGTCGTTAGGCGTTAAAGGGTTAAAGACCCCCTTTCAGCCACGCAGATTGCATAACGAAGAATAGACAGCTGACGTGGAATCATAAGCTGGTGATTGTGATGTTTTAGTTATTAAACAATACTGTTTGCACTGTAGAGGCCAGTGTGACAAATAAGACAGTAAAACACAAATATAAATGGTAGCTAAATGTGATAGGTCGAGGTCTACTGCCCCAGAAATTTTCAGCTGTTAAAATTCGGTTCAGAATTTTGTCTTCCAGATTTCTTTCAAAAAATATAAAAGGTAAAAATGCTAAAGTTCACTCTATAACCTGCCATGAAGGCACAGACGGAAGTAAAATATAGCTCTGCTCTTTCTTTAGCCTAGGCCGTAGAAGGGGAGGGGTAGTTAACGGTAGGTCCAGGCCGCTAAACCTCCGGGAATGACCGATCCTTTCCGAAAATATAAAGATCAAGATAAACATAACTATAATTTCGCTCATTTTCCATGGTTGAGAAACTTTGATATTGTGGGAAAACCTTAAGCTCAGAGTGCTCGAGAATACAGTGCTGAGGTACATACGTGCGCCAGAGAGGGAGGAAGTAACGGGGGACTGGGGTAGAGTATATATTGAGGACCCTCGTGGCTTGTACTCTTCACCATTATATGATCAAATAAAGGAGAAAGAGAGGGGCGGGGCACGTAGAACGAATGGGGAAAAGAGAAAGGCATGCAGAAGCGTGGTGGGGAAACCTGAAGGAAAGAGACCAAGTAAGTGGCAGACCCAGGCATGTATAAGACAATATACAAATGGATCTCAAATCGGTAGAGAGGGCGTGGAATAGATTGATCTGGTTCAGGGGAGAGACAAGTGGCCGGCTCGTGTGAACAGGGTAATGAACTTTTAGGTTCCATACAACAAGGATAAGTTCTTAACGAGCTGGGTAACTATAAGTTTATCAAGAAGGATTCTGCTCCATGGAGTTAGTTCTTTAATTTTCCCAAGTAAGAACACAAGAGCCAACAGTCAGGCTAGGCGGTAAGCAGACTGAGATTCGAGACCAAATACATCTCTGGACCTTCAATTCCAGCCTCTATCCGTAAGGCGTAAGACATAACATTAAATAATCTGATAATTGATTTGAGTCGAAGTTCCAACCCGGGACCTCGCGTATCTGAATACAGAGTATAAGCCATTACAACACAATGTTATTTGGGAATTAACATGAAGCGCGGGTCAATGATACAGTTTAGAGTAAACCTTTCAGCTGCAGGCATACACGGCCGCAGCCCAATCATGAGCAGTGAGGCAGTTCTGGTCCGTGGCCACGCACTGCAAGATTGCTAGCTGAACCGCAGAGACGCCGAGCGGAGACAGAATTTCAACGCCGATTGTCCGTCTTGTCTTATTCGTCCCCTCCAGTTCCTACCAATTTAAAGTCCTCGCATGTCTCCAACTCTCTCTTTAAATCCACCTTTATTGTCTCCGTTATGCAGTAAAATAAAGAAACAAGCACCAAAATTACTTCTTGCATGAAATGTGCATTATAAGGTTCAAAAGGATTACAAAATATGTATGTATGCATGTATTGTGTGTGTGTGTGTATGTATGTATGTATGTATGTATGTATGTATGTATGTATGTATGTGTGTGTATGTATGTGTGTGTATGTATGTATGTATTTATTTATGTGTGTATGTATGTATGTACGTATGTACGTATATATGTATTTATTTATGTGTGTATGTATGTATTTATGTATGTATGTATGTATGTATGTATGTATGTATGTATGTATGTATGTGTGCGTGTGTGTATGTATGTATGTATGTATGTATGTATGTATGTATGTGTGCGTGTGTGTATGTATGTGTGTATGTATGTATGCATGTATGTATGTGTGTATGTATGTATGCGTGTATGTATGTATGTACGTATGTGTGTGTATTATGTAGATGCATATGTGTATGTGTACGTGCATAAATATATATATATATATATATATATATATATATAGGGCTAGGGCGTCCTATCCTGTCGTTATGGACTTGGCCATCAAACTTGGTAGTATTTATGGACAAGACCAGAAGATTGCAGCAATGACAGCAGCGGGCATATAGACTGTCTATATATATGTAATGTACATACAAAAGTACACACACACACATACACACAATGATTGGTGTTCGTTCCTTCCCCTTTGCTAAACAAGTGCTTTCCACGGCAATCTTCCCGCTGGATCACTCCGAGCTCCAAAATCAACAACCCTTCCTGCTCCATAGCACGTACCGTTCTCACCAGTAGGGCAATATCTTCTACCCTGCAGACAAAGGCAGCAGGTTCCTCCGACACATTATTGGGCAGACATTACGGGAATGGTATGATATACAGGAAGCAGTAACAATTTGATATCAGACAATTTTGACTAGTATCAAGGTAAAGCCTAGTCCAGAATTCGTGGCACCGTTCTGGGGACTGAGGTGTACAATTTCCGGGCGCAGATCGAAGTGGTGCCTATATTTGTGGATCCTCATTAAGGAACTTCATTCACATCACCCTTTTGGGGCTTAAGATTAATGCGATGGCTCCTTGATGTTTGGGCAAATTTGTGCATCTCTGGTTTAGGTGAAGCCCAGACTCGTAGAAAGAAGCGGAGTGAAGTAAGATGCCTCTTGAATATCGGGGGAGAGATATTCCTGGTCCCGCACTGTCGGTTATAAACACAGGAATTAGGAAGGTGCAGTAGACGGAAGACAGAGATCCATGGTTCTTATCACATTCGTGCCACAGTTCCTTCCCCGGGTGCTACCATCCTGTCAGTGGCCAGAAAAAAGCGAGACAGGCCTGTTAGGATAGTTGGTAATATGATCGAGATTCAAATCGGCTACCTTCCGAACGGAAGAACGTACACAACAACGCCACCCCCTTTTGTATGCGTGATAAACAGTAAGAATTCGGTGAGGATTTATGTGAAGTTATTTTATTTTGAAGTGAAGTGAAGTGAGTCACGGTGAAGTTCTTGGGGTAAAAGTGCCATGTACATTAGGGCGACCTTATACTGAGGGTCCTTGATTATATTGGGACTATTTAATTTGGGTGTATCTTGTACTGTGTTTGTTTACTTCGTACTGTGGTTGTTTTAAATTGTTTTGTGCCGGTCCCAGTGGCCGCGCGGTCTAAGGCGTAGGTCTACGGCCGCTCGCCTGCTGGGATTGTGGGTTCGAATCCCACCGGGGGCATGGATGTTTGTCTGTTGTGAGTGTTTAAAATGATTTA
>Ga0123355_10018265_pt1 | contig 11113 bp, 7 predicted proteins | sample TergutEmb28metaG_3_FD_89872 | JGI IMG/M metagenome (GOLD analysis project Ga0123355, IMG submission 89872) | Embiratermes neotenicus P1 segment gut microbial communities from Petit-Saut dam, French Guiana - Emb289 P1 | ecosystem: Host-associated > Arthropoda: Insects > Digestive system > Gut ...
CGGGCTTGAGCTCGGCGACCGGCGAGTCCTCCAGTTGCGCCTCTGTCGTGGCCTGGCTGGCGTAGACCGATACGGAGGAGACGAATACATAGCGCCTGGCCCGGCCGACAAAGGCCTCAGCCGACAGCCGCGCGACGTCCGGTTCGTAGCACGCCACGTCGATGACCGCGTCGAACTCCCGGCCGTCGAGCGCCGCCAGGTCGACGGTCCGGTCACCGGTGACGGTCTCCACCCCGGGGTAAAGGCCGGGGTTGGTCTTGCCCCGGTTGAAGAGCGTGACGGTGTCGCCGCGGCCGAGCGCGGCGTCGACGATCGCGCGCCCGACGAACCGGGTGCCGCCGAGGACGAGGATTCGCATCCGCCTATGCTGGCACTTCCGCCGTCGCCGGGCGACCACATTGCCGGGTTCGCGGGCTGCGGGGGCGGCGAGGCATCGCGCCTGGCACGGAGCACATTCCTCCTGCTCGACAGACAGCCGGTTATCGCGCCGCGGCCGGACAATGCCCTGGTGCGCCGTCACATTATCACCGAAATAGGACCGATTTACGGTTTGGCCATTTGCGGGGCTGCTGCAACATATACGGGCTATGTCAGAGGCACTTCATTCGTTGTCACGGAATGAATATCAATATCCGGGTAGCGACAGTTGAGTTGCTGGAGTGGGCGACCTACCCTACTTGACGGGGTAGCGCCAGTGAAGGGAGGGTCCACGAATGAATGATGCAATAACCCCGCTCAAAAAGAATCCTGGAGCTGGGTTGGGGGTCGGAACTCTTTCTGAGGCGCCCCAGAACAACTGGGCTCGGTGCTGGGGAGGGTGCGGATGCGCACCGAGTGAGGCCCGGGGGTGACCGGGGACCAGGATCAGATCCGTGTTCTCATCGCCGACGCGTCCCGGTCAACGCGGGACGAAATACGGGCCGCGATCGAGAAGGACGATAGCCTCAAGATCTGCGCGGAGGCAGCCGATGCCGCCGGGGCTGTATCGAGCGCGGTGCGGAAGCGGCCCGACGTGTGCGTGCTTGAAGTGCGACTGCCGGGCGGCGGCCTGTCGGCGACGTGGGAGATCGGGTCGCGACTCCCGCAGGCCAGGCTTCTGCTGCTCACCGAATCCGCCGAGGACGGCGACCTGCTCGCTGCGGTACGGGCCGGCGCTCAGGGGTACCTGCTGAAGACCGAGGGATTCACCGATCTGACCGACGCGATCCATGGCGTCTGGATTGACGAGGCAGCGCTGAATCCAAGATCGGTCGCACGACTACTGCGCCACATGCGGGTGCGGGAACCGCGGTGGCGCCGACCTGCGGCTGGCGACCGGGATTCCCGTGCGGCGCCGGATTCCCGGCTGACCAGCCGCGAGTGGGAGGTGCTCGACCTGCTCTCCCAGCGGCTATCGACCATGGAGATCGCCCGGACATTGTCCATCAGTAGCAGCGCTGTCCGCGTGCACATCGCCGCCGTCGTCCGCAAGCTCGGAGTACCGGACCGGGCCGCTGCGGCGGCCGTGCTGTGCCGGCCGGACGCGAGCCGGCCGGCCACGGGCCCGGACGCGGGCACAGACCGTTCAGACAACTGAACGGGCACATGCGGCAGGAATCTTGTCACCTCGCGCCGCGCGCAGCATGCTGTAGTTGGCGCAATGCCGAAGGGCAGCAGCAAGGGGGAGCAAAGCTTTTCGTCAGCGTGTTTGTCCGGCGTGCCTGATAGCGAAATCACGGGCGCCTGGGGGTCGCAGTTTCGCACCGCTGAAATGGCTGGGGGAGTGTTTCATACGTGCGGAGCTGAAGTCAACGACGGCCTGATTCCCGGCCAGGAAGTCTCCTGGCTAGCTTGGGTGTCGACCTCATTTTGGCATGCCCGCACGCGGCGAAATGAGTGGGGGCTGAGGTGTATTTCTCCGCGGGCGTCGCGGGACTTGCCGCGTTCGGTGCCGGACAGGCGCTGTCTGATCAGGGGCCGCTATGGATCGCGGCGCGGGTGTTGTTCGACGGCGCGGGCGGCCTCTTCGCGTTGTATGTGCTGGCCGGGCTAGGGCTGTCACTTGCCGGGTACATCGCGCGCGGCAACGAGCCTAAAGCGTCGGGTGCTAGGCGGACGCCGTGATACGACCCGGAACGCGCAGGGCCGGGCCTGGCGGGTCGCTGCTCGCCCGGGTCCTGGCCGTCCCGGCGCTTGCCGTGCTGGCACTTCCAGTGCTCGCCGCCTTGGTCACGGCCAATCCGGCGTTCGCGGTCTCCCCGCCTGCGCGCGGCGCGGCCGGGCTGCCCGTTTTCCGCGTCGACGTGTCGCGGTACCCGCTCGTGGGTCTCGTGGTGACGGTCCCAGGTGCTGCCCGCGTGCTATCCGCGGCCGACTTCAGCGTGTCGGCGAGCGGGATGCGGGCCGGCGGGGTAAAAGTGGCACCGACCCGCTCGGCGGCCCTTCGATCCGTCAAGCTGTTGTCGCCAGACGACGTGGAACTGGCCGTGGCACCGGCGACCGGGCTTCCAGCGGAAGACTTCACCGCCGAGGTCGGAGCGACAGCGCGGTTCCTCGCGGGGCTGCCTTACGGGGAGCGGTCAGTTGCCGTGAACCCGGCGATGCCCGGTCTGCTGCCTGGTCCGCTGTCTGCCGACCCGGCGCCCGCTGTGGAGGCAGCCGCCACTGTGCGCCGCGGCGGCCGCACGCGCTCCGATGCCGACACGCTGGAGACGGCGCTAACGGTCTTCAGCGCTGGCCCGCACGTCCGCCGCACAGTGGTCCTCGCGCTGGCAACGGACCAGCCGTTGCCCGCCGCGCTGCGCGCCTGGTTCTTCAGCCGGCTGGCCGAGAGTGGGACCGCTCTTTACGTGCTGGACGCGGCACCGGGCGGGGACCCTCCATACGACACGCTTGCCGAAGGCAGCGGCGGCCTTGCCATCCCGGTGCGGGGCACTAGCACCGCGGCGTGGACCTCGGCGTTCGCGCGGGTGAGCGCCGACCTCAGCGAGCAGTACTACCTGCGCTTCACCGACCGGACACCGCTGCCCGGGCGGGTCCGGGTCACAGTCAGGGCCCCGGTTACCGTCGGGAACCTGCCCGGTGCTGGTTCTCATCCGGTCGAGCTGCACGGGACCGCCGCCCTGCCGGCCGCCAATCCCGTGGCTGCGCCACTGCCCTTTCCTGGACCGCTACCGGCACTGGCAGTGCCGCCGCTGCCCGACCCCTGGTGGGACCTCGCACTTGGGTTGTCGGCCACTGCGCTGATCATCACTGGCGTTAGCTATGGCGTAGCGATGCTCGCCGCCTCAAGGCGAGAACCCCTGCGGCGGCCCAAGCACCGTCGGCGCCGCGCGGTCGACGGACTCAGCGGGTCTAATGAACTCCACGACGGATCGCTCCCCGCCGGCCGGCCCTCCGCAGTCAAGCCCGCTACCCGCCAACCGCTCCTTAGCCTGCACCCAGTCAGCCAGCCCCCCGTCAACCAGCAGAGTCTGACAGCCGGCGAGCCGTTCTTCGTCTTCCTGATGCCATGCCTGAACGAGGAAGCGGTGATCGCCAACAGCCTGCGCCGGCTGCTGTCCATGCCAGGCGGCGATTTCGTCGTCCTGGTCGTTGACGACGGCTCGGACGACGCGACCGCCGAGGTCGTGGCGGCTGAGGCCAGCGACCGCGTCTGGCTGTTGCGCAGGAAGCAGCCGCACGCGCGTGAGGGCAAAGGTGAGGCGCTGAACGCCGCCGTCCGTTACCTGCTTTCCAGCGGTCACCTCGACGGCCGGGACCCGAACCGCGTCATCGTCGTCATAGTCGACGCGGACGGCCAGATGGACCCCGAGTCCATGCGGGTGGTGGCGCCGCTGTTCGCCGATCCATCGGTTGGCGCGGTGCAGATCGGCGTGCGAATCAACAACCGCGGCGCGAGCAGGCTCGCCCGGATGCAGGACATGGAGTTCGTCATCTATACCGAGGTGTTCCAGCGCGGCAGGCGCCACCTTGGCTCCGTCGGCCTAGGCGGCAACGGTCAGTTCATGCGGCTATCTGCACTGCTGTCGGTGGGAAATGGGCCTGGGAACGGACCGTGGTCCAGGGCACTCACCGACGATCTGGACCTAGGCGTGCGGATGATTGCCGCGGGATGGCGGAACGAATATTGTCCGGCAGTCGCCGTGCACCAGCAGGGCGTGGTAAGGCTCCGGCAGCTCATCAGGCAGCGATCCCGCTGGTTCCAAGGCCACCTGCAGTCCTGGCGGCTGATTCCCCTCGTGCTGCGCAAAGCGCCTAGGAGGAGCAGGACCGACCTGCTGTACCACCTGACAAGCCCCATTGTGCTGCTCACTGCCTCGCTGCTGACGGCGTCGTTCGTTGTCTCCCTCGGTAACGCGGCACTAGAAGCCCTCCGCGGCCAGGACCCGGCGGGCTGGTGGATCGCCTCGACGTACGCTCTGTCCTTCGGCCCCGCGGTCGCCTTCAGCTCCGTGTACTGGTCACGCGAACGCCGCGAGGGCGTCGGCGTGCTCCGGGCGGCGGCGCTCGCGCACCTGTACGTCATTTACGGGATGATGTGGTACCCCGCGGGGTGGTGGGCGGTCGGCAGGACGCTGCGTGGCCAGACGGGCTGGGCCAAGACCGCCCGGGTAGCGGAGTCGCCGACGACGGTTGCGCCCCGGTCAGCGGCGCCCGCGATGGGCCTGACCAGAGTCCAGTTGGCCTCGGACTCCACCACAGGTTGGGCCGCCGTCCCTCCGCTGAGCGACGTTGGGAGCACGGATACGGGCGGCAACGTCGTTCCGGGAGCCGGCATTCCGCCCGGTACCGCGTCCGGAGGGCGACCTGGCCGGTCGCGTATCGGAAAGCCCCGTATCGGAAAGCCCCGTATCGGAAAGCCCCGCATCAGAAAGCCCCGTATCGGCGGCGTAACGCGGCGCGCGATGGGCGTGGCGGCCGGGGTCATGGCGGTGGCGGCCGCAGCCACAGCCGCTGCTGTCGGCCTTCTCCGACCTGCCACGCCGGGGGGATGGGAGACAGTCTTCAGTGGTTACGGCAGCGTGGCAATGGCCGGATCGGCTTCCTCGCGCACGGTCACGCTGAGTCCTGGGGTGACCACAGCCCCGGCGATCTCGCACTCGGCGCTAGTGGTCTCGACGACGTCCTACCGGGACTTTGCCGCCACGTTGCGGGTGCGTACCGTGCGGCAGCTTCGCACGGGTGCCGCGGGCCGACCCCGCCCCTGGGAGGTCGGCTGGGTGGTCTGGCACTACACCTCGGACCACAGCTTCTACGCACTGACCCTGGAGTCTTCCGGCTGGGAGCTCTCCAAGCAAGACACGGCCTACCGCGGCGGCGAACGGTTTCTCGCGTCCGGCTTGGCTCCCTCCTTCCGGGTGGGCGTGCCGCACGCCATCGGAGTCGTCCAGCTCGGAGACCGAATCACCGTCTCGGCAGACGGCCACATCCTCACCCATTTCACCGATACCAGCAATCCCTACCTCGGCGGGGCGATCGGCTTCTACAGCGAGGACGCCCAGGCCACCTTCGACCACATCAAAATCGTTCAGCTATCCGCGGAAGGGCAGTGACGATGGGGGAATATCCCGCTGGCAGGGGCAGTGCGGACACGGGAAGTCCCGACAAGGGCAGGGCGCCTAACGCGGCCAAACCCACGATCATGGTGGTCTACGGGACCAGGCCGGAGGCCGTGAAGCTAGCCCCGCTGATCCGGGCGCTCGAGAAGTCCGACCTGTTCGAGCCGCTCGTGGTGGTCACCGCGCAGCACCGGACGATGCTCGACCAGGTCAACCGCGTCTTCGACATCAAGCCGGAGTTCGACCTCGACATCCACTGTCCCGGGCAGACGCTTGCCGAGATCACCACGCGCGCGCTCACCGGCGTGAACGCACTGCTTGCCGACGTGCGCCCGGACGCGGTCGTGGTCCAGGGCGATACCACCAGTGTGTTCGCTGCCGCTCTTGCCGCTTTCTACGAGAAAATCCCGTCCGCCCACCTGGAGGCCGGGCTTCGCACCTGTGACCCCTTCTCGCCCTACCCAGAGGAGATCAACCGCCAGCTTGCCACCCGGCTGGCCGCGCTGCACCTCGCGCCGACGGCCACTAGCAGGGACAACCTGCTGGCTGAGCGGGTAGACCCCGCAGCCGTGGTAGTGACGGGCAACACGGTAATTGACGCGCTGCTGTGGACAGTTGACCAGCCGCCAGGCGTGGGCGAGCCGCGTTACGGCGACCCGGCCCTTGACCGCCTCGACCGCGATGACGGGCCAGTGCTCCTTGTGACGGCGCACCGCCGCGAATCGTGGGGCGAGCCACTGCGCGCGGTGGGTCGCGCGCTCAACCGGATAGCGGGAGCGCACGCCGGCATCAAGATCGCATTCCCCATCCATCGCAACCCGGTTGTGCGGGATGCGATCATCCCGTCGATAGCTGGCCTGCCGAACGTAATCGTCACCGAGCCGTTGCCCTACGGCGCGTTCGCGCGGCTGATGAATAGGGCAACGCTGATCCTCACCGACAGCGGCGGGGTCCAGGAAGAAGGCCCGAGCCTGGGCAAGCCGGTGCTCGTCATGCGGGACACGACCGAGCGGCCGGAAGCAGTCGCGGCGGGGACGGTCCAGCTGGTCGGCACCGACGAGGACCAGATCGTCGAATGCGTTGACCGCCTGCTAACCGACCTCGGCGCCTACGCCGCCATGGCCAACGCCGTCAACCCGTACGGAGACGGGCATGCGGCGCAGCGCGCGGTCGCCGCGCTCGCGCACTTCTTCAGCCTCGGCCCGCCGGCCGAGGAGTTCAGCATCGGCCCACTGGCCGGGGAGTTCTGCGGCGGTCGCCGCTGAACAGTTTCCATCCGCGCGGACCCAAGCTCTTCACCGGGCCGCATCATCCAGGCAAAGAAGGAGCCAGCGTCGTGTTCCAGCTCAGAACGAAGATGGCCGTCGCGGTCGTTGCCTTGCTCTCGGGTCCCCTCGCCCTGGCGGCGGCAGCGCCGGGCGCGTCGGCCGCCAGCGAGCACAGTTCCATCGTGAAGACCTCTCACAACGTAGAACCCGGCCGCAGGCTGGGCCAGAGCATGCCGTCCCTCATCGCGCCGCCCAAACCGCCTGGTGGCAGGCCGAAACAGCGGGTTGGCTACCGGCCGCCTACCGCCATCGTTGGCGCGTCAGCCAGGCGGCAGCTCGCCGCGGGCAGGCGGGCCGCGGCGGCGGCCGCCGGCGCGCACCCTCTCACTAAAGCGCAGGCCTCGGCAATGCGAACGGAGCAGACTGCTGCCGCCCCGTCGCAGGCCGTCACGTGGGGGAAGGGCCCGGGCACTGCGAGCGCGCTCGTGCTGTACGACACGACGAACACCTTCGGGTGGCTTGGTGAGCTCTACGCGATGGCGGCGGGGAACCTGGCTACGCACTTCGGCTCGGTGACCGCCGAGCCGGTCGTCGACTACGTCTCGGGCCAGGTCAACGACTACACCGCCACCATTTACCTCGGCTCTACCTACAACGAGCCGATCCCGAGCGCGTTCCTCAACGACGCGCTGACCACGACGCACCCGGTGATATGGGCTGGCGACAACATCTGGCAGCTCACCGGCACCGAGGGCAGCACGGCTGACCAGGCCTTCAAGAGCACCTATGGATGGGACCCGTCCAACTCCTTCTTCGACACCACCGATAACCCGGTTACCGTGACCTACAAGGGTCAGACGTTCACCCGGAACTCCGCCGCCGGTGCCACGGTGCTCGCTCCCGATATCACCAACTCGTCCCTGGTCAGCGTGCTTGCCAGGGCCAACTGCACCAGCTCGAGCGGGGCGGCGGTCAACTGCGCGCCGATCGCGCAGACGACGGGCACCAGCTTCCCGTGGGCGATCCACTCGGCCAACATCACCTACGTGGGCGAGATCCCGTTCTCCTACATCAATGAAACGGATCGTTACGTCGCATTCTCAGATCTGCTCTTCCCGGCGCTCGACCCGGCGGCAACCGCGTCGCACGTTGCCCTCGTCAGGCTCGAGGACGTCAGCGCGACCAGTAACCCGGCCGAGATCAACGCCATCTCTAACTATCTCCACAGCCAGGGCGTGCCGTTCAGCATCAACGTCATCCCGGAGTACACGGACCCGAACGGTTTCTACAACAACGGCGTTCCGGTGACCGAGACGCTGGCCCAGGCGCCGTCGCTCGTCGCGGCCCTGAAGACCGCGGAGGCGCGCGGCGGCAGCCTAAACCAGGAGGGGTACACCCACCAGTACTCCAACGTGGCCAACCCGTACGACGGGGTGAGCGGCGACGACGCTGAGTTCTTCCGCGCCCAGTGCGCGACGACCCAGAACCCGCCGTACACCTTCCAGGCTCCGTGCCCGAACACCGACTGGGTGATCTGGGAAGGCCCGCTGCCCGGTGACTCGGAGAGTGGAGCGCTCAGCCGGGTGCAGGCCGGCCAGGCGCTGTTCACCGCGGCCGGGCTCACCCCACCCAAGATCTGGGTGACACCGCACTACTTCGCGTCAGTGGCCGACTACCAGGCCATCGACAGCGTCATCCCCATCCGCTACGACCGTGAGATCTTCGTCAGCGGCCAGCTGTCCGGGCAGCCGCTCAACTACAGCAGGATCTTCGGCCAGTTCTTCCCCTACCAGGTCTACGACCTATACGGGGAACAGATCGTCCCGGAGAACCTAGGCGACGACGAGCCGACCGAGATCAACAACAACCCGCCGCGGACGCCGGCGGACATCATCGCCAACGCCAAGGTGAACCTGGCGGTCACCCAGGGCACGGCGAGCTTCTTCTTCGACCCGTCGCTGCCTCTCAGCGACCTGAAGACGATCGTCTCCGGTATCAAGGGCATGGGCTACACGTTCGTCGCCCCGACTAACCTGCCCAGCTGAACCGGCTGCCCCCTAGGGGACGACCCACGTCCCCGGAATGCGGCGCGGCCGGGGCCGGCTCTGAGAACCTGGGCACCGGCCGCGCCCACTAGGTGGAAAGTGAAAATAGAATCGCTGTTCGTGAGATCAGTTTCCCGCCGCATGACGGTCACGCTTCTCACGTTTCTCGTCGTGGTTCTCCTGACGGTTCTCTCCGCTTGTACGGCCGTTCAGCCAACGACCGCCACGCCCCACCCGCCGACACCCGCCCCGTCAGCCACGGATGCGCCCGCCACGCCATCGACAGCCGGGACCGGTCCGACATCGTCGGCGACGGCTGGTCCGACAGGCGCCGCTACGGCTAGGCCCACGAGCACGGCTCCGGCTAGCCAGCCGGCGACTGCTCCGCCCGGCCCGCCAGCGACCATCCCGGCGGCCGAGGGCGGTCATCTTCGCCCGCTGCCCCGCGTCCTCGCGGGCGTGACCGCCGACGACGTTTCAGCACTAAGAGCCCTCGTCGCGAGTTCCAGCCGGCTCCCGGTCATGCCGGTTACCAGGATCTACTTCGACGTGACGCAGCAACCGCAGGCCTACGCGCCGGCTATCGGCGCGCTGCATCCGGTCAGCTACCTCATGGGGGAGCTGCTCGACTCTTCCGACGAGACGTCGATCAGCACCGCTGCATACCAGCAGCGAGTCAGCAGCTACCTGGCCGCCTTTGGCTCGTCCGTCGACATCTGGGAGATCGGGAACGAGGTCAACGGAAACTGGACCGGGCCGTACCCGGAGGTCGCGGCAAAGCTCACCAGCGCCTTTCAGCTGGTCGCGGCCCAGCACCTGCGGACCGCGCTGACTCTCTACTACAACCAAGGCTGCGGCGACGGCCCGGCTGAGCTGTCTCCGATCGCCTTCTCCCAGCAGTATGTGCCCGCGTTCGTCAGGGACGGCCTGAGCTACCTGTTCCTCTCGTATTACCCGGACCAGTGCGGTGGCCAGAATCCGTCGGCGGCGGACTGGACGAATTACTTTCGCGCCCTGAACGCGCTGTACCCGAATGCGCGTCTCGGTTTCGGCGAGGTCGGCCTGGCAAGCCCGGCAACTGCGGCCACGACCCCAGCCGCCATGTCGCTGATCAGCTACTACTACGGACTGCACGTCCCGCTGCCGTACTACACGGGCGGCTACTTCTGGTGGTATTACGTCGAAGACTGCCTTCCCTACCAGGCTAGGCCGCTGTGGGGCGCGATCAGCGCGGCCTTCAAGGCGGAGCAGGACGCGCTTCACTAGCGGCACTCCTCGCGGAACCCGACGCTAAATCAGGATGTTACGCTCAGTGATTTTTTGCCTCCGATCACCTGTGGAACCAGGGGCCGCTGGGTAGGGTGATGACTACTGGGGGCGCAGATGATCGTGACCATCGTGGGGGCCGGCCGGCTAGCGGAAGGCATCGCGGTTCGTGTTCTCGCGGGCGGTCACCGGCTGCGGATCGCCGACGCCGACCAGGCGAAGGCGGACGCACTCGCGATCGGCCTCCAGGAGCGGGGCGGCGGAGCGAGCGCGCGGGCCTCAACCCTGACGGCGGGCCAGGTAGCGGCATTCCAGGTAGCGGAGGGGCTGGCGGGCGCGGACATCGTCGTGCTCGCGCTGCCCTACCCGCAAGGCCGCCTGGTGGCCCGCGACCAGGGCGCCGCGCTGTCCGGCGTCACGGTGGTCGACACGTGCAACCCGGTCGACTTCTCGACGTTCGACTCGCTGCTCACCAGTCCCGGCCTGTCGGCCGCCGAGGAGATCGCGGATGCAAGCAAAGGCGCGCGGGTGGTGAAGGCGTTCAACACCACGTTCGCGGCCGCGCTGATCTCCGGCTGGATCGGCGGCATGCAGGTCGACGTGTTCCTGGCCGGCGACGACACTGAAGCCAAGAAGCAGGTGGCCACCCTCGTCCGCGACGGCGGCATGCGCCCGGTCGACACCGGCCCGTTGCGGCGGGCCCGCGAGCTTGAGGCGTTCCAGCTTCTGCACATGACCATCCAGGGCCCGCTCGGCCTGGACTGGGCAAGCGCCATCAAGCTCCTCCCGTAGCCGGCAAGGCTGGCGCAACTAGCCCGCCGGGCGATAACAGCAAGAAGTGCTGTCGTATGATGAGGGCGATGACGGAGCGCAAGCCGCCGCAGATGGGCTTCACGTCGTGGATCGACCAGCAGGTCGCGGACGCGGAGCGCCGCGGGCTGTTCGAAGACCTGCCGGGCGCGGGCAAGCCGCTGAACCTGAAGCCGGGTGCCGC